>ENA-UOJL01000878-UOJL01000878.1-human-gut-metagenome-genome-assembly--contig:-P47-NODE-878-length-37885-cov-5.379196_pt1 | contig 37885 bp, 45 predicted proteins | sample MGYA00242347_ERZ723894 | MGnify/ENA metagenome assembly ERZ723894
TATGAACTTTATTGTTGAGCGGACTGTCAATGCTCATAGATTCTTGTACTGAAGGAGGCAGAATCATGATATACAGCTATAATAAACTCTGGAAGTTGCTTATTGATAAGAATATGATAAAAAAAGATCTTATGGAGAAAACAAAAATAACCTCCTCCACAATAGCAAAAATGGGAAGAGGCGAAGCGGTCAGTTTAGATGTACTCGGCAGGATATGCAACGTCATGGAATGTAATATAGGTGATCTCGTAGATTTTGTAAAAGAGGAAAAATAAAGAAAAACGGAGGGTAAGTATATGACATTGTGTTTTGCGGCATTTATAAAGGTACTGAAAATATGCGCTAAGCCAAAAGTCTATAACAAAACTCTCTGCGAGGCAGTCGTAAAAACCGTAGATGAATATACAGTTATCGGAACTGACGATGGTCATATCAGTCGGTTGATGTCATGCGATAACAATCTCTCTCCTACAGAAGTGATCCAACCTGTGAGAGATACTGAGCTTTCAAATATATCTAAAGGGATGAATACGTATGTCTTACCGTATCTGAGGGCAGAATTGGTGCCACAAGCGATTCTTGCATTGCAGGCTATGGCACTTTCAACTGCAAGTGATGGCGTAAAGATTGGATCCTTAAGTAAAGCAGAGCTTGCATATAAGACTACATTTGATCCCGCCGACTTCTTTGCCGATATTTTTCACTTCACGGCTACGGAAATTGAGAATAAATCCGGAAAGAATGATATTGCTGAAGTTACCGAAGAATATGTAAATTGCTTTGACGGAAGCCGTATAACACTTGAAGAAAACAAAATTTTAGTGACAGAGGAACTTGATATAACTCTGGACTGTGACGAGTTTGAGGCAGTATTCCGCAAGGTTGATTATGATGAGGCACTGGCATTAAAAAATAAGAACGGTATTGGATTGTACTATTTTGATTGCGCTTGCCGCTGAAATTCGTGAGGAGATACACGACGACTACTATCTTGCCGATACAATAGAAAAAGGCGTGGCATATCATGTAAGTTATCTTCCTACCAGCGTTCGGCTGCGGATAGAAGAACTGTTCCGAAAAAGAAATGGCGGTGTACATACGATCTTCTGCACCAGTACATTATTGGAGGGTGTAAACCTGCCTGCGGATAATCTGTTCATTACTGATTATAAGAACGGTTCATATCCTATGTCGGCGGTTGAATTTAGAAATCTTATAGGTCGTGTTGGCAGATTGCAATACAGTTTGTATGGGAATGCCTTTCTTGTTTGCCTACCAAATGAAAATACTGAGCCACAGAATTATGTGTCTCTTCTCAGAAAAGATATTGAGCTTCAAATCCTTTCGATTAACACGATCAGCAATGAAGAAAAAGAATATATTTGCGACTGCTTGAAAGCCGGAATAACCAAACTTGAAAAGCTCAACGGTCAAACTGATGAAGACTTTGCTCTTATGAGAAAGACCGCTAACATACTTCTTCGGGATATAATGCTTAATCGCAAGGGACGCATAATCCGTGAATTCGAGAGTGTCATTACAAATGATGATATTATCCTGATAAAGATGCAGTTTACAGGACGACAGAATGAACCGGATGATGACATCAATCTTTCTTTGGATCAGATTAGTGCGGTTGCGAATGCTATTGCCAACGGACTGGATTATCCCCATGTTAATATTTACGGCTATGCCAGATATCAGGACACATTAGCCTTTCTGGAACAGCTCTGTAATGTATTTGACTGGGAAACTTATGAATCTGGAACACTGGGTTATGTCAAAGAAGGCAAGCACGCTAAGCTGAAGTATTATGCGACACTCCTGATTCAATGGCTCGCCGGAAACGGCATCAAATATCTGATTGATCAAGCGATCAACTACAAACGAGGAAAGAATATTTATATCAAGGGTGAGTGCGTTCCGTTTGTAGAAGGTGCTGAATACAACAACAAGGTAATTGAAGATACGTTGAATGTCGTAAATGATATCATCCTATTTAGGTTATCAAATTATTTTATGCGTTTCTCCACGGAGCTTAAGAAGTATAAACAGAAAGATTTCCTGACTAACGACTGGTATGAGTATGTTGAATACGGTACTACAAACAAGGTTTGTATTTTGTTGCAGAAAAACGGATTTTCCTCTGAGGTCGCAACATATATACAAAAGCATGAAGGCCAGTATGTTGAACGTACAGATGATGGAATCAAGCTCAATATATCTGTTTTAAATTGCCAAAGGAAAAGCGTCAGTGAAGAAGCAAAGGCAGTATACAACAATGTTCCTGAGCTATTTATCAATGAATAATAGAACGTAAAGCTACTTTATAATGGAGGTTAATTACATGGCTGATAAGACAAACGCCAACATCGGCTTTGAAAAACAACTGTGGGATGCTGCGTGTGTGCTGTGGGGACACATTCCTGCTGCTGAATATAGAAAAGTAATTATCGGATTGATCTTTCTGCGGTACATCTCTGCCGCTTTCGATAAACGTTACCAAGAACTTGTGGAAGAGGGTGACGGTTTCGAAGATGACCGTGACGCATATACAATGGAGAATGTGTTCTTCGTTCCGGAAAAAGCAAGATGGAGTACAATTGCTGCCGCAGCTCACACGGCGGAGATCGGCACTGTGATCGATAATGCAATGAGAGCAATCGAGGCTGAGAATAAAACTTTGAAAAACGTTCTGTCGAAGAATTATGCCAGCCCGGATCTGGACAAGCGTGTGCTTGGTGATGTTGTTGATATCTTCACAAATAATATTGATATGAGCGATACTGAGCAGAGTGAAGACCTCCTTGGTCGTACTTATGAATACTGTATCGCACAGTTTGCTGAAAAAGAAGGTGTCGGCGGCGGTGAATTCTATACACCGTCCAGCGTCGTAAAAACACTCGTTTCGATTCTCCGCCCTTTTGACAATTGCCGTGTATACGACTGCTGCTGCGGCAGTGGGGGTATGTTCGTGCAAAGTGCAAAATTTATCAGAGCACATTCCGGTAATCGTGGTGCGATTTCAGTATACGGACAAGAAGCAAATGCGGATACATGGAAAATGGCAAAAATGAATATGGCAATCCGTGGAATTGACGCTGATTTCGGACCCTATCAGGCAGATACGTTCACAAACGATTTACACCCGACATTGAAAGCAGACTTCATTCTTGCCAATCCACCATTTAACTACCACCCGTGGAATCAAGAGAAGCTGCTTGAGGATAAACGCTGGAAGTATGGCGTTCCTCCGGCAGGCAATGCCAACTATGCGTGGATTCAGCATATGATCCACCACCTCGCACCAAAGGGAAAAATCGGTCTTGTTCTTGCAAATGGTGCGCTCTCCACACAGTCCAGCGGAGAGGGAGAGATTCGTAAAAAGATCATTGAAGATGATCTAATCGAAGGCATTATTGCCATGCCAACGCAGCTTTTCTATAGCGTGACGATTCCAGTCACTCTCTGGTTTATTACGAAGGGAAAGAAGCAAAAAGGCAAAACGCTGTTCATTGATGCCCGAAAAATGGGACATATGATTGACCGCAAGCACCGTGACTTTACGGACGAGGATATTCAGAAGCTCGCTGATACATTCAAAGCATTTCAGGACGGCACACTTGAAGATGTAAAAGGATTCTGTGCTGTTGCCACATTGCAGGATATTGCAAAGCAGGATTATATTCTGACTCCCGGACGCTATGTTGGCATAGAGGAGCAGGAGGACGATGGCGAACCTTTTGATGAGAAGATGAAGCGGCTGACCTCGGAGCTGTCGGAAATGTTCAAGAAGTCCCATGAGCTTGAAAGTGAGATTCGGGAGAAGTTGGGGGCGATTGGATATGAAATATAACGTTCCTGACAGAGTATTGAAAGATATTGAAATATTTGCAAAAACTCACGACATAGAAAAAGTAATACTTTTTGGCTCTCGTGCAAAAGGAAACCACACCAAAAGAAGTGACATTGATATTGCCGTTCTCGGCGGTGATTTTGATGCTTTCTATTGGGATATAAAGGAAAAGGCTCATTCCTTACTGTTATTTGATATTGTTGACCTTAACAAAAGAATATCAGATGAATTGCAGAATAAAATTGATAAAGAGGGTGTTATATTATATGAAAAAACTTGATAATTTTTCAAACTGTCTCAATGTTTTAAGAAGTGCGGACTTTGAAATGGCAACTGATAATGAAATTTACAGAACAGGTATTATTGGTCAGTTTAACCTGACATTTGAACTTTCATGGAAGGCTTTGCAGGCTGTACTTCGTCTGCACGGTGTAGAGGGTGCTGAAACAGGTCCTCCGAGAGAGATTTTACAGCTTGCCTATAAAGTAGGATTTATTGATGATTCTGCTGTATGGCTTACAATGCTTAAAAAACGTAATACTTCCGTTCATATCTATGATGAAGATGAGATTGACGAAATGATGCTTTTAGTCCGTGACAGCTTTATTCCTGCCTTTGATACTCTCGAAAAAACTCTCACTGAAAAATTAGCGGAGGTTGGAGATGAAGTTTGAAACTGTACGTTTCGGAGATGTTGTTCAGTTCAATCCTCGTGAGACTATCAAAAAAGGCGAATTAGCAAAAAAAGTTGATATGTCTGTGCTTCAACCTTTTACAAGGGACATTCCTTTCTATGAATTATTAGAGTTTAAGGGTGGAACTAAGTTTAGAAATGGCGATACACTAATGGCAAGAATAACGCCCTGTCTTGAAAACGGAAAAACTGCAAAGGTGAACATATTAGATGATAATGAGATAGGGTTTGGTTCAACTGAATACATTGTTTTTAGGTCAATTGAAGGCATTACTGATGAAGATTTTATCTATTATTTTGTTCGTAGTCCCTTAATTCGTGACCTTGCTATAAAATCTATGGTTGGTTCGTCGGGCAGACAACGAGTACAGACCAATGTTTTGCAAAATCTTGAAATTAACCTCCCCTATTTTGAAGTTCAACGAAAAATTGGTCGTGTTCTTAAGTTTATCGATGATAAAATCTCCCTCAATACAGCGATAAATGAAAATTTACGATTGCAAGCAGCTTAAATTTTGACCTCTGACACATCAATTTCGCCGTTCATCAGCTTCGGCAGTAGCGTGTCACGGAGAGCGGCAAGATAGCGATTTTCATGTTCCAATGCTCGTTGCTGCTCAAATAGAGGTATGCAAAAACGCTGAAATTTAGCTAAAGTTTCATTATCAGGAATAATAGCACTAAAATTCTTCAATGTACCACCTGATACTTCCTTGAATGTTGAACCCGAAGCAACATTTTCTATTGCAGAAAGATTTTCTTTCAAAAAATAGTAGATAAATGCAGTACCTACGCTATCAAATGGTACAATAGACTTGAAGCCCTGATTTGTGCTAACTTGACCGTCTGCAATAGCAATATATCCGATAGGAGCACGGGAACTGAACAGAACAGTACCTTCTGGCATAAGAGTTGCACTACTCTTGGCAAGTCCTAATTCTGTTATATCCGTTTCGCCGTGAGCAACAAATTTGGATTTGTCATTAGATAAATCTTTCGGTGTAATCCACGCTATTCCGTCATTTGTATAGTATTCTGAAACTTTTTTAGACGGTGTACCGCCCCCGATTACATTACCCAATTGGGAAATAGTACCCATTTCCCAATTTGAATCGGCATTGGTTATAAACAGTTCGGTAAAATATGCCTGAGCCTGTTGTTCTAAATTTTCATTTATGTTAGGAGATGATAAACAATGCCCTACAACGAAGCAAGCTACGAAACCGCAATAATCCAACTTTTTGAGGAAATGGGATACACCCACGCATACGGACCGAAAATTGACCGTGATTACAAGACACCACTGTATATGGACGAACTGACAACGGCTATATATCGGCTCAATCCTACGCTCCCCGATGATGCGATCAGCGATGCTCTCTTTAAACTACAGAATTTTGAAAACGGCGAACTGGTGCAGAAAAACGCTGCCTTTATGGACTATCTGCAAAACGGCATTGAAGTCCGCTATACGGATAAGGGCGAGGAACGATCTGCAATCTGTTATCTGATTGACTATGCAAACACTGACAACAACTCTTTCATTGTAGCAAATCAGTGGACTTTCATTGAGAATGACGAGAAACGTCCCGACATACTGTTGTTTATTAATGGTCTGCCCGTGGTGCTTATGGAACTGAAATCTCCCTCCCGTGAGGAAACGGACGCTTCCGAAGCATATACGCAGATCAGGAACTATATGCACTCCATTCCGTCTATGTTCATCTACAATGCTATCTGCGTTATGAGTGATCTCTCCGAAAATCGTGCAGGCACTATCACTTCGGGCGAAGATCGATATATGGAGTGGAAAACCAAAGACGGCAGTTATGAGAACACCCAATTTGCCCAGTTTGACACGTTTTTTGAGGGTATTTTTCAAAAAGACCGCCTGCTCGATATTCTGAAAAATTTTATTCTGTTCTCCAATGAGGGCTTACAGAGCTTTAAAATACTTGCAGGCTATCATCAGTATTTCGCCGTTCGCAAAGCTATCGAATCCACAAAGCACGCAACTGTCACCGACGGTAAAGGCGGTGTGTTCTGGCATACGCAGGGTTCGGGTAAATCGCTGTCTATGGTGTTCTATGCACATTTATTGCAATCTGCTCTTGAAAGCCCGACAATCGTTGTAATCACGGACAGAAACGACCTTGACGATCAGCTCTATTCGCAGTTTGCGAAGTGTAAGGCATTTCTCCGTCAGGAGCCAGTCCACGCCGAGAGCCGTGAGCATCTGAAAGCACTCCTTGACGGTCGCAAGGCTAACGGCATTATCTTCACCACGATGCAGAAATTTGAGGAATCGGGTGAACCGCTGTCTGAAAGAAGAAATATTATTGTTATGGCTGATGAAGCCCATAGAGGACAATATGGTTTGACAGAAAAGATAAAAATGTCTAAAAATGAGGACGGAGAGCTTATCGCCCGTAAGGTCATAGGTACAGCACGAATTATTCGTGATACGCTCCCGACCGCTACATATATTGGATTTACAGGTACGCCCATATCAAGAGAGGACAGAAATACCCGTGAAGTTTTCGGCGATTATATCGACATTTATGATATGACGCAGGCTGTCGAGGACGGTGCGACTCGTCCTGTTTACTATGAAAGCCGTGTCATGAAGTTAAAACTTGATGAAAGCACCCTGAAATTGATAGATACTGAATACGACATCATTGCACAGAACGCCGATGCTGATGTGATAGAAAAAAGCAAACGTGAACTCGGACAAATGGAAGCAATTCTTGGTCATGATGATACGATAAAATCCCTTGTTGATGATATTCTTGACCATTACGAAAACTATCGTGAGGACTTGCTGACGGGCAAGGCAATGATCGTTGCATATTCAAGAACTATCGCTATGAAGATATATAAGCGTATCCTTGAAATTCGTCCGGGCTGGGAAGAAAAGGTCGCTGTTGTTATGACAGCTTCCAATAAAGATCCCGAAGAATGGCATAATATCATCGGAAACAAGCGTCACAAGGAGGAGCTTGCAAAGAAATTCAAGGACAATGACAGTGAGCTTAAAATCGCAATCGTAGTCGATATGTGGCTGACGGGTTTTGATGTTCCGTCCCTTGCGACAATGTATGTCTATAAGCCGATGATGGGTTATAATCTGATGCAGGCAATTGCCCGTGTCAACAGAGTGTTCCGTGATAAGGAAGGCGGTCTGGTAGTCGATTATGTCGGCATTGCAGGTGCATTGAAACAGGCTATGAACGATTATACCGTCCGTGACAAGAAAAACTACGGCAATACCGATATTGCAAAGGTGGCATATCCTAAGTTTCAGGAAAAATTGCAGATATGCCGTGATCTGCTCCATGAATTTGATTATTCCGCATTTTTCGGCGGTAATGAGCTGACGGCAGGTCGGACGATAACAGGTGCGGTCAACTTCCTTATGGACAGAAATCGTGAAAAGGATAGGGAGAGCTACACCAAAGAAGCCCTGTTGCTGAAACAGGCACTCTCGTTGTGTTCCTCTATCGCTGAGCAAGATGAGCGTGAAGAAGCCGCTTTCTTTGAAGCTGTGCGTGTCCTGCTGATGCGTATACTCAATCAGGGCGGCGGTAAGAAATTGTCGCTTCCTGAGATAAACGCTAAGATCAATGAGCTTTTGAAACAGAGTATTAAAAGTGATGGTGTCATCAATCTTTTTTCGGACAAGGAACAGGATTTCTCGCTGTTTGATCCGAAATTCTTGGAAGAAATCTCCAAAATGAAAGAAAAGAACCTTGCCGTTGAGCTGCTAAAACGCCTGATCGCTGAACAGGTGCATATCTACAAGCGGACAAACCTCGTAAAATCGGAAAAATTCAGCGAGATCATGCAAAGTGCTATGAACCGCTATCTCAATGGTATGCTCACTAATGAGGAAGTCATACAGGAAATGCTGAACCTCGCAAAGCAGATCAGGGAAGCACAAAAGGCAGGCGAAAAACTGGGCTTAACTGCTGATGAGCTTGCGTTCTATGATGCACTCACCAAACCGCAGGCAATCAAGGATTTCTATGAAAATGAGGAATTGATCGCTATTACAAAAGAGCTTGCTGAAACGTTGCGACGCAATCGTACGATTGATTGGCAGAAGCGTGACAGTGCAAGAGCCAAAATGCGTATGATGATAAAGAAACTTCTGAAGAAACACCGATATCCGCCGGAGGGCATGGAGGATGCAGTGCAGACGGTGATGTCGCAGTGTGAACTGTGGACGGATAACCAGTGATTTTGGCACTTTTTAATCATATCTCCCCGTACTGATTAGTGCATTGATAATATTACCCCCTACTCACAATCACATTCTGGAGACGCAAGACATCAAATCGAGGGTATCGAGGCACGTTGAGTGCGTGGTTTTGATGTCAAGGGATAAAGGCTGAAAACTCCCGATTCTACGCTGATTTTCGAGATTACGGCAAAATCGCAGACGGAAGTCTGATATGGTTTTTGCTGTATCTGGGAAAACATCTACGCACTGAAAACGGCTGACAACATTTCTGCACACTGAGGTTAGTGCGTCAAAATGATAACAGCCGTTTGAGAGTGCGTCAAAATGTTGTCATTCGTCAAATGTACAAATCAAGGCTTCTTGCCCATTGCTGATAATAAAATATCGGTTGTTGAAATGAAAGGAGTTATACTATGACAAAGAAAAGAATGAAGCAATCTATTGTGCTTAGTGTTTCACTTATGAAGGGCTGCTATCGGCATATTCAGCTTTCGGTAAACGAAACACTTGAAGATCTTGCTGACACTATTTTGTGGGCATTTGATTTTTATAATGACCACGCACATGCTTTTTTTATGGATAATAGAGCTTGGAGCGATGCAGATTGCTACTATATGGCAGAGGTTGACGAAGATGAAGAATATCGTCACACCTGTGATGTGAATTTACACGAACTTGCTCTTCAGAAAGATGATCGATTTTTGTTCGTATTTGATTTTGGCGATGATTGGGAGTTTCAATGCAAAGTTCTGAACTTGATTGATGAAGATACAAAAGAGCCAGAGATTATCAAATCCGTTGGAGAAGCACCTGAACAATATCCTGATTATGAATGTGACGAAGAAGAATAAAAACTGCACTGTACTTCTGAATGAATTTTACTTTGCATAACAAAAAATCCCCTCACCAAGTAAGAAGTATATCTCAACTTCCTACCTGATGAAGGGGGTTATATATACACGATTCTCTCCGCTTTATTTAATCATAAATACTCTTTATAATCCTTGCAGGACTTCCGACTGCGATCATATTTTCGGGAATATCCTTAGTCACTAACGAGCCTGCGCCAATAACCGTATTGTCACCGATAGTCACGCCCGAAAGGATAGTCAAGTTTGAACCTATCCACACATTTCTACCGATATGAATGGGTTTCGGTATCAGATTATGTCTTTCTTCCGGGAGAAGTCCGTGGTTCAGCGTTGCAAGCACCGTGTTGTGACCGATCAGCGCACCGTCACCTACCCAGATACCTCCCTGATCCTGAAACTTACATCCCGAATTGATGAATACGCCCTTTCCAAGATGAATGTTTTTGCCACAGTCAGTATTGAACGGAGGAAAAAGTCCGACCTCAACAGGCTCACCGATCAGCTCAGACATCAGAGCATTGATCTCATCGGGAGTATGATAGTGGTTATTGATCTCCATTGTAATGCGGATAGCTTCCTGGCTCAGCTTGTGCATTGTTTGATGAACACCGCACTCTGACGTGACCTGTTTCCCACTGTCCATAAAGTCAAGGAATTCTGCTGTTGTCATTACGATTCCTCCCATGCTGCGCTTATTTCGACCAGCTCACAAACTGTTCTGCCGCTTCGCCCATCTGCACCTGCGGCTTCTGCGAGATTCCTTGCAAGTTTTGCTGTTACGCCACTTGCTGAAAAATAAGCTACCAATGATTTGCTCATGGTGATTTCCTCCTATTTTACGATAAATTGATTATCTTTTTCCGGTATACCATCTTCATCAGAAATATGTCTCTCAACTTTCATTTTTAATCCGTATTTCTCCCGAAGTTCTGCTATTGTTTGCATCATAGGAGAAGCATGATGTGCGTCTATTGCTTCCTGACTTTCCCATTGATCTTTTAGAAGCAGCGTTTCGGGATCGTCAAATGGCTGAAAATACTCATAGCAGAGATTACCCTCCTCACTCCTGATCTTCTTGAACGTGCCGCTTTGTATCATTTCCTCAGCGAATTTACGGGCATTGCCGTTTTCGCTTGTGTAATAAATGTTGATTGTGATACTCATGGCTGCCCTTACATCTTTCCGCCAAAAACAGGGAAAAAGCTGTGTTCGCCGTAGTCCTTGATATGCTCAACTTTCATGAGAAGTTTCATATCCTCGTCCGAGATGACAAAGTCAAGTTCTGCATTGCTTTTCATGTGTTCAAGGTTTGCCGTTTTCGGAAGAACTACCATATCAAGCTGCAAACAGTAGCGAATGCAAAGCTGTGGAATACTTACTCGGTATTTTTCCGCCATATCCTTTATCGCCGGATTTTTCATAGCCTCGCCATGCGCTACGGGTGAATATGCTTCAACGATCATATCGTTCTTCTGACAGTAGTCTATCAGTTCCAGCGGCGTATTGGAGATATGGGCAAGAATCTGGTTGACCATAGGCTTGACTTCTGCAACCTCGCAAAGGCTCTCAATATCCCCTTGCAGAAAGTTGGAAACACCGATTGCACGAAGTTTCCCTGCCTTGTACGCATCGGTTAAAGCGCTCCACGCTTCACGGTTGCCCTCTGCATAACGGTCATCGGACTGATTCACATATTTCCACGGCTGGGGCGAATGAATAATCATCATATCGAGATAATCCAACTTCATTTTACTGAGCGTTTCGTCAATGCTCGCTGCTGCTGACTTGTAATCCTTATGCTCCGCAGCAACTTTAGAAGTCACGAAGATCTCCTCACGAGAGATACCGCTTGTTCGGACACCTTCGCCTACACCGCATTCATTGCCGTAAGCCTGCGCCGTGTCAATGTGACGGTAGCCGATTTTGATTGCATTGCGTACTGCTTCCGCTGTCATGCTGTCATCGACCAGCCATGTGCCAAGCGCCAGTTTCGGAATGATAACGCCGTTTGATAAAGTGAATGTTTCGTTGAAAATCATACGGATACCTCCTCAGATATTCTTGCCCATATCATAGGCTTTCTGTAAATTCTCGTTTCCGCTGATTTCTCCTGCATCATTCACACCGCCGCAGAACAGTGTGCCAACCAGCTTCGCCTTTTCAAAGCAATCTACCCAGCCCTCAATGCCGGAGAAAGCCTTTTCGGGAACATATTTCTCATCTTCCGCAGCCGTTGCCAGCGCATAGATCTCGCGAAAACGGTAATCCGAAGAATACAGCGGATTTGCTCTGTCAAGCATAGTTTTCAGCACACCACTCATCTCGTAATAATAAATGGGAGTTGCAAATACGAGCACATCTGCGTGAAGCATTTTCTCCCTGATAGTATCTGCATCATCGTGAATAACGCATCTCTGCGTTTTCTGACAGGCAAGACAGCCGATGCAGAATTTGATCTCTTTGTTGCGCAGTGAGATGACCTCTACATCGTGCCCTGCCGCCTTTGCACCCTCTGCAAACGAAACGGCAAGCTGTTCGGAATTGGAATTTTTGCGTAAACTGGATGAAATGACAAGTACTTTCTTCATGGTGTGTCCTCCTTATTTTTTCAGGGAGAGCGTCACAGTGACATCGCCCTCGCCGAGTATAGACTTTAATTCGTCCTGTGTGATATTGTCGATATGTCCGAGCTTTGTGAAGTTCCATGAATTTTTATCATAGTATATCACAAATCTTTGTCCCAGATACAGGATCAGATCACCGTAATCCGTATCAAGCTGTTCGTCATTTCTCGGGAGACTGGTGGGCAGTTCTCCTACCTTTTCAAAATTTGAGAAATCGCTCATATCAATGGTAACATCGCCTTGCCCCAGCAGTTCCACAAGAGCCTGTGCCGAGGAATTATCCGCAAGAGTTGCAGTAAGCTGATGTTCTCCAACAGATATCAGCAGCTTTGTTTCGGATCTTGTATCATTCAGTTCCAAGGTATCATACCACTCCTTTACATCGTTCTTTGTGGCACTTGCAGAAAAACGTCTGCCCGAAAGCTGATTGCCGATGGTTACAAGCTCTGAGATATTCTTTTCGCTTGTGGTAATGCCGCTGCTGCCCGATGTGCAGAACGGAATGACTGTCTTTTCGGAAAAATCATAGCTTTCAAGAAATGTATCTATGATACGGGGTTCTTCTCCCCACCAGATCGGATAGCCGAGGAATATGGTATCATAGCCGTCGATAGAATCTATCGGGTTGGCGATCTCCGGTCTGACTGCCTTGTCGTTCTGCTCCTGATTTGCACGGCAGTTATCGTCCTGATATTTAATATCATCATCTGTATATGGTACTGCCGCTTCAATTACATAGCTGTCTGCATCGGCAATTTCGATCAGATAATCAGCAATTTTTTCTGTATTTCCCGTTCGTGAGAAATAAACAACAAGCGTATCACTGTCTGTTGTTGTATCTGAATTTTTCAGAACCTCTCGTTTCATCAGACAAAGGTCAAATACATCCCATCGCTCGTCACCGTTCAGATCATAGGGCTTTCCGGTCAGGTCTTCCTCAGTGGGTCTTGTCAGCAGGAAGTTTTGCAAATTGTAGACATCCTGTACTGTATATTTATAATCGAAAGCAGCAAGTGTTTTTATATCAGCAGACATATCTGTCAAAGTGGGAGTACTGATTTCTTCCTGTATTATGCTTGAATCAGTGTATCTTCCACAGCCTGTTGCAGTAAGCATAAGTGTTACGGTAGTTATTAATGTACTTATCAGTCTTTTCATTTCAAGCCCTCCCTCTTCATCATAAATACAAGGTAGTCAAGACAGCTTATGCAGCGTTCCTTTGCATGAATTTCATCAAGCAGTTCACGCCGATGTGCCGCAAGCATTCTCGCGCATTGTCTTTCATCGCATATGCAGGAGGCAAATTTTTCGATGAACGCTTCATCACAGCCTGCATCAATCAGGTTTTGTCTGATGTTTTCGTTCATCTTGACACCTCCCATATCTCTTGTTGTTTTTATTATAACACGGCCATCTCAAAATAGCAAATACCTATATTGAATACATAGCTATGCTTGACAGCTATAACAAAATGTGTTATGATATTGAAAAAGGAGGCTGAATCTATGGATGTTCGTGTACTAAGATATTTTCTCGCAGTTGCAAGGGAACAGAGCTTTTCCACGGCAGCAGAAAGGCTGTTTCTGTCACAGCCAACGCTCTCCCGTCAATTAAAGGAGCTGGAAGATGAACTTGGAAAGACTCTTCTTATCCGTTCCAACAAAGGTGTTACGCTGACCGAAGAGGGCATGATTCTCCGCAAGCGTGCCGAAGAAATCGTGGAGCTGATAGAAAAGACAGAACAGGAGGTTCGCCAGAGCAGCGATATTGTGTCTGGAACGGTGTATATCGGCGCAGGTGAAACCTATGCGATCAAGTTGATCGCAGATACTGCACATCGTCTAAAATCGGATTATCCCGATATCCATTACAGCTTTTTCAGTGGCAACGGTACAGATGTTATGGAGAAGCTCGAACGAGGCTTGATGGATTTCGGTCTGATTTTCGGAAATGTTGACAGAAACAAGTACGAAGCCATCGAAATCCCCCTGCATGACACATGGGGCGTATTGATGCGCCGGGACGAACCGCTATCCAAGAAAACCGCAGTCTCAATCGCAGATGTATCAGGACTTGACCTTATCATCCCGCGTCAACCCAATCACAATACAATGCTTTCGGAAATGATCGCAGAGCAGGCGCCGGATGCCAACATCGTTGCGGAATACAATCTGATCTATAATGCTTCAGTTATGGTGAATGAAGGCATTGGCAGTGCGATCACGCTGGATAAGCTGATCAATGTCAGCGGTGACAGCAAACTATGCTTTCGGCCTTTTGAGCCACGCATAGAAGCGATATGCTATTTTATATGGAAACGATATTCTGTCTTTACAAAGGCTGCAAGCATATTCATGGAGCATTTCAGAAAGGACTTGCTAAATATGCAAATAAAAGACAAGTTGTAAAAAAAGCCCCCTCACCAAGCAAGAAGTATGTCTCAAATTCCTGCCTGATGAGGGGGAACATATTATACTATTCACTTTTCCACGCTGACCGTCATGCCCGATTTAAACCGAAACTCCAAGTAGTCATCATGGACGGTCACTTTTTCCAGCAATTTCCGAACCAGTGCTTCATCAAACACCAAAACCTCGTCTTTCTGCCGTTCAATGAATCGACGCAGCTCACGGATGCGCTTCTTGTGTTCCGATTTTGCTGTGCTGTCCATATCCGCCTGTGCCTGCAGCTCACGCAAATGGAGAATTTCATCGGTGATGTCATCGTAATTCTCACGGCGTTCAGTGCGGTCGATCAGTTCCTGCTGAAGCTCGGACATTTTTGCCGCCAGAGCCGCCGCACTCTCCGGATTTGCCGCATTGATCGCGGTTTCAAGGTTCGCTTTCAGGCGTTCCAGATAGGTGTCGCTGTTTCCGACCATCTCATTGAGTGCATCGAGAAAGGCGGAGACCAGCACTTCCTCGTTGACCGTTCTTGCGTGGCACTCGTCTTTATGCTCCAGCCTTGTCAGGCACCGCCACACGACTGATTTCTTACCTCGGTTGTTCCAATGGATTCTACGGAACTCCTCACCGCATCCGGCACAGAACACGATTTTTGAAAACGGATGATTGGCGCTGAAACTCTTCCGTCTGCCAAAGCAGGCGTTCTGTTCGCTGCGCCGCGCCATTTCCTCCTGCACCATCAGGAAAATCTCCTTCGGGATGATTGCCTCATGGTCATCTTCGACATAGTACTGCGGCTCTATTCCTGTGTTTTTTACTCGCTTTTTGTTCAGAAAGTCCACAGTACAGGTCTTTTGCAGAAGCGCATCGCCCATATACTTTTCGTTTTCAAGTATCTTCCGAACTGTCGTATCATGCCAGCGTGGGTTTCCTCGTGAGGTCAGGATACCGTCACGCTCCAGTCCTCTTGCTATTTTTTTGCAGCTTTTGCCCTCAAGGTACTCTCTGAAAATACGCTTGATTATTTCCGCTTCTTTCGGATTGATGACCAGATGCCCGTCCTCGTCCTTGTCGTAGCCGAGAAAGCAGCGAGTGTTCACCATCACTTTCCCTTGTTGATACCGATAATGGATGCCCATTTTCACATTCTTACTGAGGGATTCGGATTCTTGCTGTGCGAGTGACGCCATGATTGTAAGAAGAACTTCTCCTCTTGTATCCATCGTATTGATTGATTCCTTTTCAAAATAGATAGGAATGTTCATGCCCTTCAACATCCGGATGTAGTTCAGGCAGTCAACGGTATTGCGGGCAAAACGGCTGATTGATTTTGTCAGGATCATATCGATTAGACCTTTTTTGCAGTCCTCAATCATAGCGTTGAATTGCTCTCTGCCTTTGGTCGAGGTCGCCGAGATTCCTTCATCTGCGTATATCTTCACCATTACCCATTCAGGTTTGGAATTGATGTACTCGGTATAGTGCTGGATCTGGCTCTCGTAACTGGATGCCTGTTCCTCGTTGTCAGTGCTGACACGGCAGTATGCCGCCACACGCAGACGCTTGACTTCCTCCTTTGTGGCAGCATTGCCCTTTTGCGGTTTGGCAGGAATTTTGATCACGTTCATTTTATCACCTCAATCAAGCTGTAATTATATTCTGCCTGTGCAATCGGATCATCATATTGTTTTGTAGGCTCTGAGAAAAAGAACTCCGTGTGGACTGTTGGCGACTGTAGGCGTTTTGTACTGCCATGCTTCTCTGCTCTGCGTATCAGTTCTGCATTCGCCTTTGAAAAGGTCTGTCGACTGAGAATCGCAGGATAGAAGTCATCGCCGACGTAGCAGAAGTTCCGGATAATGCGTTTTACCATGCTGTGAACCATCGGCTTTCCTGCATTGATTGCCGCATCCCGCAGGCTCATACCGGAAATATAGCCGTTGAAGATGTTTATAACAACTGCGGCTTCCTGCTCATCCACAACGGCAGTGCCGTTCACTATTTTGTACCCGTACATACTTCCTCCTTCAGTGTCAGCCCGCATTTCAGCCGGAAGCCGATGCGGGTTCTTGTGTATACAATGATGCTGTCAACATAGTCTGTGAACATATCATCGCTGAATTCCGTCTGCGGTTCAAGAGATTCGATGAAATGCAGCAGATTTTCCGTTTCCTTAATGCTTCCGTTCATAGCGGATTTTTCATTGTTTTTCAGGGCAGTCCGGTATTCTTCGTTCTGCTGTTCGATTCGCCTCAGTTCCTGCGTATACATCACACTGTCAAGGAACCCGCCAACACGCAGTTTTCTCAGATCCTGCTTCCGGTCAACATTTTTCTGAAGTTCTGCTTTCAGATTCAGAATATTCTGCAAATGATCATCTGTATCGGAAAGTTTCAGTGCTTCAAGATACGGCGATAGTATATGCTTATACCCAAAAATCAGCTTATTCAGCATGGTCACAAAGGCAGCCTTGATCGCAGCGTCCTTTATAAACATCATTGAACAGGCTTCCTTATTGTATAAATGCGTGGTACACGCCCATGCGATACCTGAATGCTGCGTCTGCCGTTTGAACTTGCCACCGCACTCGCCGCAGATAATTCTGCCGGAAAAAGGATATTTTTTCTGATACTTCCCGACATCCGTTTCAATATTGCGCTCTTCAATGTGCTTTTGCAGTACAAGCTGTACCTTGTCGAACACCTCTCTGCTGATAATCGGCTCATGATGGTCTTCCGCATAGAAGCTGTCAACCTCTCCGTGATTATTATGCCGTCGGAAGTAGCTGTCAGTGTAGGTTTTCTGAAAAACGGCGGCACCGTAGTACTTCTCGTTCACAAGAATACCTTTCACTGTTGATCCTGACCATTTACCGCCCTTACGGGTTGGGATTCGCTTATTCTCCAGCATCTGGGCAATTTTGTATATCCCCATACCGCTTAACGCTGATGAGAAAATCAGTCGAATCACTTCGGCTTCTACCGGGTCGATCATTAAATTGCCGTCACCGTCTTTTGTATATCCGTATCGTTTCGCTTGATAATTTTCATGCTGTATCTGTCATCTCCTTTTCCACCTCGGCAAGCAGCGTCATGCAGTCCTTGCCGTGATATTTTCTGCACTGTTGATTTAAGACTTCAAATATACATTCCTGCTCGGATTCCGACAGGTCAATTGTGTACATATCTTCGTTGTCATCGGAATCGGAATTGACCACCACAAAGTTGATATAATTATCAAGGCGGCAGTCCTGATTTTTGCCGGGCAATTTGCTGGTGCCGATGTAAAAAGAATACCAGCCATCGTCGTCAACATCGTCCGTTCTGCCATCTCTCGGAAACATTGGCTTGCAGCCTTTTTCAATTCTGATTGCATCTGCAATCTCTGTAAGAGCATCCGTTGCCATAAGCTGGAACTCCACGGTCGGGAAATTGATAGGACAGGAATCATACATCTGATCGCTGCCATACACGACCTCTGCGCCTGCATCGAGGTGAATTGCATCGGTGATGAACTTTTCAGTCAGTGTCATATTTTGCCGCCTTTCTTTTCGAGATTTTTAATATTGCTTCTGCTCACGGCAGTATCTTGTTCTGCATCGACCGGAGCAGAACTTTTTCTTCCGTCCTGTTTCGGGCTGATTGATCTTTGCACCGCAGACAGGACAGCGGTTATTCTGCTTACACCAGATCGGATAATTGAGTCTGACCAGATCACTGTCTCCGGCAAGACCATGCGTTTTACAAAAAAGCTGCACCTGATTTTCTTTCAGGCACAGTTCTTTTGCAATCAAATGATATCCCATGCCCTGCAATCGCATAATGCGTATCTGTGTTTTCTGAGTTTGTGTCATATGTTCATCTCCTTGTAAATGCCGTAGTTCTGCGGTTATCGGTATCCACACGGGCTTCGCCAAGTGCTGAACGGAAAGATGCGGTTTTGGGCTGAAAATATACGATTTTCAATCATTTTTGATGAAAAATCGCCCTTTTTCAATTTGTTTTGTAACGAAACTCCGTATGTATCATGCTGCCGCAGTTCTCCACAGCAGCATTTGGAAAAGCACGAAAAATCCGCATTTTCTGTTTTCTACACAGTAGTTCCTTGACCGCCAATATATCTCTGTCAGGGGCCCAAATGACCGGGGGCCTTGCAAATTTGCGAATTTTTACGCAAGAGGGGCCGACGGTCTTCCGTTTGCTTTAGCGTAGAGAAGTAAACCCGCCCCCGGAGGGCTGCCCCAGCCCCATGCCCAGCCTTGTGAAGTTTCTGAACTACATTACAAATCTCACACAATCCGCAGAAATCCCCCTTGACTTTCCACTGATAACGTGGTATAATCAAGATAGAAGAAGTGTATGGACTATTGCAGTTATTACAAGGAGGGAGTTGTTATGATGAGTGTAAAAGATTACGCTGCCACTGTATTTGACACCTTGACCGAAGAACAGATGATTGACTTCGTTCAGACCTATGCCGATGACTCTACTTTGGCAAGATTGGAAAGTGACATGGTTGCAAAAGGTGTACCGCGCAAACGCTACAGCAGCTTCAGTGAAATCCTTGCGGAATTAGATGCGGAGGATGACGATGAGTAAACCTCTATACGATGTTGAGATGACCTCCGTGTTTAAGAAGGAACTCAAAAAAGCCAGAAAACGCGGGCTTGATTTACAGTTGCTTGATGAGATTGTTACCAAGCTTCAATACGGCGAATCATTACCTGAGAAAAACAAAGATCACGCGCTTACCGGGAACTGGGATAATCACCGCGAATGCCATATTCAACCTGATTGGTTGCTCGTTTACCGAATTATTGAAAATGAACTGATTCTTTTATTGGTTCGTACCGGGACTCACAGCGATTTATTTGACAAGTAATAGGTGCTGTAATGAGGAGTTTCTCTTAACAAGAGGCTCCTCATTTTTTAATATGAGTATTCCGGGGTGTGATCTTCATTTCGGGTCTTAATGCTGTGGTGGCGGTGGCAAAGGCTCTGCCAGTTGCTTTGATCCCAGAAGAGAATCTTGTCTCCTCGGTGCGGAATGATATGATCCACATCAGTTGCCTTGACGTAGCGTCCTTGCTTCATGCACTCCACGCACAGCGGATGGGTTTCAAGATAACGCTTGCGGGCTTTGTTCCATCGGCTGCCATAGCCTCGGCTTCCTGCGGAGCGTGTTTCCTCCGGATGGAGGGAGCGATGTTTGTCGCAGTATTTTGTACCATAGGGTACGAGTGCTGCACAGCCGGGATGTTTGCAGGGTGTATCTGGTCTGCTTGGCATTGGGACCACCTCCGTTTTCTGTACTCAAAAAAGCCTCTACTATATACCATTTCAGAGGGGTATTTCAGTAGTGTCTAAAAAATATTTTTCAAAAAAATTTTGTATAGTTCGGATTTCAGCGAAATATCGTAAAACGGCTCTTTACAACTCATGTTCTCTTTTTCTCTTTCAAAACCCTTGCTATTGCATTGAAAATATGCTATAATAAAATCGGTTACAGAACAGGAGGCGGTCTGATCATGTATTTCTTGATGAACAAAAACAATGTTGTTGCAGCTTTTGACAGAAAGCCCGCCACTGCTTTTTCAGATGAGGTCTTATTCACTGAAGTGGAACGTATGGGAAAACTGCCGTTTGGCTTTGATGATATCAACACATGGCTTGACAGCCGTAAATCCTCAAAGCATAATGCCCATCTGCAAAAAATCATGCGTCAGATGGGATGTGATGATAACGAGGGATTTATCAGGGCAACGCACGCCGCAACGATCAATGATACATTCTGGATAAAATCCGACTGTGAAAATCTGACATGGGAGCAAATATCGCTTTACAGCAATCGGTTCACTGAAACGATCTCCCGTCTGGCTTTTGAAGGTGTCGGTCTGTATGCTGCTGATTTTTCTTCTACATCACCGGAACTTGCCTGTGAAGGTTCATTCCGAAAATGTTTCCGAAAGGAAGAAAAGTACGGCGTTTTTGGTTCAGATATTTTCATTTACAAACGCGGCAATGAATACGGACCCGGTTTAGAACCGTATTGTGAGATGCTGGCATCGGAGATTGCTGCCATTATCAGCCCGGATCATTATGTCCCCTATCGCACTGTGCTGCTGCATGACAAACTCGCCTCCAAATGCAATCTGTTTACAAACGAGCAATTTGGATATGCTTCCTTTTCAAAGCTGATGAAAGCAACGGGCTTACAGGATGTTTTCGATTATTTTGAAAGCATCGGTGCATCACAGACATTCCGTGAAATGCTTGTGGTCGATTCTCTTTGTTTTAATCAGGACAGGCACGCCGGAAATTATGGTGTTATTTTTAACAACGATACATTGGAGATCACTGGTATGGCACCGATATTTGACCTAAATCTTTCTATGCTGCCATATGTTTCAATGACTGACTTTGAAAATATCGGTGACAAACTGTTTGAGTATGCGCCCGTTCTCGGCGATGACTTTACCCGGATTGGTCAGATGGCAATGAATGATATGCTCTGGGATCGTGTCAGGACGATTTGTGACTTTTCCTTTTCTTTCAGAGGTGATGATACCTTTACACCTGAACGTATCAGAATCCTTGAAATGATTATCCGGAAGCAGGCTGCCGCACTCCTCTCTGCTGAGGTTCTACGTACCAAAGATGTTTTCTTCTCGAAAAATGCAGTGGAGAAAGATATTTATCAAAGAGAAGTACAGCAGGCAGTCAGCCGCTTTCATGTTTTCAGAGATGCTGTCGACAACATGGAACTTGGTGAAAATGTTTTCCGCAGTGAATGCGTTTCATCCGACACAGTTCAGCTGATTTTCGAGATAAATTTCTATGAGCTGACAGTTGATTTCCTGAAAAGAAAGATCATGATTGCTGACGACTGCATGAAAGCGATAGAACCGGATACTCTGAAAGATGCAAATTCAGCGGCTTATGATTTGTATGAGAAGTTGAACAATATTTTCACGAATATGAACCGATATTAATGCGTTATATTTGATTGGAGTTTTTTAGAGTGATTCGTTCCAATCATAGTGGAAGTTGAGAGGCTGTTCTTTGGAGCAGCCCCTTTTTGATGCAAAACGAATTTTTTATTTCTCCCACGGAAGCCACGATTTCCCGAAGTGTCCATATGCTGAAACGGTGTTATAGTCCACATCGAGCAGATGCAGTCCCTCAATAATGCCTCTCGGCGTAAGGTCATAGTTCTCACGGACATACTGCGTGATAAATTCTTTGTCCTGATGCTCCGTGCCAAAGGTCTCCACATAGACAGACACAGGCTCCGCAACACCAATGGCGTATGCGATCTGCACCTCTGCCTTGTCCGCATATCCGGCACTGACGATATCCCTTGCAATTTTGCGGGCTGCATATGCACCGCTGCGGTCAACCTTGGTCGGTTCCTTTCCGGAAAGTGACCCTCCGCCAATATGCCCGATGCCGCCGTAGGTATCACAGGCAAGTTTACGCCCGGTAACACCGCAGTCAGCAAAGGAACTGCCAAGAACGAATCTTCCGGTAGGATTGACCAGCTTTTCAAAGTCGGTATTCAGACCATAGGCGGTTGCGGTTCTTACCATCAGCTTTTCAATGATTGGTCTGAAATCCTCAACCTCCACATCCGGTGTGTGCTGCACCGAACAGAGGAAGGTTGCGATCTTTCCGCTGTCATAGTCGAAGCTGACCTGTGCCTTTGCATCGGCTTTCAGCATACGGCAGGGGTATGCTTTCAATAGTTCAAGAAATTTCGTAGCCAATACAAACGGAATCGGCAGCAATTCCGGCGTTTCGTTAGTCGCATATCCGTAGGTGATGCCCTGATCTCCTGCACCGCCTGTGTTCACACCAAGAGCAATGTCGCTGCTCTGGCGGTCGACCAGAACTGTAATGTCCAGATCATCGGCAGTAATATCCAGCTTGTAGTCAAGCCCTGCGTCTGCGTTTTCCGCACCGCCGTTGTTGATACGATCAAACACACTCTGTACCAGTGCCTTGTAATCTGGTTCGTGAGTGCTGGTGAGTTCTCCGGCAATCACAAGGCAGCGGTTCTTGAAAAGGCATTCAATGGCAACACGGCTGTTCTTATCATGTCTAAGGCAGTCCGTTACAATCGCATCTGCGATCTGGTCACAGATCTTATCGGGGTGTCCTGCGGATACCTGTTCTGCTGTAATAATTCTCATAGTCTTTGTTCCTCCTGATAAAATATGGTTTTGATGGTTTGGGTTTACGCCTCTCACCTTGCCGAGCCTGTCCGATACACACCGTGGCACCGTCAGCGCCCTGACTCTGCCCACAGTTTGTATGTTACAATTCCCGGCAAAACGGTAGGCGATAGTTTATAAAAACCTGAAAAATCCCTATTCTACTTATCTTTTCTATTATTTATTTATATTTGTAGCAAGATGTAGCAAGTAAATATAGTAATATATATAAAGAGACGTATATATAATAAACACCAAAAAAACTTGCTACAGCCTGCTACATAACAAGAAAACAACGTAGAATCGCTAAAAAGCACGAGTTTTACTCAAGGACAGCAAATTCTCCCGGTTTGTCCACTTCGCCCTTTTCCAGCTTCAAAAAACGACAGCCAACAAGCATGGTCGTAGGACCTCCGCTGCCATCACTTGGTCGCTTTCGCACGATGGGGAAGAAGCGCTGAATCGCATTCTTAAAGTTGGTGCTGTTCTCCTTGCGGTAGCCATACTTCTCACACCACTGCCCATAGATGTTATACACCGCAGAAGTACGCTCCTCAAAGGCTTCTCCTTCTTCCATCCACGCATCCACAAACTGTCCGATACGGTCGGACTCATCCTGATACTCCTTGGTTGCCTCCGTAACTGCTGCCGGATCATCGAGTCCCTGTTTCCGGAACAGCTTGTAACCGGCATAGCACCAGTTGAAGATGGCAGACTGGCTATGCTCCTCCGCAAAGAATGCTTTCAGCCCCTTGTCCTGCTCATGCTCTTCAAAATGGCGCTTGAACGGGATGAGCTTCAGACGGTTGGAGTAAAAAAGCGTCATATCCGAAACGGACGGCTTGTAGTTGGTATTGATGAAGATCTTGAAATTCGGGCGGAAATCAAAAGAGTTCTCATGCAGAAAACGGGCATTCAGCGTATCGTTACCCGTCATTCTCTTAACCAGTGCTGCATTGAAGGTGATCTTCTTTTCCGGCTCGGAGATATTGACGAAACGTACACCTGCAAGACGAGCAATTTCCTCGGACGGTCCGGAAACATTGATATTTCCGAATTTGGTAGACAGCATCTCCGGATTGGATGTTTTGCCGTAGTCACCCATGATTTTGAGAAATGTCTCCATTGTGGTACCCTTGCCGTTTCGGGATGTCGCACCGTAAAGGATAAACAGACATTCCAGAGAGGTATCGCCGGTGAGAGCATAACCGAGGGCTTTTTGTAAATACAGAGCAAGGTCGGAATCATTGCACATGACTTCCGAAATGAACTGCTCCCATCTCGGACAAGCAGCATCAGGATCATAGGTGACACCGGACAGCATCGTGAGAAAGTCAGCCGGATCATGGGGACGGAATTCTCCTGTTGTGAGATTTAGTGTGCCGTTCTGACAGTTGAACAGATCGGTATTGCGGTCGAAAATCGTGTGAGATACAGGATATACAGACTTCGCATCTTCAATCATGGTACGGCGATTCTTTCGCATCTGTAGTTTCTGAACACGCTTGATATAGCGGTTTCTGGTATCTTCATCCGTGATCTGCAAAGCAAATGTGTAGAGTCTGTCGGCGAGAATCTTTGCAAGCTCCGCCACGGCAAGAGCGTTCTCATCCGGCTGCCACACCTTACCGTCATAGACATACCAGATGCCACGCTCACGGTCGAAACGGGCGATGGGTTTGAAATAATCAGCAAAAGCATACCCGATGCCAATTTCATCACGCTGATAGCGTGGTTTGGTATGCGGCTGCATTTCCTCAATGGTCAGAGTAACATGGGAAAGATCGGGTTCAAAAGTCAATACCTCTGTTTCTTTCTCATCGTCAAGCGTTTCAAAATCATCCTCCGCCGAGGAGCAGGCTATCGGTGTATAAATTTCCGAATTCGTAGACACTGCATTTCTGATTGTGATTTGCCCATAAGTGCTGTCGCCGGTGTGCCTGTCCCACTTGTCGCGCATCAGTCCGGAAGTACGGAAAATACGGTCAATTTGTTCTTCCACATTGCCGCACCAGAAAGAAAGGATAGAAACCAGAGCCATATCTGCATCGGACTGCGAGTCGTAGCCCTCTTCCCAGTTGCCTGCATAGAGAGCTTTAAACTTATCACCGGATTCAGAAGAAGATGCATATGCGATTACACCGTCATCATCGAGATAGGAACAAGGCTCTACCGTTTTGGAAGATACACGGGTGCTGCGTTTCATAAAGGTATCCAGTGCCGTCTGCAAAGCCTTGTCATCTTGCGTGACAGTTCCGTCACGGAACATATCGCCTGTGACGGTCACGAAACGGTTAGTAGTTCCCGGAAGATATACTTCCAGACCATGCTTGCGGTTGTTGATATAGTAGACTGTTTTATCATAGGCAAAGTCAGGTGAGAGCCTGAAAAATCCACGTAAGCCTGTACCGGACGGAGATTTTTCAAAGTAGGCAGTTGAGAAGATGCCGAGGATGGATGCAGCTACATCATTAAGAGAGCCGTCCTCACGGATACAGTGGTCGATGTCAATTGCACCGATACCCTCGGAAACTCTGTAGCCGATACCGTCCCAGCCGCCAATCGCATAGGCTTTCATCGCCGTGTTGAAATCGGCGAAAGTGGACGGATCGTTAGTTTTTGCCATATTTCCGGTCTTAGGGTTGTACGGCACTTTGGTTGGGCGACCGGATCTCTTCTCCATTTTCCAGACGCAAAAAGAAGCATTGCGTTTCAGAGCTTCGGGGATATTCACGAAATTTACTGGCATTTTACAAGACTCCTTTCCATTCCGAGCTGTGCTATGACAGCTTTTCCTATTTTTTCAAGTATGGTGATGTCTGAAATATATCCTGCGTAGCTGTGAAGAGCATACTTGCTGATTGTGGTGAGCTGCTCTGCCAGTACCATAGAAGTATCCAGAATCTTGCGCTTGTCCGCTATAAAATCAGGATGCAATTCCATGTGGCAGGGCAGTTCCGGTCTTTTGAGGTGACGTGTCATCGGCACAACATTTACTGTATCGGCGTGAGCGTTCCCGATATTGTTGGAAAGAACGATAACCGGACGGACTCCGCCCTGCACGCTGGAATTTGGATGTCCACCAAGGTCGGCAAACCAGACATCGCCGCGCATAGGCAGGCGGTGGGGAGTGCTGCCTGAAACTCTGCGAGCAGGTGCAGAGGTATATTTTTTCGGATCAAAATCCAACCCTCTGCGGTACTCGGTTTTCATCCTTCTATTTTTTCGAGCCATAATTTAACCTCCGTATGTGAGCTGCAACGGCGCAACCGTTTTGCAGCATATTCTGTAACTTTTGTGACGTAACCTTTTTGTCGCCGTTTTGTCGTCATTTCAAAGACGTGCTTTTACAGCGGCGATCAGTTTTTCCTGCGTTACATCCTTGTTTGCAAGAGCAGATAGCACATCTTCATCGACCGTATTTTTGCAGACGATATGGTGAATTGTGACGGTATTCTGCTGTCCCTGCCGCCAGAGTCTTGCATTGGTCTGCTGATACAGTTCCAGACTCCAAGTAAGCCCGTACCAGACAAGGATATGACCGCCGGACTGTATGTTCAGCCCATGTCCGGCAGATGCAGGGTGTATGAGTGCGACTGGGATAGAACCTCTGTTCCAATTTTGGATATCTTCAGAAGTTTTGATTTCTCTCGGAGCATAACCACAAGCTGACAGATGTTCCATAATGCGTGTTCTGTCATGCTTGAACCAGTAGGCGATCAGCACAGGCTGTCCGTTTGCAGATTCAATGAGATCTTCCAGCATTTCCAGTTTCCGCTGATGAATCACACGGACTTCCTTGTTTTCATCGTAAACAGCACCGTTTGCCATTTGCAGGAGTTTATTGGAGAGAGATGCCGCATTTGTTGCATCAATATCTCCATCCTCCAAAGGAATAATAAGGTCATGCTTTAGCTGATCGTATAGCCTGCGTTCGGCGGTACTCATTTCAACCTCGTGGTTCACATAGATGCATTTCGGCATACCCCCTCTTGCTAAAATTCAGAGCTATATTTCAGCCCAATAACATATTAGCATAATTCAAATCATTTTTGGACTTCCAGCTGATGGTATTCGAAACAAAATTTAACCGGGAATTTCGTCCCTAACTTTGTCAGTAATGCACAAAATGAGAATAAATTGCGTTATTTTATCCCATCCCTGATGCGTCTGATAAAGTCCCGTCCATTCTCAAAAACCAGCTCATATGGGTCAAGCTCCAGTGCCGCACAAATGCGAAGAGCCAGAATTGCAGAACTGTTTGCGATCTTTCTTCTGCCGTTTTCAAAGTTTTGATACTGCTGCAGCGAAATCCCGGCTTCCTCCGCAACATCGCACTGCCGGAATCCAAGTAACGATACCTCCATTTGAATGTTCTGTACCAGACATTATACCAGCAGTTGAATGTAAAGTCTATTCACAGGAATCGACAAAGAATATGTGCAGAATCCTGCACAGATGTATCAGAAAGCATAAAAAACTCCCTGACTCAAAATCAGGGAGTGCGGTGTTCGGCAAATGACATAATACAAGTGTGTATACGGATATTAAAGATCAAAATAGTGACAAATACTATCAAGTGATATTTGACGGTTTTCACAAACTTTTCTTGAAATTTTATGCACAACAGAGAAAACTTTCCACGTGTATAATTTTACTCAAAAATAGTATACTCAGAGTTATTGATTTTTACAATCAGCTGATTGTAAAATGCGATTTAGTCAAGTAAAGCAAGTCTGAAAAACTGCGTAATTACGTCATTTTGGATTTCAACAAGATGTTGAAAACTTTAAAATCAGTGCAGTTGACAAATTTTTGTTTCTGTGGCATAATAGTCAGCAACAGGAAGAAAGACATGGCTTTCATAGGATGTTTTACCCGGTTTTTGCAAAGGAGGAAACAAGTGAAAAAGATACCGACATTATTCAGGCGTGAATTTGAAAATCACAGAGTAGTCAAAGTATTGCCGGAGCTATCTCATGAATCACTTTCATGGGTGCTTGCCGGAGATGGCATTGCAACCGAGAAAATAGACGGTGCCTGCTGTGCTGTCATCGGCGGAAAGTTTTACAAACGTTATGATGCCGGAAAAGATAAGCACGGCAATCTGAAATCTCCGCCGGCAGGAGCAATCCCTTGCGGAGAGCCGGATCCGGTTACCGGTCATTGGCCGCATTGGGTACGCGTCGATGAAAATGATCCTGCCGATCAATGGTTTGTAAGTGCGTATAAGTTCAATGCCGCTTACTATCCGGATGGCACATATGAAGCAGTGGGGCTGCATTTCAATGGAAATCCGTATTGTCTGGATCGGGATTATCTGATCCCTCACGGCAAAACTGAGATTGATCTGCCTGACAGATCGTTTGAGGGTATACGTTCTTATCTATCTGAACATGCTATTGAAGGCATTGTGTTCTGGAAGGACGGAACACCGCAGTGCAAGATCAAACGCAGTGATTTCGGGTTGCCATGGCCGGATACATCGCATCTGAATCATATAGACTATTATCTTTACGAGTTCATAGCACCGGATGAATATGTAGAAATACTGCGAAAGATCGCAGAATCAAATCATATGACGATTGAAGAAATGATTGTAGAGGGAATGAAGTATTTCACCGCACACCATGAACTAATCAGACAATGGGGAGATCAACTGTGTGCTTTACCGGAGAAAGAAAAGCAGAATCTCGAATGCATCCGCCTGCGAAAGATCGAACCGATATACAGTGACACATTATGGCTGGAACAGCATACAGGAGGTGCAACATGAAACTGCCAGAAATCAACATGATCTCACAGCAGGAACTGTGCGACCACATAGAGGACGATGATTTCTTCCTCCGATATGGCAATCCGGTAGCAATCCAAACCGATGACGGAAAAACCTTGCTGCTCATGGCAATTGAATATTACGAGAGAATGATCGGTCAGAAAATTGAAATTAAAACTGAGGAGGCATAGTATGGGCGTTTCAATTCATCTGAAACTGTCGGAATCCATCACACAGAAAGAATGGACTGCGGTATATGAAAGATCACATATCATCGCTGAAAAGTCGGGGTTTTATGATTATGGAAAGAAAGAGGTGCATGGCGAGAATGTTCCTTGCATTTTTCCGTCAGAGGAAATTTGCTGCTGTAATGAAACCGGCTGGAGGGTAGTCGGCAGTCTGCCATCATACAAAGGTGCGGAGGATTTCTTCATGCCGAAAACGTTCGGGACTGCCGAAAGAATTTCTGTGCCTTATGATATTTTATATACTTTGGTACCGCATAAGGACGGCGATGAACCAAAGTATAACTACATCTGGGGCGGCAAAACGCAGGGCGAAGAGTACCACATGGGGCTGCTTGCAATCGGCTGTGTTGCGGAGCAGATGCTTGGAATACAGGCACTTGTGGGCGGAGATATTACCTATCGACAGTGTGTGACTGCGGCGGAAACTGCATCTCAGATGCTTGGTGAAACCATTCAACTTCCGGTACGCTGCCGGATGCAGGATTTTTATCACAGAATCCAGAAATTTGATACACTGTCAGAAGCAGAAAAACTTGAAGTATTTATGGAATATTATCTTGGCGATGATAATGATGAGCTTGGTAATTTTCTTTCTGAAAGCTATTCATCCGATACACTTACTGCATACTGGCAGGAACAGTTTAAAGACCGTCAGATCGGAAGCTACGGATTTATCAGACAAATGCAGCGGTATCTGCTGCTTAGTCCTAATCTTGCAGGATTTTGCAGCCTTGCCGATTTTGACAGGACAAATGAAAAACAATGCGAAGAATTTGTCCGTGCGGTCATGAAAAGTTCCTTGCACCTGAAAGAAAAGGATTGCTATGATCCGCTTGATCTAAAGCATTATTCCGTCCCTTACGGTGTCGGAAATCTGCTGGCATCTATCTTCATGCGTTCTGCCGTAAATCCTGCGATCGACAGATATATTCCGCTGGATGAAATACGAGCTGTGTTAGCTGAGCAGTTAGACAGAGTTGTTGATGTGAACACTATTATTGACGATTATCTTTCGGAACAGGAAAATAGCACAAAGAAATCCGGGCATATGCAACTGATGGATGAGGCAGCGGAATACAAAAAAGAGGAGATTGAAAATCGCTCCAGATATGATATCTGCGATCGCGAGAAACTGTCGGAATATACGGAGAAAAGTATGTTGCATCCCAAGTTGGCTGACAGTGTCTGTGAAGCGTTTCAGTTTTACTACGATCTCAGAAAAGAGCCGAAATGCAGGGAACTTTTGCAGCAGTCGGCGGACGAAATGTTTCACTATCTTGCCGTGCATATGGAGTACATTTGTCTGACGAAACGGCACTGGGAGAAAATTTATGACGATCTGCATCGGGATAAGACAGTGTTTGAGCGGTACTATCCCATGATTCGTTTAAACATTAACGGCGAGGTGGCATATCTGGTTCGTGCGTTGGTTGAAAATGATGCCTTATGGGAATATTGCATTGAAAATTATGAGGGGGAAATTGAATAAAATGGGACAGTATTACGTACTTGCAAACATGGACAAGAGAGAAGTTCTCACTATTGATGGAAAGTTGCTCGGAGGAAAACTGCTTGAGATCTCACAAACTGAAACAGAATACCGTGCGATTCTCAATCAGATCGCAGGCACATGGAAGAGTGATGCCGTTTTTCTGGTCGGTGATTACGCCGATTTGAGCGAAGAAAATGTGACGTATTTTCGTGCTTTACGGATATGGACGGATAAACTGCATATCGTTAAGAACCTTTACGGTTATGTGATGGAGAACTTCCGAAAAGTGGATGGCTGTATGGACAATTTGGGGTATCGGTTTATTTATAATCACGCACGTAAGGAATATATTGATATGCTGCATTGCCTGAATGTTTGCGATGAAACGGACTGGGAACAGGGATATATCGCTCCGCTCCCTTTGTTGATTGCAATGGGCAACGGCAGAGGCGGCGGAGATTACTACAATTATGAGAATGATAATTTAGTCGGCACTTGGTGTGACAGCATTGCCTCTGTTGAGATTACAATGAAACCGAAAGATGAGCTTGGGTATGAAGAGGTGCATCCGGATTTCAGATATTGAGAAAAAATGTTGTGAGTAATACGCTATGCTGCCTTTTGTAATTTTATGTGTTATAATAACAAAGACAGGAGGAGAAATCTATGGTCTACATTACAGGCGACATTCATGGATCAGCCGATCCGATTTATAATCTATTCATGCGATTTCATCCGACATCGGAGGACATCATCATACTGCTCGGCGATGTGGGATTGAATTACACGGGTCAGATGCGTGATCTGATGCTAAAACAGACATTCCGGGATATGAAGTCCACTTTTTTCTGCATTCATGGCAATCATGAGAATCGTCCGCAGAATATCTGCTCCTATCAAGAAAAAACATGGCATGACGGTCGGGTACTGTTTGAGGAGGATTTCCCGAACATTCTATTTCCGGTAGACGGTGATATTTTCGATATAGAGGGCAAGCCGTGTATTGTAATTGGCGGAGCATACAGCGTGGATAAATTCTACAGATTGAGTCATGGTTACAAGTGGTGGCCGGACGAGCAGCCAACGTCAACGATCAAGGAATATGTTGAGCAGCAGGTGAGGGCAAATCCGATTGATATTGTCCTCTCGCATACCTGTCCGTATAAGTATATCCCGACAGAGTGCTTTCTGCCGGGAATTGACCAGTCCACCGTTGACAACAGCACCGAGCATTGGTTTGATACCATTGAAGAAATGATAGATTACAAGGCATGGTACTGTGGTCATTGGCATATCAACAAGAGAATCGACAGGATGCATTTTCTTATGCATGATGTGGAAATGCTGGTAGATTGAGAGGTATTTATGAGAGACAGAACTTTCGATATTCAGATGTTTCTTTATCCCGTCAAAAATGGCGGGATAAATTTTATAAGTTTTTGATTTTTTCTGTTATGAATCAATGTACAGAAGGACGTCAGGCACTTGCAAATGAATTTTCAGAGTGCAGAAAAGCTATCGTTGCACTGGGTGATGAAACAAGACAAAGTATCATTATGACACTGCTGCAAAATGAGAAGGTGGGACTTCGTGTGGGTGAGATAACCGAAAAAACGCATCTTTCACGACCAGCAGTTTCTCATCATTTACAGATTTTGAAAGATGCGAAAATCGTGGCAATGCGTCGGAAGGGTACGATGAATTTCTACTATATGAGTGCTGACGAAACAGAATGGGGCAAATTGAAAAGATTAATTGACCATATTGATGAAATTATTCATTGTGCCTCAGAGCAGAATTATCCGGACAATCATCTTGGAGAGGAGGAATGATTTTATGGAGTTTATAATTTGTTTTATTTCCGGAATTGGTGCTGGTCTTGGAACAGGCTTTGCCGGAATGAGTGCAGCAGCAGTAATTAGTCCTATGCTGATTACTTTTCTTGATATTCCGGCTTATCAGGCAGTTGGAATAGCGTTGGCAAGCGATGTCCTTGCAAGTGGTATATCAGCATATACCTATCATAAAAGCAAAAACCTTGATATAAAAAACGGACTTGTCATGATGTTTACTGTGCTTGTTTTTACACTCATTGGAAGTATGCTTGCAAAACTGATTCCTCAGACAACAATGGGTGCATTTTCTATGATAATGACTCTGCTGCTTGGTATCAAATTCATTGTAAAGCCGGTTATGACTACAAAAGAAAAAATGCAGGGGGTATCTAAAAAAAAGAGATTTATTCAGTCTATTATCTGCGGCAGTATCATAGGAATTATCTGTGGATTTGTGGGTGCCGGCGGAGGAATGATGATGCTTCTTATTTTAACAACTGTGCTGGGATATGAACTGAAAACAGCAGTGGGAACAAGCGTTTTTATTATGACATTTACAGCGTTTACCGGAGCTGTTTCTCATTTTGTCATAGGAGGTATGCCTGATATTTCTGTCATGATTTTCTGTGTTTTGTCTACGTTGCTATGGGCAAGAATTGCAGCAAAATTCGCAAATAAAGCTGAACCTAAAACATTGAATCGTGTTACAGGAGTGGTTCTGTCTGTTCTTGGTGCAGCAATGATTATTGTAAATAAAATATTATAAAAGGAGTTTTTTACATGGAAATTTATGAAGCTATCAAAAACCGTCACTCAGTCAGAAGTTATCTTGACAAGTCCATTCCTGATGATATTATTTCTCAGATTAGTGATGAAATTACAGAATGCAACAGGGAAAGTGGCTTGCACATTCAGCTTGTAACTGACGAACCGGAAGCATTCGGCGGATTCATGGCACATTACGGGAAATTCAGCGGTGTGAGAAATTACATTGCACTTATCGGCAGAAAGACCGCTGACCTGGACGAAAAAATCGGTTATTACGGAGAACGAATCGCAGTCAAAGCACAGCAGCTCGGACTGAATACCTGCTGGGTGGCTATGACATTCAGCAGGAAAAAGAGCAGATGTATCGTAGACAAGGGTGAAAAGCTTGTCTGTGTACTTTCTCTTGGCTATGGAGAAACGCAAGGCATTGACCACAAAAGCAAACCGATGGAGCAGCTTTGTGCTGTTTCTGAAAAAATGCCCGACTGGTTCAGAAAAGGCATGGAGAGTGCTATGCTTGCACCTACTGCCATGAATCAGCAGAAATTTTTATTCTCTCTGGACGGCGAAAAAGTGACGGTAAAGTCTACGGGCGGATTTTATTCAAAAGTAGACCTGGGAATTGTGCAGTATCATTTTGAAGTGGGTTCGGGACGAAAGATATTTGGTGCAGTAATTCAGAAGAAATAACTTAACACATTTCCGGCAACTATCAAACAATAGCAGCCACAGTGAGAATAAATCACTGTGGCTGTTTGTCATTTTTGAGTTAAAATAAAAGGATCACTTGCTATCATTTTCTGATTAAAACCGGACAAAAATAAGAGTAAGCGTATCATTCGTTTCTAAGAGCCTTTACCCTCTCAACAAATCTGAGCACATCTTCCGGTGCATCAAAGCTGTAAAGCAGACCGTAAGGAATACTGTAGTCCCAGTTTACCGGAACGGAAACAAGTCCGGGGTGAACCTCCTGCCAGCATTCAATGGTCAGCAGAACCTTTCCGGTTTCCGCACAGCGGTTGAAGACGGACAAATCGTAAAACTGCGGTGTGTCCTCAATGTGAATCCTCGGGTGATACCTTTGCAGATCATTGCGTATAAAATCGTTTACCCCCGAATCTCCCTGCTTTACCATCATAAGCGTTTCGCCGTATAGGTCTTCAAGGTCTATGCGGCTTTTTTCCGCAAGATGATGCTCCCTGGACACAGCAATCATCTTCCGGTACCGACCCAACGGAAGAAAATTACAGCGGGAAAGCCATGCTTTTGAATCGCATACGCCAATCAGAAAGTCAAACTTTTTCCCAAGTTTCTCAATTTCCGAAAGTATTCCCTCATGATTATCCTCAAAAGGGACAAGATACAGCTTATACTCAGTGAAATCTTTGTTTACACGATACCAGATATCCATAAACGGCTTTGCAGGATTCAGCAGTGATGTACCGACGCAAAAGGTAGTATCATTTGCATGAACACTTGCCTTTGCTTCCGCAATGGATTTTTGAGAATAATCAATCATAAATTTCGCATTACGATATATTATCTCACCAGCCGAAGTCAGCTGTACACCCGAAGGAGTGCGTTCAATCAGTTTTAGCTCCAGGTGACTTTCCAGCGTGTTTATCTGCTTCATTACAGCTGTGGGAGAGATAAACAACTGCTGCGATGCTTTTGTAAAGCTGCCGCAGTCAGCAACTGAGATAAAAGTATCAAGCATATGGTTATACATACTAAACCTCCGTATAGCATCAACTTATAGTTTATACTATAATAACATATGGGAGATTCCATGTCAAGCTGTCATGTGCTATAATAAAGATACAATAAACAATGCACACGGAGGGATTGCAATGTCAGATAAACTTGTGGCATTTTATTCAAGAGCCGACGAAAACTACGTAAGCGGTATGATAAAGATGCTGGCTATCGGCAATACGGAAATTGCAGCCGGTATTATCGCAGGGCTTATAGGTGCAGACATATTCAAAATCGAACAGACACAGGCCTATTCCAAAAACTACAACGAATGTATTGCACAGGCACAGGATGACCAGAATCGCAATGCCCGTCCTGAGCTGAAAGCTTATCCGGAAACGCTGGAACAATACAGCAAGATATATCTCGGTTTCCCCAACTACTGGGGCACAATGCCTATGGCTGTATTCACTTTTCTGGAGCATTTTGATTTCAGCGGAAAGATCATCAAGCCCTTTTGTACACATGAGGGCAGCGGTCTGAGCGGAAGCATAGATGATATCAGAAAGCTGTGTCCTGGGGCAAAGGTGGAAACGGGACTTGCTATTCACGGCGGCAGTGTGAAGATGTCAAAGACAGAGATTGAAAAATGGATCTGAGGAGGACTAAATGAAAAACGTATTGATAATTTCGGCAAGCCCGAGAAAAGGCGGCAATTCCGACACACTATGCGATCGCTTTGCACAGGGAGCAGAGGAAAGCGGTCACAAGGTTGAAAAGGTATTCCTTGCATATAAAAATATCGGATACTGTCGTGGCTGTGGCGTGTGTAATTCCACACACAAATGCGTACAGAAAGACGATATGGCGGAGATACTTGACAAAATGGTCAGGGCAGATGTAATAGTACTGGCAACGCCGGTATATTTCTACTCCATGGACGGACAGATGAAAACCTTTATTGACCGTACTGTGCCGAGATATACAGAAATCAGCAACAAGGATTTCTATTTTCTCATGACAGCGGCAGATACCCAGAAGGCAAATCTGGAACGGACAATGGAAGCATTCCGTGGATTTACAGAGGACTGTCTTGACGGCGCAAGAGAAGCAGGTATTATTTATGGCACAGGCGCATGGCAAGTGGGAGAAATCCAGTCTACGCCGGCGTATGTACAGGCTTATGAAATGGGAAGGAGTATTTGAATATGGAATATGTAACATTGAATAATGGTGTAAAAATGCCAAAGCTCGGCTATGGCGTCTATCAGATTGATCCTGCGGAGGCGGAGAGATGTGTTCTTGACGCGATTTCTGTGGGATACCGTTCCATAGACACGGCACAGGCTTACGGTAATGAAGAGGGCGTAGGAAATGCTATCGTGAAGTGCGGCATTCCCCGTGATGATCTGTTCATAACTACAAAAGTATGGATAAGCAATGCAGGATATGAAAAGGCGAAAGCGTCTATTGAGGAATCACTGCGCAAGCTGAAAACGGATTATATTGACCTGTTGCTGATTCACCAGCCATTTGGTGACTATTACGGAACATACCGTGCCATGGAAGAGGCATACAAAGCCGGCAAGGTGAAAGCTATCGGCGTGTCCAACTTCTATCCGGACAGATTTATTGACATTCACCATTTTGCCGAGATCAAGCCGGCAGTTAATCAGGTGGAAACTCATGTGTTCCAGCAGCAGAAGACTGCGAAAGAATATCTAAAAAAATATGGTGCACAGATCGAATCCTGGGGACCTTTTGCAGAGGGAAAAAATGACTATTTCAACAATCCTGTTTTAAAGGAAATCGGTGCAAAACACGGAAAATCAGCGGCACAGGTAGCTTTGCGTTTTCTGCTCCAGAGCGATGTGATTGTTATTCCGAAATCCACTCATAAGGAGCGTATGGAGGAAAATTTCAACGTTTTCGACTTTACTCTGACAGCAGATGAAATGGTAGCCATTGAAGCACTGGACGGCGGTGAGAGCTTGTTTTTCTCTCACTATGACCCGAAAATCGTGGAATGGTTTATGACAATGGCATAAGAAACACCGACTGATAATTTTATGAGCTGCTGTATCTTGCGGAAAGGTACGGCAGCTCTGTTTATCAATGGTAGATTGCTTCATCAAAGCGTTGGGTTGAATCACTTTTCCAATTGAATGATTGAAAAAGGTATGTATTTATAAAAGGAAAACAATAAAATGTTGGAAGTTGGAATGAAAGCGCCTAATTTTAAATTGCAGAATATGTTATTTGTTTATCGTTTATTCGTCACCTAAGTAATATCTTGTTTTACCTTGTGTTTTCTTTCCATACTCAATAGCCTCTTTGGGACATCCTGCTATACATACCATACAGTGCGTACAATTATCACCCCAAACAGGTCTGCCATTTACTATCCTGATATTATTCATTGGACATCTGTCTGCGCAAGTACCGCATTCGGAGCATTTGTCTGTAACGGCGAATCCTTTTGCCTTTATCATAATTGCATACATAATAGGATTGAGAATTTTGGACATTATAGCCTTGCCGGGTTCTTCTTTTGAAAGTTTTTTGCTTTTGGCAATGGCTGTTGCGATTTCCTGAATCTTCGGCTTGGCATTTTCAAGTACCTTATCATTGATATACTTAGGTTGAGTGCCCCCACCTTCAATATATCCCTGTGGCATTACAATAGAATTAAATCCAGCCAAGTTAAACTCCTTTTCTTCACATAGCTTTTTAACATAGCTGACAGTCTGCCATGGAGTTTGTGCGCAGGTTACAACGAAATAAGCCTTCCTTGTCCCTGAGAAATTAACCTTTTTTATGTATTCGTTCATTATACGAGGTAATCTTCCGGCATAAACCGGACCAACAAAGACAAGAGGTTTTGTTGAACTGACAGAACCGTAATTGTTGCTTTTTACGCATTGATTGATTGAAATAATCTCGTCGTCGCAAACCTCAGCAATTTTTTTGGCAGCATAACGGCTATTACCGGTTCCGCTAAAATATAAAATCATAATTTTTCCTCCTATAGCTTTTTACTAGAGTATAGCATATAAAAGACAACTCACGGTAAACTGAAAAGGTGAGATATATTTTCTGAGAAATTTACCGTAAGTTTATCTTATAGTGTTATAATATAAAAGTATAGGAACATGTTATCCT
>ENA-UOJL01000896-UOJL01000896.1-human-gut-metagenome-genome-assembly--contig:-P47-NODE-896-length-37493-cov-6.091458_pt1 | contig 37493 bp, 36 predicted proteins | sample MGYA00242347_ERZ723894 | MGnify/ENA metagenome assembly ERZ723894
CTGGACTCCACCGCCTTTGAAAAGGCGGGCGAAACTTTCAAACGCGCTTCGCGCAAAAAAAGACGCCCCGCGGGGCGTCTTTTTTCACCACTTATTCTCCACGCGCTCGGCGAAGCCGGGGAAGTCGCGGACGCGGATCTTGCGGCCGTCGTCGAGGACGGCGGTGCCGGTGAAGCGGCCGAACACCTGGTGCTGGTCGCTCTTGAGCAGCTTGAAGTCCGTGCACGCCGCGCGGTCCAGGACCGGGCGGAAGTCCATCTCAAAGCGGCTGTCGTCGCTCGAGAAGGTCCAGGGCGACATGTAGTCGAACTCGCCGCCCCGGCGGGGGATGTTGAAGGTCACGCGGCTGAGCTTGTGGGCCTTTCCCTCGTAGAAGAGCATGTTCTCCGTCGCGACCGAGTTGTCCCCAAAACCGTAGCCTATGTTCCAGCCGAAGGGCACCCCGTCCACCGCACCGGAGGCGCTGCCCCAGTACCAGGTGTTGTGGTAAGTCCACACACCGCGGCCCCAGTCGAGCACCGCAAAGGCCGTCTCCGGCTCAAACTCGAAGCGCCGCCCGCGCACGCTGACCCAGCCGGAAGCGCGCATGCAGTTTATCTTCTGGTTGAAGTAGAAGTGGCCCCGCTTGCGGAAGGGCGTGCAGATGACCATGCTCTCGGGCGGCTCGTCCGTCAGGAGGATGCGCCCCTCGATGGGGCGGCCGCCGGCGAAGCTCTCCATCCTGAAGATGAGCAGCCTGCCCTCACCCGTGTGGCGGAAAGCCAGCTCGTAGCCCTTGCCGGACACCGCAACGTCGCCCGTGCCCGAGCTCTCGGGCATTTTCCGGCGGCCCATCGGGAAGGCGCACATCGGCGAGAGCGTCTGCTGCCAGTGGTTCTCGAAGTCGAGGAAGGAGATGGAGTCCATGCCCATGTAGCCGTTGTCCGCCACGGTCAGCGCGACCGCGCAGCGGCCGTTGTTGATGAGGTAGTAGTCCCATTCCTTGATGCGGTAGGCCGGGGCCTGCACGTCCGCGCGGCGGTAGACCGGCAGCAGACTTTTCGCAAAGCCGGGCTCGGCTATGTTGCCGCGGCTGTCGAGCAGGGGCCTCGACCGGGTTATCTCATGCTGTCTCATATGCCGCGCTCCTTTCGTTGCAGCCGGATGTCGCGCCCGTGGAAGGTGAGCAGAAGGTATTCGCCCTCCAAACGGGACATTATCTGCGGGCCGTATTTGCGCTCAAGTTCGTCCATCGTGCAGTTCGTGCTGATTATGGTGGGCTTGGCGCTGTTCAGCCTGGTGTTTATGAGCTGATAGAGCGCGGAGACGGAAAAGGACGTGACCATCTCCGTGCCGAGGTCGTCGAGTATCATGAGGTCGCAGCCGAGGTACTCCCGCACCCGGGAGGCCGCCGCGGCGCTCTCCTCGCCGTCGCGCGAAAAGCGCTGGGTCTCAAAGGCCGAGAGCGCCGCCGCCGCGGACTCATAGGCCACGGAACAGCCCCGCTCCGCCACGACCCGCGCTATGCAGGCCGAGAGATAGGTCTTGCCGAGGCCGGGGCCGCCCATGAAGATGAGGTTCGCCGAGCCCTTGCCGAAGTTTTTGGCGTACTCCCGGCAGGTGTCGCAGATGAGCGACATGCACTCGCGCGGCGATTCCCCCGTCACGGGGTCGGGCGCGGCGTCGTACCAGCCGAGGTCGAAGCGCTCAAAGCTCTCCTGCCCGCCGTGGAGCAGGGTGCTCAGCTCGTCGGTGAGCTCGCGCTTGTAGAGTTTTTTGAGACAGTGACAGATGCCCGTGCCCTTGATGCCCGTGTCGTGGCAGTCCGGGCAGGAGTAGATCTCGTCCGTGTAGTCGGCGGGGAAGCCGGCGGAGACCAGCAGCTCCGCGCGCTCGGCCTGGAGGGCCAGATTCTCGTCCCGGAGCGAGGCGAGCCGCTCCTTTGCGGCGGCGCTGCGGTCCATCGCGAGGCGGGCGAGCTCTATCATCTGCATGCGCAGCTCGCGGTCGAGCTCACGCAGCCGGGGCAGGCGGGCGTAGGCCTCCGCGGTGCGGCGCCGCTGCTCGGCGGCGTTTTCCTCGCGCAGGCGCGCCAGGAGCTCCCTGGCCCGGGCCAGAAGTTTTCCGTTGTAATCCATGCCTGACGCCTCCCTTCGCTCAGCCGCGGCGTACCTTGTCGTAGATCTTCTTCATGCGCTCGAGATCGCCCGCGCCGGAGCTTGCCGAGCGGGAGGTCTTGGGCTTGGACGCAGTGCGCCGGGCCGCGTCGCCCTTTTCGATCTCCTCCGGGCTGTGCAGGCCCTTGTCGTGCCAGCTGAGGACGATCTTGTTCATGTAGCTCCACTTGAGCTGGCCTATGTTCGTGACCGTGCGGTCATAGGCCAGAGCCAGAGCCTCCGGGCCGTAGCCGAGGTCCAGCCAGCTCTCTATGTACTTGCGCTCCGAGGGCGCGAGGGGGCGCCCGCCGATGCCGAGGGCGCGCTTCACGCCCTCCACGGCGTCATGCAGCCGGGCGCGGGAGCGGATGTATTCCTCGGCCTGTTCAAAGGTCATTATTTCGCGGTTTGCCCAGACATAGGCCTCTCGCTCGATGTCCCGCATCCGCGGCACGCGGCCGGGGCCGTATTTGAGCCGCGCCTCGTCGGCGCAGTGGTGCATGAGCTCCATGATGACGTCCACGGGCAGGCCGAGGTAGTCGTATATGCCGAAGAGCGTGCGCGTGTCCGCACCGGAGAGCGTGTGACCCAGCAATCGCTCCGCCTCCGCGAGCACGCCGCGGAAGGCCGGGTCCTCGTCCGAGCGGCGCACGACCTCCTCGGAGGTGTATTCCGGCAGCTCCTGAGCGGGGGGGACGCGCGGCGCGGCGGCGGCCGAGAGCAGGCCCATGCCGCGCAGCCGTTCCGCCGCGGCTGAAATGCGCCTTTCGTCCATGCCGAGCGCCGCGGCCAGCTCCGCGTCCGGAGCCTCGCCCCGGCGCAGGAGGTATATGTACAGCAGCGCGCTGTCCCCGTCGCCCGCCGATATAAGCTTGTCCGCATCCGCGGCCGGAAGGGCGCAGACATTGGCGCTCAGCCGGTAGCTTTTCTCTCCCATGTGCAAACATATCCTCTTTCAGGTTTGGACATACATTCTATCATTTTTTTTGACTTGTAGCAAGGGGCATGCTTGTGCTATAATAGGTTCCGTATGTAATCAAATTGTAATTCTTCTTCTCACGGGAGATAAGCCATGCTCGAGGTATTGACTCCCGCACCGGGCGCGGAGGCACTCATAGCCGCCGTGCAGAGCGGGGCGGACGCGGTTTGTATACGCTTCGGCGGCGCAGGGGCACGCGGATTCACGCAGAGTGAATTTGCGAGGTCCGTGCGCTATTGCCGCGTGCGCGGCTGCCGGGTGTATGCGGAGCTGGACACGCTGGTTGCGGACTCTGAGATGGCCGCGGCGGCGGACTTTGTCCGCAGCGCCTGCGAGGCCGGGGTGGACGCCGTCATAGCCGAGGACTGGGGCTTCATCGCCGCGGCGCGGGCCGTGGCGCCGCTGATGCGGGTGTTCGCCGGGCCGAAGCTCGGCATACACAACGCGGCGGGACTGGAGGCCGCGGCACAGCTGGGCGTGGCGAGGGTCATGCTGCCCGCGGAGCTGCCCCTGGCCGACATCGCGGCCCTGGCGCGGCGCAGCAGTGTGGAGCTGGGCGTGACGGTGCACGGCGCGCTGTGCTCGTCCTGGGAGGGGCAGTGCTACCTCGCGGCCGTGAACGGCCGGGGCAGCGCCAACCGGGGCGACTGCCCGGGGCTCTGCCGTGAGCGCTACTCCCTCGGCGGGCGGATGGACGACTATCCGCTCAGTCTCAAGGACCTGCGCGGCCTGGACTACATCCCGGAGCTTGAGAACCTCGGCATAGCCTGCGCGATCGTGGGCCGGGGCATAAAGCGGCCTGAGCAGCTTGCAAAGGTCACGGAGATATGCGTGAAATGCGTGCGCGACGGGCGCAAGCCCCTGGCGGCGGAAAAGGACGAGCTGGAGCTCGTGTTCACCGGCCGGGAGGGGACGGACGCCTATCTGCGCGGCGCGGTTGAGGACGACATGCTCTCCCTGCCCGGAGCGCCGGACAGGGACGCGGAGCGCGCGATGAACGCCGTGCGCAAGGGCTATGCGGACACGGAGCTGCGCCGGGTGAAGGTGGAGTTCTTCGCCCTCATCCAGCAGGGGCGGCCCTTCCGCAGCGGCATCCAGGACCAGGACGGCAACCGCGCCGTCTGGAACGGGCCGGAGCCGATGCAGGCCGTGGGCCAGCCGTTGGGTCAGAGGGCGGTGGAGGCCGAGTTCCGGCGCACCTCGGGCACGCCCTACGCCTGCGAGCGGGTGAACGTTATGCTCGGGCGCGGGCTGATGTTGCCGGAGGGCCTCCTTCAGCAGGCGAGGCGGGAGCTCATACACAGCCTCACCGCCAAGCGGGCGGAGCCGCCCGCGATGCGCACGGGGCGTCTGCCCCTGCCCGTGGGCGGAAAGCCCGCTGCAGACCACCTCACCGCCATATTCGAGGTCATGAACGCCGAACAGCTCACGGCCGAGCTCGCGGAGCTCGCGCCGGGCTATATATACGCGCCGCTGACGGTCCTCGCAGAGAACCCGGAGCGGCTGGAGCCCTTCCTGGCCGCGGGCGCGACGCCCGTGGCGGTCCTGCCCCGCGTGATACGCGACGCGGAGCTCAAGGAGACGGCGCGGCAGCTGGGCCGCGTGCGCTCCGCCGGAGTGACTCAGGCGCTCGTGGGCAATCTCGGCCACGTCGCGCTCACGCGCATGGCCGGCATGGACGCGCGCGGGGACTACTCGCTGAACATCTTCAACTCCTACTCGATGGACGTCGCCGCGAGCGCGGGGCTCCTCTCGGCCACGGCCTCCTTCGAGCTCACGATGGAGCAGATAAAGCAGTTATCCAAGCCGCTGGAAACGGAGATAATAGTATACGGTCGCCTGCCCGTCATGCTGACGGAGCGCTGCCTCATCAAGGCCAGCGCGGGCCGCTGCGCCTGCGGCACGCCCTCGCGAATGAGCGACGACTTCGGCGGCGTGTACCCGGTGCTGCGCGAGGCCGTGTGCCGCAACGCGCTCTACGGGCCGATGAAGGTGTTCCTCGCGGACCGGCTGGACGAGGTGCTGCTCGCCGGGGTGAGCGGGATGCGGCTGCTGTTCACAAACGAGGGCGCGCGCGAGTGCGTGGAGGTCGCAAAGAGCTTCCTCGGCAAGAGCGAATACCGGCCGAACGGCCTCACGCGCGGACTATATTACAGAGGTGTTGACTGATGGGCATCATACTGGCCTCGGGCTCGCCCCGGCGGCGGGAGCTGCTGGAGATGCTGGGCCTGGAGTTTGAGATACGTCCCGCCAAAGGCGGGGAGCACCCGCCGGAGGGCGCGGGCCCGGAGGAGACCGTCCTCGCCCTCGCCGGAGCAAAGGCGGAGGAGATCGCGGAACACTCTGCGGAAAACGACGTCATAATAGCCGCGGACACCATCGTCTGGCTGGACGGCAAGCTCCTCGGCAAGCCGCACGACGAAGCGGACGCGGCGCGGATGCTCCGCGCGCTCTCGGGCCGGGAGCACGAGGTCTGGACCGGCGTGGCGCTCATAAGTGGCGCCGAGCGCGTCAGCGGCGCGGAGCAGACCTATGTGAAGTTCCGGGACCTCACGGACGGGGAGATAGCCGCCTACATAGCCACCGGGGAGCCCATGGACAAGGCCGGGGCCTACGGCGCACAGGGCTATGCCTCGCTCTTTGTGGAGGGCATCAGGGGAGACTTCTTCAACGTCATGGGTCTGCCGCTGTGCAGGCTGGGCAAAATGCTCGGTAAATTGGGTGTGAAGCTGCTTTGAAAGAATATCTGAAGAAAAACGGCATAAGGCTCGGCGTGGTCATCCTCGCCGTAGTGCTCGTCGCGCTGCTGGCGGGGCGGGTCTTGGGCGGCCGCGCGGACTTTCTGACCAACGCCATCGTCACGGTGCGCGAGCCCATACGTCAGGCCGCCTCCTCGGTCGCCGACTGGCTCGACGGCATCTACGGCTATCTGTTCGAGTACGAGCAGCTCAAGGCCGAGAACGAGTCGCTGAAGATACAGCTGGCCGAGGCCAAGGAGGAGGCCCGCGCGGGGCAGGACGCCCTCGACGAGAACGAGCGCTTCCGGAACCTCCTGGGCTTTGCCGAGAAGCACTCGGACTTCGTGTTCGAGTCGGCGCGCATAGTGTCCTGGAGCGCCTCGAACTGGGGCTCGAGCTTCACGATAAACAAGGGCGAGAAAAACGGCATCGAGGTCGGCGACTGCGTGGTCAACGAATACGGCGCGCTGGTCGGGCAGATCTCGGAGCTGGGAGAGAGCTCGGCCACGGTGCGCACGCTCATCGACGTGGACACCAGCATCGGCGCGCTCGTCGGCGCGGACGGCTCCGCCGCCATGCTGATGGGCGACTACACGCTCATGCGCCAGGGCCAGGTCAAGGTCACCTGGCTGACCGAGGGCGCGCAGCTCTTCCTCGAGGACGACGTGCTGACCTCCGGCTCCGGCGGACTAATCCCGCAGGGCATAGTCATAGGCAGCGTCGCCTCCATTCAGAGCGAGGCCGGCGGCCAGACCGAGTACGGCATCATCAACCCCGCCGTGGACCTCGACACCCTCGTGCAGGTGTACATCATCAAAGAATTCGACGTGGTCGAGTGACCCGTCTCGCGGAGGCTTTGCAATGCTCTGGGACCTCATCGACAGGAAAAAGCTGCGCCGCGCGCTGCTCTACCTGCTCTATATCCTCCTGTGCCTACTGGTGCAGGACTCCATATTCGCGAGCCTGCCGCTCTTCGGCGTGAACATGCTCTTTCTGCCCGCCGCGGCCGTGGCGATAGGCATGTTCGAGGACGGCATCTGGGGCGCGGCCTTCGGCCTCGTCCTCGGCTTCCTCGCGGACATAAGCTACAACTACACGGCCCTTTTCGTCGCCGTGTTCCCGGTGCTGGGCTTCTTCGCCGGCATACTCTCGCGCTGGCTGGTGAACAAGCGCTTCTTTGCCTATATGCTCGTGTGCACCGCGGGCTGCGTCGTGACCGCGGCGGCGCAGATGTTCGGGCTGCTGCTCAAGGGGCACGAGTTCGGCTCCATGCTCTGGACCGCCATAGTCCAGGTGCTTTGGTCCCTGCCCATGACCGCAGCGCTGTATTTCCCATGCAAGGCGATAGCGAGAAAGAAAATTTAGCTTCGCCGCCGTTCCAGCGAAAGGATAAGCCATGAAAAAACTTGTAAGTTCAGGCAGGCTCTTCGCCTTCGGCGCTCTGGTAGTGACGCTCATAGCCCTGTGCGTTGTGACGCTCTACAAGCTGCAGATAATAGAGGGCGCGGCCTATTACGAGGAGAGCCAGAACAACCAGGCCTCGAACCAGACCGTCACCGCCGCGCGCGGCAACATCCTGGATCGCTACGGCCGGGTCCTGGTCTCTAACCGCGAGTGCTACAACCTCAAGATAAGCGACACGCGCCTCTTTTCCGACGAGGTGGAGGACCCCAACGCCGTCATCCTCGAGATGATAAACATGGTCGAGGCCGCGGGCGAGACCTACATCGACGACCTGCCCATAACCAAGGAGCCGCCCTTCGAGTACACGGACATGACAGCCCTGCAGCGCACGCTGCTCACGGCCTATCTCGACAGCAAGGGCCTCGACGAGGACACGACGGCCGTGGAGCTCATGAGCTATTTCCGCACCCGCTATGACATAGCCAACAGCTATAACGCCGAGGAGATGCGCAAGATAGCCAGCGTCCGCTACGCGCTCAATGTGCGCTACTCCATCAACACCAACCCCTATGTCTTTGTCGAGGACGCCTCGATAGACCTCATCTCCGACCTGATGGGCGTCGTCGGCAACGTTGTGGAGGTGGAGACCTCCTACGTCCGCGAATACAACACCCAGTATGCGGCCCACATCCTCGGCTACGTCCAGGCGATGAGCGAGGAGGACATGGAAAAATACCGCCCCCAGGACGAGAACAGCGGCTACGACTACGACACCAAGGTCGGCCGCGACGGCGTGGAGTATACCTTTGAGGACTGGCTCCACGGCACCAACGGCACCGCCCGCGTGACCCGTACCTCCAGCGGCACGATAACCAGCACGGTGTACACCGAGGACCCCGTACCCGGCAACCACGTCTACCTCACCATCGACATACAGCTGCAGGAGGCCGTGGAGAGGATACTCGAGACGGGCATCTATGAGCTGCAGCTCAAGCGCGACGAGGACAACGCCAAGTACACCATGGAGGGCAAACTCGACGAGGTGAGGGAGGACATCCAGGGCGGCGCCATAGTCGTCGTGGACGTCAAGACGGGCGAGCCCCTCGCCATCGCGAGCTACCCGACCTTCGACCTCTCGAGCATCATAGAGGATTACAGCGACCTGCTGGAGGCCGAGAATGACCCGCTCTTCAACCGCGCGCTCAACGGCGCCTATGAGCCGGGCTCCACCTTCAAGCCCTGCACCGCCATCGCGGGCCTCACGGAGAACATAATCAACACCGAGACCCAGATAGAGTGCACCGGCCTCTTCACCAAGTACGCCGACCAGGGCTACGCCCCGGCCTGCTGGATATACACCCAGACCGACGGCCAGCTCACCCACGGCTATGACAACGTCACCGAGGCCATAAAGGACTCCTGCAACGTGTTTTTCTACACCGTGGCAGACAACCTCGGCATACGCAAGCTGATGGAGTACGCCAAGAACTTCGGCTTGGGCGAGAGCACGGGCATCGAGCTCTCGGAGACCACCGGCAACATGGCGAACCCGGACAACCACCTCAACTACGACGTGGACTCCTGGGTGGACGGCGACACGGTCCAGGCCGGCATAGGCCAGTCCGACAGCATGTTCACGCCGCTGCAGCTCGCCGAGTACTGCGCCGCCATCGCCAACGGCGGCACGCGCCACTCCGCCGCCATCCTCAAGAGCGTCCGCAGCTACGACTACTCGCGCCAGCTCTATCAGAAGGAGACCGAGGTGCTCTCCACCGTTGACAGCGCCGACTACAACTGGGCCGCCGTCCAGCGCGGCATGTACCTCATGGCCAACGACATCACGAGCTCGAGCAGCACGGTCTACTACGCGCTGAGCAACTACTCCTACAACGGTGTGAGCCTGCCCGTCGCGGCCAAGACCGGCACCTCCCAGCTCGGTGAGGACAAGACCAACAACGCCATCTTCATGTGCTATGCGCCCTTCGACGACCCCGAGATCGCCATCGCCATAGTGGTCGAGCGCGGCCAGTCAGGCGCCAACCTCTCCAAGATGGCCCGCAACGTGCTGGACGCCTATTTCAGCCTCGGCACCCTCAATACCACCGCCGAGCGCGAATACAGCCTGCTCAAGTGAGTGTTTTTGCTCGGAAATTCGAGGAAAGCCGAAGAAATAAGTTGAAGTTTTTACAGATCTGGCATATAATTAATATCTAAAGCATTTAAGTGAACGGATGCCCCCGGCGGCAGCCCGGAGGCCTTGGAGGGAGAAAGGAAATATGAACATTGCGCTGCTGGCCGACGACGGCAAGAAGGAACTGATGGTCCAGTTCTGCATTGCCTACTGCGGCATCCTTGCGGAGCACAACATCTGTGCCACCACCACGACCGGCAAGCTCGTCAGCGAAGCCACCGGTCTGCCCATAACCCTGTATCTGCACGACAAACAGGGCGCCCAGCAGATAGGCGCGAGGATCGCCTACAACGAGATCGACCTCGTCCTCTGCTTCTGTGACCCGGCGAACCCGGAGGGCTTCGACACCGTCAACAAGCTCTCCCGGCTCTGCGACCAGCACCTCATCCCCATGGCGACCAACGCCGCCACGGCCGAAGTGCTCATCCAGGGCCTGCGCCGCGGCGACCTCGATTGGCGCGACATCGTCAATCCCAAGAAAAAATAAAAAATATGCGCCAAAGGGCGGCGGGTATCGGCCCGTCGCCCTTGCGCTGTTTTCGTTTGGAGGTTTTCAAGATGGAAAAGGTGACGCCGAGGACGCTCTCGGGTTTTATGGAGCTGCTCCCCGCCGACCAGCTCAAGATGGAGCGCCTGCTCGGCACGCTCAGGGAGGTGTACTCCCTCTACGGCTTCACGCCGCTGGACACCCCGGCCATAGAGTCCGCCGAGGTCCTGCTCGCCAAGGGCGGCGGCGAGACGGAAAAGCAGATCTACCGCTTCATGAAGGGCGACAGCGACCTCGCTCTGCGCTTTGACCTCACGGTCCCGCTCGCAAAATACGTCGCGGCGAACTACGCAAAGCTGGCCTTCCCCTTCCGGCGCTACCAGATAGGCAAGGTCTGGCGCGGCGAGAGGGCACAGCGCGGCCGCTTCCGCGAGTTCTACCAGGCCGACATAGACGTCATCGGCGACGGCAAGCTCGACATCATGAACGAGGCCGAGATACCCTCCATCATCTGCCGCGCCTTCACGGAGCTCGGGCTCGAGGACTTCACCATCCGCATAAACAACCGCAAGGTCCTCGGCGGCTTCTTCGCCATGCACGGCATGAACGCCCCGGCCGAGATACTCCGCACCATAGACAAGCTCGAGAAGATAGGCCCCGACAAGGTCCGCGAGATACTCCTGTCGGACTGCGGCCTTGACGAGAGCCAGGCCGCCGCGGTGCTCTCTTTCACCGGCTTTTCCGGCACGACAGCGGAAAAACTCGCCTTCCTCGAGGGCATGCGCGGCAAAAACGAGCTCTTCGACACCGGCGTTGACGAGCTGCGCACCGTGGCGGAGGCCCTGCCCGGCCTCGGCGTGCCCGCGGAGCGCTTTGCCATCGACCTCACCATCGCGCGCGGGCTCGACTACTACACCGGCACGGTGTACGAGACGATGATAAACTCCCACCCGGAGATAGGCTCCGTCTGCTCCGGCGGCAGGTACGACAACCTCGCCGAGTACTACACGGACCGCGCCCTCCCCGGCGTCGGCATCTCCATCGGCGTGACGCGCCTCTTCTACGTCCTCTCTGAGCAGGGCCTTCTGAACCCGGAGCTCACGGCAGCCCCGGCGGACGCCATAGTTCTGCCCATGACGGAGGAGCTCGGCTTTGCCGCCGCGGCCGCCACAAAGCTGCGCGGCGCGGGCATACGCACCCAGCTCTACACCGAGGACAAGAAGTTCAAGCAGAAGCTCTCCTACGCCTCCAAGCTCGGCATACCCTATGCCGTCATCATAGGCGAGGACGAAGTCAAAAACGGCCTCGTGGCGCTCAAGGACATGCGCCGCGGCGAGCAGGTCAGCTGCACGCCGGACGAGGCGGCGGAGCGGATACTCTCCGGTCTCGGCGAGAGCGCCGGGATACGGCTCATAAAGGAAAAGTAAGGGGTAAGCAGAAATGATGCAGTCAAGGACACACAACTGCGGCCAGCTCCGCCTCGCCGACGCGGGCAAGAGCGTGAAGATAGTCGGCTGGATGGAGAACATCCGCGAGGTCTCCTCGGCGCTGGCCTTCATCGTCGTGCGCGACTTCTACGGCACGACCCAGGTCGTCGCGGAGACGGAGGACATGGTCAAGGCCTTCAAGGCCGTGACGCGCGAGAGCACGATAAGCGTCGAGGGCACGGTCCGCGAGCGCGCGAGCAAGAACCCGAAGCTCCCGACCGGCGACATCGAGATAGTCCCGGAGAAGCTGGAGGTGCTCGGCCGCTGCCGGTATAACGAGCTGCCCTTCCAGATAAACCGCTCCCGCGAGGCCGACGAGGCCACGAGGCTCCGCTACCGCTACCTCGACCTGCGCAACCCGGAGGTCAAGGCGAACATAATCCTCCGCTCCAAGGTCATCTCCGCGCTCCGCCGCGCCATGGAGGCGCAGGGCTTCATGGAGATAACCACGCCCATCCTCACCGTGTCCTCCCCCGAGGGCGCGCGCGACTACCTCGTCCCGGCGAGGAACCACCCCGGCAAGTTCTACGCCCTGCCCCAGGCGCCGCAGCAGTTCAAGCAGCTGCTCATGGCCTCGGGCTTTGACCGCTATTTCCAGATAGCCCCCTGCTTCCGCGACGAGGACGCAAGGGCGGACCGCTCCCCCGGCGAATTCTATCAGCTCGACATGGAGATGGCCTTCGCCAGCCAGGAGGACGTCTTCGAGGTGCTCGAGGCCGTCCTGCCGCCCATCTTCGCGGAGTACGGCAAGTATTCCCGCGCCAGCGAGGCGCCCTTCAAGCGCATCCCCTACGCCGAGGCGCTTGAGAAATACGGCACCGACAAGCCCGACCTCCGCATCGACCTCACCGCCCAGGACGCCACGGAGCTGCTCGGCGGCTGCGGCTTCGGCCCCTTCGAGGGCCAGGTCGTCAAGGCCGTCGCCGTCTCCGGCTATACCGGCAGCCGCAAGCAGATAGACAAGCTCTGCGCCGACGCCGAGGTCCAGTCCGGCAGCAAGGCCTACTGGTTCCGCGTGGACGAAAAGGGCGAGATCGTCGGCGGTATAGCCAAGTTCGTGCAGCCCATCGCCGACGCGGTGAAGTCCGGCCTCGGCCTCGAGCCGGGGACGCTGGTCCTGCTCGCCGCGGGCAGCAAGGGCGCGGCGCAGAAGAGCGCGGGCGTGCTCATAAAGCTCGCGGGCGCGGAGTGCCCGGAGCACATGGACGCGGAAAAGTACGAGTTCTGCTGGATAGTGGACTTCCCGATGTACGAGATAGGCGAGGAGAGCGGCGAGCTGGAGTTCTGCCACAACCCGTTCTCAATGCCGAAGGGCGGCCTTGCCACCCTCCTCGCCGCCGAGCGCGGGGAGATAGACCCGCTCACCATCACCGCCGACCAGTACGACCTCGTGTGCAACGGCGTGGAGCTCTCCTCCGGCGCGGTGCGCAACCACGAGCCGGACATCATGATAAAGGCCTTTGAGCTCGTCAACCTCGGCGAGGAGGACGTGAAGGCCAAGTTCCCCGCGATGTACAACGCCTTCTGCTACGGCGCGCCCCCGCACGCGGGCATCGCCCCGGGCGTGGACCGCATGGTCATGCTCCTCGCGGGAGAGGACTCCATCCGCGAGATAATCCCCTTCCCGATGAACAAGAGCGCCCAGGACCTCATGATGGGCGCCCCCGGCGAAGTCACGCAGAAACAGCTCGACGAGCTGCACATCGCCATCGTCAAGGACGAACCCAAAGAATAATCCGGAGGCAGGACCTCCGGCCGCTACCGCGGCACACGCAGCCCCTCTCAAAAAGCTCAGGAAGGGGTCCGGGGGAACCCTGCCAGGGGGTTCCCCCGCTTATTTTTCGCAAGGAGGCAGCAGATGAGAAACCGCTTTTTCGAAAAGTACATAGCCGGGGAGCACAGCCTCGGCACCTTCACGCATCTTCTCAGCGCGCCCGCGATAGAGGCGCTGGCCCGCGCGGGACTTGACTACGTCATAATCGACATGGAGCACAGCCCCATCGGCGCCGAGCACGCGGCGGAGCTCGTCGGCGTCGCCTCCGGGGCAGGGCTCGCGCCCTTCGTCCGCGTGGACGAGCTGAGCCGCAGCCCCATCCTCAAGATGCTCGACGTCGGCGCCGCGGGCCTCATCGTGCCCCAGCTCGAGACCGTGGAGCAGGCGCGCCAGCTCGTGGGCTGGGCCAAGTTCGCCCCCGTGGGCAACCGCGGCTACTGCCCGAGCCGTGACGGCGGCTGGGGCCTCGACGAGAACTACGCCGGCGGCATGTCCGGCTATATGGACTGGGCCAACCGCAACACCATGCTCATCCCCCAGTGCGAGACCGCCGGCTGCCTCGAGCACATCGAGGAGATCGTCGCCATAGAGGGCGTGGACGGCATCTTCATCGGCCCCTTCGACCTCTCCATCGCGCTCGGCATACCCGGCAGGTTCGACGATCCCCGGCACATCGCCGCCGTGGAGCGCGTGCGCCTCGCCTGCGAGCGGGCCAACAAGCCCTGCATAATGTTCTGCGGCAGCGCCGAGGCCGCCGCGGGCTATTTCGCCCAGGGCTTCACCAGCGTCACCGTCAGCCTCGACATCAGCATCCTGATAGACGCCGCGAAGGCTATGTCCGACACGGCCTTCGGAAAATAAAACGCGGGGAGGTGGGCAGATGGTATCGCGCATACGCTCGCTCGGGATAAAGGGCATCGGCGGCTACGAGGTGTCCGTCGAGTGCTCGCCCGCCCAGGGCCTGCCGGAGTTCCAGATAGTCGGTCTGCCGGACACCGCCGTCCGGGAGGCCCGGGACCGCGTGCGCGCGGCCATCAAGAACTCGGGGCTCAAGTTCCCCGTCTCGCGCCTCACTGTGAACCTCGCCCCCGCGGACACGCGGAAAAACGGCACGGTGTACGACCTGCCCGTGCTGCTCGGCATCCTCGCCGCCACGGGTGAGATAAAGGAGCCGCCCGCCGACTGCGCCTTCTTCGGGGAGCTCTCGCTGGCGGGGGAGCTCCGGCCCGTGCGCGGCGCCCTGCCCATGGCCTTCGCCGCCCAGCGCGCGGGGATAAAGCGCCTCTTCGTCCCCGCGGACAACGCGCCGGAGGCGGCCTTCGCCTCGGAGCTCGAGGTCTACGGCGTGCAGAGCGTGACGGAGCTGCTCGAGTTCTTCCGCGGCCAGCGGGAGATAGAGCCCGCCCCGCCCCCGAGGATAGAGCGCACGGCGCGGCGGCTGCCGGACTTCTCCGAGGTCAAGGGCCAGGCGAACGTCAAGCGCGCGCTCGAGGTCGCCGCCGCGGGCGGACACAACATCCTCATGGTCGGCCCTCCCGGCTCGGGCAAGAGCATGCTCGCAAAGCGCATGGTATCCATCCTCCCGGACATGAGCCGCGAGGAGATGATAGAGACCACGGAGATCCACTCCGTCTGCGGCCTCACCAGCCGGAGCAATCCCATCGTGGACACCCGGCCCTTCCGCGCGCCGCACCACACCACCTCGGCGGCGGCGCTCTCGGGCGGGGCGCTGCTCCAGCCGGGGGAGATGAGCCTCGCGCACAACGGGGTGCTGTTTTTGGACGAGCTGCCGGAGTTCCACCGCGACGTGCGTGAGGCGCTGCGCCAGCCGATAGAGGACGGCGTCGTCACCGTCTCGCGCGCGGCGGGCACCGTGACGTACCCGAGCCGGTTCATGCTCGTGTGCGCCATGAACCCCTGCAAGTGCGGCTGGTACGGCCACCCCACGCGGCGCTGCACCTGCTCGGAGACGGAGATACGGCGCTATCACGCGCGCGTGTCCGGCCCGCTGCTCGACAGGATTGACATCATGGTCGAGGTCCCGGCGCTCGACTACGCGGAGCTCTCCGGCAAGGCGGAGGCAGAGCCCTCGAGCGAGATAAAAAAGCGCGTGGACGCCGCCCGCGCCCGCCAGCGCTCCCGCCTCGCCGGTACGGGCGCCGACTGCAACGCCCATATGGGCCCGCGCGAGCTCGAGAGCGGCTGCGCCCTCAGCGCCGAGTGCTCCCGCCTCATGGAAAACGCCTATAACGCCATGGGCCTAACCGCGAGGAGCTACGACCGCATCCTCCGCGTCGCCCGCACCATAGCGGACCTCGCCGGCTCGGACGCCATCCAGCCCCCCCACCTCGCCGAAGCCATCCAGTACCGCACCTGGGACTTCCGCGAGACGGAATAGGGCGCTTGCCTTGACATTTCGGACGAATGTGAGTATATTTTAGGCAGCAAATCAATAAATTCCCAAGGCGTGTACACGCCTTTTTTGTCCTTCCAAAGGAAGGACAATGAGCTCTTGGAAAAAGCAATAACCGGCGCTTTCCGCAGAAAGCACCGGCTATTTGCCGTCGGGAGTATAGACAAGCACATCTTCAACACGACAGTCGAGGATGCGGCAGAGGTCGTTCAGCGTGGAGGTAGAGATGTTGCGCCCCTGCTTGAGCGAGTCGAGTGTCCCGCGGCTGAACGAGTAGTTTTTGATGAGCGCGTAAGTGGTTACGCCCTTGCGCCTCATGGTCTCCCAAAGGGGCTCGTAAGAGATAATAAAGACCACCTGCCTTGCGGTCTCTATTATATTTGCGCAAATAGGGCTTGAATATGCCCAAAATATCGGGTATAATTCCAGTCACAGGAACCAGCACCAACTTTTATCATATCAGGAGGGGAAAACATGAAAAAACGTGTTCTCACAGCACTGTTGGCAGTGACAATGGTAATATCGCTGGGAACAGTCTCCGTATGGGCGGAGGGTCCGAATACAGTAACGGTAAATACGAGCGATGGCACTATCCAGGGACTAAAAACCGCCATCGAAAGCGCAAATGACGGTGATACAATAGTTATCCCGGCGGGACAGTATACCGGCGGAGGTTTTGGAGTAAGTGAGATAGAAGTTGACAAAGCCGTCACCATCAAGGGTGAGGGCAACTGGGAGACAGAGCTTACCGACGTTGTTTTCAGCGTTGTGTCCGCATCGAACGACCACGATATGAGTGTGACGTTTGAGAATCTCAGGTTCACCGGAGCAAGCCAGATAAAGGTCGGCTTTGTAGATAAACAGAACAGCGTTTATGATCAAATGAAGCCGACAATGCTTACCATAGACAACTGCTATGCATATTTGACACACAGCAGCCAAGGGCCCGACGGCGGCACTAACAAAGGCCAGCTGGTCCATCTGGACAGCACGTACAACACCAATCTGGACCTGACCATAACCAGCAGTACGCTCATAAACGCCCACACTATACCTGGTGAGGACGCCTCGCCTATAGTCAATGGGAACGGTACAAATATCGTAAAAGCAAATATCACAGGGAACATTATTGGGTCTGAAAATGACCCGTGCGAGAGATTCGCAATAAAATTTGCGCGCCGTCAGGATAATACTCAGATAGATATTTCCAACAACATTGTCTACGGTGCCACCACCGCAGATAAGGACTTCTATATCCTTGACATGTGGCAAAGCGGCGGAAACTCCTATGGCGGTCTTGCTGTCAGCATGAACGAAAACCGCCTAAACTGCAAAATTGAAGAGGGCCGGAGCGCCTATGTGGCGTACATTGAGGGATCTGTGCAGGCCCCGGACGATAACGCCGGCACAGTAACGGCCGAGGGTAATTACCTGAATGGGACGCAGAACGACGCTGTTGAAAATATGGCCCAGGCGGGGAACATGAGTGTCTCGGTGGCAAAGGTCGGAGACCAGTATTATACCGACCTTGCAGAAGCTATCAAGGCAGCTGATGTAAGCAACGGCACTGTAATAATGATCCAGGATGTTACGGTCGAAACTTGGAATCAGCTTTGGAACATCTCTGGCGTCACTCTTGATGGTCAGGGACACACGCTGAAGGTCAACAATATCAACAGCCTTGAAAATCACGACGCACTGATACAGTCCGCAGGAGACAATGTGTTCTACAACCTGAACATAGACCTCAGCGGCATAGCCTCCGACTCTGCGGCTCAGGGCTACCGGGCGTTCGATGCAGCCGATGGCGACAGGTTCACCAACGTGAATATAACCGGCAATGAGCACGTGGCATTCGGCATCTTCGCCAGCGGCAGCGAAGCTGAGAACGAGACCATAACCATAGCTAACTGCAAATTTGAGGACTTAGCCTACGCCATAGGCAGTGAGCCCGCAAGCGGGACAACGTCCAGTCTCGAGAACATCATCATAAGCGGCAGCAAATTCACAGACTGCAATTATGCAGGCATCCTTTACTCCGAAAACACCACTTTTACAGGCAATGAGGTAGTCGGCGGCAGACTGAACATAATGCACCCTGCGCAGGTCATAACGGGCAATACATTCACCAACGGCAGCCGCATCAAGTTCTATGCGAATCCGCAGAGCTTTGTGCGCAATATCATCTCCTCAGACAGCTATCTTGACACGGACGAAAATGCCGGAACTATAGATGTCGCTGAGAATTACTGGGGCGGCGAGGGCCCGAGCGACTGCCAGCTGGGCATGGCCGCCGGCAAGGCTACCGGTACAAATGTCTACTACACCAGATCCACAATGCGCCCGGAGGACCTCAACACATATGTGTATGTGCCGGTCATCCCCAACGTCCCCGGCACCTACCCGATAACCGTCGCGGACCCGGCCAACGGCGCTGTCTCCGTCAGCCTCCCGAACGCGAGTGAGGGGGCGGTCATCACCGTCACGGCGAAGCCCGACGAGGGCTATGTGCTCGCCTACGTCACGGTCGACGGGCAGCGCATTTCCGGCAGCAGCTTCACCATGCCGGGGCACGCCGTCACCGTCTCTGCGGTGTTCGTCCGCGCGGGGCTGCCCTTCACGGACGTGGCCTACGGCGACTGGTTCTATGACGAGGTCGCCTACGTCTACGCAAACGGCCTCATGGAGGGCGTCTCCGACACCGCCTTCGAGCCGGGCGGCGGCATGACCCGCGCGATGGTCTGGGCCATCCTCGCCCGCATCGACGGCGTGACCGTCACCGGCTCCAACTGGGCCGAGACCGCCCGCAGCTGGGCCATGGCCAAGGGCATCTCCGACGGCGAGAACGCCTCCGCCCCCGTGACCCGCGAGCAGCTGGTCACCATGCTCTACCGCTACGCCGGCGAGCCCGTCGTGAGCGGCTCCCTCACCGGCTGGGCCGACGCGGCCTCCGTCTCCGGCTGGGCCGGCTCCGCCATGACCTGGGCCGTTAACCGCGGCATCATCACCGGCGCCACCGAGAGCACCCTCGCCCCCGCTGACGGCGCCACCCGTGCCCAGTGCGCGGCGATACTCATGCGCTACATCGAGGCGTGAGCGGGATTCAACAAAATAACCAAGAACTGCCCGGGTCCGACCCGGGCAGTTCTTTTTTCCAAAGCCTCCGCAGCCGCCCGCGGCGCTTGCGTTTGACGGGGCTGTGTGATAAAATATGCTGTAATTATGCGCAATGCGCTGAAACGGCGCGGCAGGCGAGACTTCCGGGAGGTGGAGCGCATGGGCGGGGCTTACTCGGCCGGCCTCTGCCGGGGCGGTATAACGGGCGGCTGCCTGGCCATCCAGCCCGGCGGGCTGCTCTTCACCACTCAGAAGATACAGGTGCCGCGGGACAAGAGGCGCATTTTCATCCCCTTTGCCGACCTCCGCGACGTCGGCCGCTCGCGCGTGTTAGGCTTTCCGGCCGTGCAGCTGGAGACTGAGGCACAGGGCTGGGAGTTTGTCATCTTCCGCCGCGCGGCCTTCCTGCGCGAGCTGAGAAGCTGCTGGCTGGGGCGCGAAATTTCGTTTTAAGGTGATTTGTTTGAAGGACATCATACTGCTCAAACAGGGCGAGGTCGTCCTGAAGGGGCTCAACAGGAGGTTTTTCGAGCAGAAGCTCGTGACCAACATACGAAAGCGGCTCAAGCCCATGGGCGCCTTCCACGTCTACTGCGTGCAGAGCACGGTCTATGTGGAGCCGGAGGACGAGCTCGCGGACATGGACGCGGCCTTCGACGCGCTGAGCAAGACCTTCGGCGTCGTGGCGCTCTCGCGCGCCGCGGCCTGCGAGAAGGACGAGGACGCCATAGCCAAGCTCGCCATCGAGTATCTGCGCGACGACATGCTCGCCGCGGAGAGCTTCAAGGTCGAGACCAAGCGCTCCGACAAGAGCTTCCACCTCACGAGCATCCAGCTCTCCCAGTACGTCGGCGGCCTCCTCGCCGAGGCCTATCCCGAGACGCGCGTCGACGTCCGGCACCCGGAGCTCGTCGTCCACCTCGAGGTGCGCGACTACGCGGCCTATGTCCACGCGGCGCCCACCCAGGGCGCGGGCGGACTGCCCGTCGGCTCCAACGGCCGGGCCGTTACGCTGCTCTCCGGCGGCATCGACAGCCCCGTTTCCACCTGGATGATAACCCGGCGCGGCGTGCGCTGCATACCCGTCCACTTCTTCTCCTTCCCGTACACCTCCGAGGCGGCCAAGGAAAAGGTCGTCGAGCTGGCGCGGCTGCTCACGCCCTGGTGCGGGCAGATGTGCCTTGAGGTAGTGCCCTTCACGCACATCCAGGAGGAGATACGCGACAAGTGCCCGGAGGAGTATTTCACGCTCATAATGCGCCGCTTCATGATGCGCATAGCGGAGCGCATAGCCGAGCGCGGCGGCTGCAAGGCCATCGTCACCGGCGAGAACCTCGGCCAGGTCGCGAGCCAGACCATGGAGGCCATGGCCTGCACCCAGGCCGTCACCGACCTGCCCGTCATCCAGCCGCTCATCGGCATGGACAAGGAGGATATAATCCGCATCTCGCGCAAGATAGGCACCTTTGAGACCTCGATACTGCCCTATGAGGACTGCTGCACAGTGTTCACGCCCCGCCACCCCAAGACCAAGCCACATGTGGAGGACGTCGCCGCCGCGGAGAGCGTCATGGACGTCGAGGGCCTGGTGAACGAGGCGCTCGAGGGCATCGAAAGGATATGGATAGACATTGAAGGCTGAGATAATTTCAGTAGGTACCGAACTATTGCTCGGCAGCACGATAAACACGGACGCGGCGGACGTCGCCGTGCTCCTCTCCGAGTACGGCATCGACGTGTACTGGCAGACGGTCGTGGGCGACAACCCGGGCCGCGTCATAGAGGCGGTGCGCCGCGCCAAGGACCGCGCCGACCTCATCATCACCACCGGCGGCCTGGGCCCCACCTGCGACGACCTCACCAAGGCCGCGCTGGCCGAGGCCTTCGGCATGCAGCTGGAGCTCAACACAGAGGAGGAGGCCTGGCTGCGCGGCGTGTTCAAAAAGCGCGGCTATCCGGAGCTCACGCCGAACAATCTCCAGCAGGTCTGGCTGCCTGAGGGCTCCCGCGCGCTGCGCAACGACTGGGGCACCGCCCCCGGCTGCTACTTTGAGCGCGACGGCGTGCGCGTCATCATGCTGCCCGGGCCCCCGAGGGAGGTCCGGCCCCTGCTCGAGCACCGCGTGCGGCCCATCCTCGCGGAGCTCTCCGACGCCGTCATCGCCTCGCACAACGTCCACTTCTACGGCATAGGCGAGAGCGAGATGGAGTACCGCCTGCGCGGCTATATGGAGGAGCTCACGAACCCCACCCTCGCGCCCTACGCCAAGAGCGGCGAATGCCTCGTGCGCGTCACGGCCAAGGCCAGGACCGCGGAGGAGGCCGAGGAGATGATGGCCCCGGTCATAGAGCGCGTGAAGGCCATGTTCGGAGACCTCGTGTACGCCGTGGACGGCAAGGACATCGCCGAGCACACGGTGAAGCTCCTCATCGAAAAGGGCGTCACCATCGCCGCAGCCGAGAGCTGCACGGGCGGCGAGCTGCAGGGCCGCATAACTGACATCCCCGGCGCTTCGGCGTCGCTCAGGGGCGGCGTCGTGGTGTACACCAACGAGGCCAAGCACCTGCTGCTGGGCATGCCAACGGAGACGCTGGACAAATACGGCGCGGTGAGCCGCGAGATCGCCGCGGAGCTGGCCGAGCGCGTGAGGCTCAAGCTGGGCGCCGACCTCGGCGTGGGCGTGACGGGCCTCGCCGGGCCGGACGGCGACGGGGTGCACCCCGTGGGCACCGTTTTCGTCTCGCTCTCGGACGGCAAGCGCACCTGGGTGCGCGAAAAGCACATCACGGACCGCGACCGCAAGACCGTCAGGCTCTACGCCTGCCAGAACGTGTTCGACATGGTCCGCAGATATCTCGCCGGGCTTCCGGTGGAACAGAAGAGGTCCGACATATGAAGCTCTACCTTGTAAGACACGGCGAATCCGAATGCAACGTCCAGCGCCGCCTGTACGGGCGGACGGACTGCTCGCTGACCGAGAAGGGCTGCCGCCAGGCACGCGAGGTCGGGGAGAAGCTCCGGGACGAGAAGATAGACCTGTGCATCTCCAGCCCGCTCATCCGCGCGGCGGAGACGGCGCGGCTGGTCCTTGCCGGCCGGAACGTCCGCATAGAGCTTGACGACGACCTCATGGAGCAGCACATGGGCGAGCTGGAGAATCAGCCGCTGGAGGACATGCTGCGCGAGCAGCCGGAGATAGTCAACGCGATGTTCAGCGACTGGACCACTGTGGTCCCGCCGGGTGGCGAGAGCTTCGAGAGCCTGCGTGAGCGCGTCGCGGGCGTCATTGAGCGCGTGGCCGCCCGGGGGCTGGACACCATGCTCGTGGCCCACAACGGGCCGCTCTCCACGATCTTGATGATGCTGCTGGAGATGCCGAACTCGGCGGTGAACCGCCTGTGGTTCGAGCAGGGCTGCTGGAGCTGCGTGGAGCTGCGCGAGGGCGGCAAGCCGCGGCTGCTGTACTTCAACAAATAGGGCACAAACTCTCACAGAAGGGAGAAAAGATATGAGCAGGGAAGATAAGAGGCAGCGTGAGGACGGCTCCGCGGCCGGGAAGGTGTTCGCCTTCATCGGCGTGACGCTGGTCGTGCTCATCCTGGCGGCGCTGGCCGCCGTGTTCATCATCACCAAGGGCCCGTCGCCCGCCGCAAGGGCCGAGTTTGTAAGGCGCACCGCGGACAGCGGCATAGGCTTTGTCACAAAGCTGTTCGTGCCCGCAGACGAGATAGAGGCCATCCTGGCCGGGGACGAGGCGGAGCAGACGCCCGCCGGGGACGAGGACGCCGCACCCTCGGAGTCCGAGACTCCGGACGAGAGCGCCGCGCCCGATACCTCCGGAGCCCCGGCAGAGAGCGCAGAGCCCGAGACCTCCGAGGCCCCGGCAGAGAGCGCAGAGCCGTCGGAGAATGCCGGCGAGACTTCAGGCGAGGGGGAATAAGACATGAGCGAAGAGAACAAGGGATACGACTTCACCGGCCTCTCCGCGGACGAGGATTTTGACAGCTTCCTCGAGTCCATCCGCCGCGACCTGGGCGAGGCTCCATCGCCGCGCGCCGCGAGCCGGCCCAGACCCGCCGCGCCCGTTGAGCCCGCGGAACCCGAGCCCGAACCAGTCGAGCCGGAACCCGCCGAGCCGGAGCCGGAACCTGAGCCGCGGCCTGTCCGCAAGCCGAGAAGCACCCGGCCCGCGGAGAGCGTGCAGCAGCCGGAGCCGAAGCGCGAGCGGAGCGCCGCGCCCAAGCGCCGCGACGTCGAACCCCGTCCCGCCGCAAAAGCCACCCCCGCCCGGGAGCGCAGCGCAAGGCCGGAGCCGCAGCAGCCGCAAAAGAGCGCCCGCCGCTCCGCCCCGGACATAAAGTGGGGCCCGCCGCCGGAGGAGAAAAAGGGCCGCCGCACCGCTCCCGACGAGCCGCCGAGGCGCAGCGGCTTTGCCCGCGCGCTCATACTCTACACTGTCGTGCTCGTCGTGGCCGCCGTCGCGGTCATGGCCGTGCTGTGGAAATACCTCGAGGCCTATGAGTTCACAAGGCCCGAGAACGTCATGTCCCAATTCGAGCAGATGGCGGACGAGCAGTATTGGGAGACCGCGATAACCAGCTCCTTTGCCGTGACGCCCTCTGAGTTCGAGACCAAGAGCCAGCTCGAGGACGAGCTCTGCCTGAGCCTGCTGCGTGACGGCAAGATGACCTATGTCAAGGACGAGGCGTATACGGACGCCGCGCCGGTGTACCTAGTGAGCGTGAACGGCGTGGAGCTCTGCCGGGTCTACATGTCGCCCCAGGCGGGCGGCGAGGCCGGGTTCGGCCTGCAGTACATGTCCATAAACAAGGTCGAGCTGCTGGCGGACTTCATCGCCCCCAAGGCGAGGAGCATCACCATCACCGCCCCCGTGGGCGCGACCGTCACGGTAAACGGCATCGCCGTGAGCGAGAACTACCTCAGCGACGCCGCGCCGGACACCTCGTACCTGCCCGAGCTTGAGCAGAACGCGACGGACCTGCTCTGCTGCTATGAGATAGCCAACATCTACGGCACCGTGGAGATAGCCGGGACAGCCGCAAACGGCGATACGCTGGTGGCCGAGAAGTCGGACGAGAACGGCGCCGTGTTCGCCCTGCCCGAGGGCGAGCTGAGCTACACCATCTATGCCCCCGCGGGCGCGACGGTCAGCGTCAACGGCGTGGAGCTCGATGAGAACTACAAAAAGACCGGCGAGGACACGACGCTCAGCCTTTTCGAGGGCCTGGAGAATTACGGCGCCGCGCCGGAGATGGAGGCCTGGGAGGTCGGCGGACTGCACCAGACCCCGGAGATAACCGCCGCGGACGAGAGCGGCACCGCGCTCTCTGCCCCCTATCTGCAGGACGGCGTCTACGTGTTCCAGCCCGCCGCGGACGAGGAGCTGGCCGCCTCCCAGCAGCAGTATGCGGAGACCTTCTACAACCTCTACGCCGCCTTCGAGGCCAACCGCGACGACAAGCTCGACACCAACTACTACAACATCCTGCCCTACATGTACGGCGGGACCCCGCTCGGCACACGCCTCGCCTCCGAGTACAGCTCGAGGCAGCCCTCCGGCGGCGTCGCGGCCGGGAGCTACGACTCCGTCGAGGTCACGGGCTTCGTGCCCTACGGCGACAACCTCTACACCTGCACCGTGCTGCTCTATAACGACGACGAGCTCGCGGGCAGCTGTGCCGTCGCCTTCATCAAGGCCAGCGGCAAGTGGTATGCCGCCGCGACCGTCGAATACGCCGTCGAATAACGACAAAACGAAATGCCGCAGGCTTCGGTCTGCGGCATTTTTTTGCTCTTCAGGAATCGCGGGGGACAAATGGGAAATAACATATAGCAGGGCCCGCGGGCCCGGGGGGAGGACTTCTATGAAGAAACGCGATTACATCATCTACCCCGTCATAGCCGTGGCCGTGGGCGCGCTGGCGGGGCTCCTCACGCGGCAGAGCGTGAAGGAGGTGTTCCCGCTGCTGGAAAAGCCGCCGCTGACCCCGCCGGCGCTGCTGTTTCCCATCGTGTGGACGGCGCTGCACATCCTAATGGGCGTCGGCATGGCGGAGGTGCGCTCCCGGGGCGGGGCGGGCAGACGCCGGGCGGAGCGGCTCTGGTGGCTGCAGCTGGCCGTGAACTTCTCCTGGACGCTGGTGTTTTTCCTCGCGGGGGAGTACCTTGCGGCGCTGGTTGTGCTCGTGGTGCTCTTCGTGCTCGCCGTGATGATGACCGCCGCCTTCGACACGGTGAGCCCGCCCGCCGCGCGGCTGCAGGCCCCATACCTCGTCTGGCTCGCCTTCGCCGCCTACCTCAACGCCGGGTTCTGGCTGCTGAACAGATAGGCCGCTCAGTCGACCCAGTGCACGCGCTCCGGCTCATAGCGGTCGGGCCGCGGCCGGTCCTCCGCCGGGTAGCCGCAGGCGACGAAGGCAAAGGCCTCAAGCTCCTCGGGCAGGGACAAAACGCGCCGGACGGCCTCCATCTGCTCCTCGACGGGCGCCACGCCGAGCCAGACCGCGCCAAGGTCCAGGGATACCGCTTCGAGCAGCAGGTTTTCCACGGCGGCGGAGCAGTCAATGGGCGCGTGGGGGAGGGAGCGGCAGTTCCTGCGATAGCAGACCACTATGCCAAGGGGAGCCGCGGCGAGATAGCTCGAGTAGCGGCAGCAGCGGCTCAGCGCCTCCAGCGTGTCCCGGCGCGTGACGGCGTAAAACTCCCAGGGCCGCTGGTTGGCGGCAGAGGGCGCCGCCATGGCCGCGCGAAACAGGAGCTCGGCTTTTTCCATCTCCACGGGCCTGTCCTGAAAGCGGCGTATGCTGGCCCGGCGAAATATTTCTTCCATTTTGGTGCCCTCCGTTCATGTAGATCAAAACGAGCGGGATAACCGGCTTTGCGCAGTTACGCCACTCGTTACATATGGAAAATACCACGGCAGCACGGCCATGTCAAGCCGGGCGCCTTTCGTGCGCAAGCATAAAAAAGCGCCGGAGCAAAGCGGACTTTGCTCAAGCCATCGCAAAAACCAAGCCGGAGCCCAGCGCAGCGGGTCCGGGTTGGGGAGGAGGAGCAAGGGAGCGGGCGGATGGCGTTTTTTTGTGCGCAAGCATAAAAAAGCGCCGGAGCAAAGCGGACTTTGCTCCGACGTGGCGGAGATGGAGAGATTCGAACTCTCGAAGGGCTTTTGACCCTTACACGATTTCCAATCGTGCGCGCTCGACCAACTACGCGACATCTCCACGCGCTGCTCGAACCGATACTATTCAGTTGACGCCCACATATAATAAACGAAATTTTCAGTAAAGTCAAGAGAAAGTTGCTTTTTACAGCGCGCAGAGGATAAGTTCTTTCAAAATGCCGGCGTGGCGCTCCTCGTCGGAGGCGTGCCGGAGGTAGATCGCGGCCAGGTCCGCGTTTTCGGGGGCCTCGGCGGCGCGGCGGTAGCCCTCGGCGGCGGCGAGCTCGTCGAGATAGGCGGAGCGCAGGGCGCGCAGTCCACCGCGGGGCAGGGGGCAGGAGCCGGGCGGCAGGCATTTTTCGCCCGTGAGCAGGAAATATTCGCCCTGGAGCGTGCGCAGATGGGCGCGCTCGTCGCGCTCGAGCTCCCGCAGCCGGGCGGCAAAGCGCCCGCCGCGCTGGGCGCAGGCCGCGTAAAAGGCCGCGGCGCAGGCCTCGTCGGCTATGAATTCCCGCAGCGCACCGAGGGCGTCGCCTCCGGTGCCGCCGCTCTCCGAGCCTTTGCCGCACACGCGCTCCCAGACCTCGCCGAAGTTTTCAAGGGCTGCAGCTGTGTTCTTGTCCATGTGTGCAATACCTCCACTTGTGTTCCTGCTACATATTATGCCGTGCTTGAAAAGGTGTGCCGGATGTGAGATAATCAGAAAAACAGGGCCTTTCAGGAGGTATGGAAATGGCAAGGTTCTTCATGGCCGGCACCAACATAGAGGGCGGGCGCGCCATAATACGCGGTCAGGACGCGGAGCACATCCGGGTGCTCAGGATGCGCCCGGGCGAGGACGTCGTGATCTGCGACGGGCGGGGCACGGACTACCGCTGCCGCCTGGTGAGCTCAGGGCCCGAGGAGGCCGAGGCCGAAGTCATCGAGGTCGTGCCCTGCAAGGGCGAGCCGGGCGTGGAGGTCACGGTGTACGCCGGGCTGCCGAAGGGCGAGCGGGCGGACTTCCTGGTGCAGAAGTGTATAGAGGCCGGGGCGTCGCGCATCGTGTTCTTCAACTGCGAGCGCTGCGTTGCGCGCCCGGATGGGCGGAGCATGGCCAAGAAGCTGGAGCGCTTTGCCCGCATCGCCGAGGCTGCGGCCCAGCAGTCCGGCCGGGGGAAGATACCCGCCGTGGAGTTTGAAAACAACTACGTCGAGATGCTCAACCGCGCCATACAGGCGGAGGCGAAGCTCTTCATGTACGAGACGGGGGACGACCGGGTCCCCATGAAGACCGCCATAGAGGCCGCGGGCGCGTTTAAGACCGCCTCCGTGGTGACCGGGCCGGAGGGCGGCTTCACCGAGGCCGAGGCGAAGATGGCCAAGGTCTGCGGTATGACCCTCTGCTCGATGGGGGAGCGCATACTCCGCTGCGAGACGGCGCCGGTCATCGCCGTTGGCGCGATAATGTACGCCGCGGGCGAACTGTAAAACACAGAAAGGGACAGTGAACACATGATACGAAAGATAGTACACATCCACGAGGACAAGTGCACGGGCTGCGGGCTGTGCGCCGCGGCCTGCCACGAGGGCGCGATCGCGATGGTGAACGGCAAGGCTCGCCTCATCCGCGACGACTAGTGCGACGGCATGGGCGACTGCCTGCCGGAGTGCCCGGCGGGGGCCATCGAGATAATAGAGCGCGAGGCGGAGGCCTATGACGAGGCGGCGGTGAAGGCGCGCATGGCGGCGCTGAAGGCCATGAGCTCGCTCAAGGGCAGCGCCCCGGCGAAGGAGCCGGTGTCTTGCTCGACGGTGAAGGGTGCGACGCAGTGGCCGGTGCAGATACGCCTGGTGCCCGGGAACGCGGCGTTCCTGGAGGGCGCCGACGTGCTGGTGGCGGCGGACTGCACGGGCTACGCCTGCCGGGACTTCCCCGCGCGGTACGCGGACGGCCGGGTGCTGCTGGTGGGCTGCCCGAAGCTGGACGCCGTGGACTACGCGGCGAAGCTGAGCCAGCTCTTCACCGGCAAGGGCATCAAGTCCATCACGCTCACGCGCATGACCGTGCCCTGCTGCGGCGGCATGGAGCGCGCCGTAAGGCTCGCCGCCACCCCGCTCGACATCCCCGTCCGCGTCGTCACTCTCGACCCCGACGGCAACGAGGTCTGATTGGCACATTTGAGAATATGGAAAGAGCGCGGCGTCCGCGGACGCCGCGCTCTTTTTCATTTGGCGTATTCGATGGCCTTGGTCTCGCGCAGGACGTGGACCTTGATCTGGCCGGGGTAGGTGAGCTCGTTTTCGATCTTTTTGGCGATGTCGCGCGCCAGCAGGACCATCTGGTCCTCGGAGACCTCCTCGGGCTTGACCATGACTCGTATCTCGCGGCCCGCCTGTATGGCGTAGCAGCCCGCGATGCCGGGGAAGCTTCTCGAGACCTCCTCGAGCTTTTCAAGACGCTTGACGTAGTTTTCGATGTTCTCGCGCCGCGCGCCGGGCCTGGAGGCCGAGATGGCGTCCGCCGCCTGCACCAGGCAGGCGATGACGGTGTGCGGCTCCACGTCGCCGTGGTGAGCCTCGATGGCGTGCAGGACCTCGGGGGATTCCTTGTACTTCCTCGCGATGTCCACGCCGATGGTCACGTGGCTGCCCTCGACCTCGTGGTCGATGCTCTTGCCAAGGTCGTGCAGCAGGCCCGCGCGCTTCGCCGTGGCGACGTCCACGCCCAGCTCCGCCGCCAGCAGGCCCGCGATGTGCGCGACCTCGATGGAGTGGTTGAGCACGTTCTGGCCGTAGCTCGTGCGGTACTTCATCCGGCCCAGGAGCTTGATGATCTCCGGGTTCAGACCGTGGATGTTCGTCTCGAAGGCCGCGCGCTCGCCCTCCGCCTTTATCGTGGCGTTGACCTCGCGCTGGGCCTTGGCGACCATCTCCTCGATGCGCGCCGGGTGGATGCGGCCGTCCTGAATGAGCTTCTCAAGCGCGATCCTCGCGACCTCACGCCGCACGGGGTCGAAGCTCGAGAGCGTTATCGCCTCCGGCGTGTCGTCTATTATGAGGTCGCAGCCGGTGAGCGTTTCGATGGAACGAATGTTGCGTCCCTCTCGTCCTATTATGCGGCCCTTCATCTCGTCGTTGGGGAGTGGTACGACGGAGACGGTTATCTCGCTTGCGTGATCGGCCGCACAGCGCTGGATGGCGGTGGCAATGATCTCTCTGGCCTTTTCTTCGGCCGCTTCCTTGTACTGAGCCTCGACCTCGCGGACCTTGGCGGCCATCTCATGGGTGACCTCGGACTCTACGTTGGAGATGAGGTAGGCCTTCGCCTCGTCCACGGTGTAGCCGGAGATCTTCTCGAGCATCTCGAGCTGGCTCTTCTTGACGAGCTTGATCTCCTCCTGCTGCGCCTCGGCCTGGGCGATCTTCTGGTTCAGGGCCTCGGTCTTTTTCTCAAGCGTGTCGTTCTTGCGGTCGAGCGTCTCCTCCTTCTGCTGGAGCCTGCGCTCCTGCTTGGAGAGTTCCGCGCGCCGCTCCTTGACCTCGCGCTCGTATTCGTTGCGGTTTTTGTGGATCTCCTCGCGCGCCTCGACAAGCGCCTCGCGCTTTTTCGACTCGGCGGCCTTGATGGACTCGTTTATTATCCTCTTGGCCTCCTCCTCGGCGCTCGAGATCTCACGCTCCGCTACCTTTTTGCGGTAGCTGATGCCAAGGAAAAAGCCGATGACCAGCGTAACTATGCAGGCAACGCCGGCTATTATCCATTCCATGGTTTCTGTATGCGCCTCCCTTTCTCAAGTATTCCGGTAATAAAGACGGGACGAAAACCGGTCCCGTGGAAAATTTAATATCAAGGGGTTCCCCATACCCCACAATATTATCGAATTATTTTACACCCGGTATAAGCATTATGTCAAGCGGACTTGTGCCCGCGCGGACGGGGTAGTATAATCACCAGAGCTCATCGAAAGGAGGCGGGGAGATGAAGAAAGCGGACACGCTCAGGGAGCTGCCGGGCCGGTTCATCGCGCTGTGTGCGGCGGCGTTTGCGCTGTGCATGCTCGCGGCGTCGGTATCCGCGCTCCGCGGCGTCAGCGCAAAGAGCGCGCTGGGGCTCGCGCTCAGCCTCGCCGCCTTCGCCCTTGCCGCGTTCTCGGCCTATCTCGCGGCGCGGCGGCTGCCGGAGCGGGCCCTGCCCGCGCTGGTCGTGCTCGCGGCGCTTCTTGTGCGCGCGCCCTTCGCCCTGCTGCCGGATGCGGAGCAGGTCAGCGACTTTGCGCTGCTCTATGACTCCGCCGCGTCGCTCGCGGGCGGGGACGCCTCGGCGCTCTCGGGCGAATACTTCCTGCACTGGGGCTATCAGGTGCCCTTCGTGCTCTATGAGGCGCTGGTCATCCGGCTCGGTGGTGGCGTTGGGGCGCTCCGGGTGCTGAACCTGCTGTGGACGGCGGGGGCGTCCGGGCTCGTATACCTGTTCGCGCGCAAATTCGCCGGGCCGCGCGCGGGCTTTGCCGCGGGGCTGCTCTACGCCGTGTACCCCGGTGCGCTCATCCTGGCCGGCGTGCTCATGAACCAGCACATCTCGCTCTTCTTCTGCCTGCTCGGAATGTGGCTCATCGTGGAGCGCGGGCCGTTCGCGGAGGGCGGCACGCCCACGAGCCGGGCGCTCTATGGCGCGGCGGCGGGGCTTAGCCTCTCTCTGGCCGGGCTGATGCGCCCGGAGTCGGTGCTCGCCCTGGCCTCCGCCGTTGTGACGGCGGCAGTGCTGCTCATCGCGCGGCGCGTGAGCTTGCGGCGGCTCATTTTGCCGCTCGCGGCGGTGTTCGCGGCGTATTTTGCGCTCAACGCGGCGGCGTCCGCAGCGGTCTCGGCCTCCGGCATCGCGCCCGGAGGGATTGGCAACAGCCGTCCGGAGTGGAAATTTGTCATCGGCCTCGACACCGAGAGCGGCGGCACCTACTCCGAGGCCAACGAGTACATCCTCGACATCGCGGACGACGCGGAGCGGCGCGAGGCGGCGGGGGAGGCGATACGCGCCTCGCTCGAGGGCTGCGATGACCTCGCCGGGTTCTTCTGGGGTAAGGTCGAGGGCCTCTGGGGCTCGCAGGAGGACCTGAGCTTCGTCACCGGCGGCCTGCCGATGGAGTCTGCGCTGGTCATCGCCGAGCGCGCGGCCTTTCTGCTGGCGGCGGCGCTTGCAGCGCTCAGCTGCGTCGCCGCGCTCCGGCGCCGGGCCGGGGCGGCGGAGCTCATGGGCATGTGCATGGTCTCGGCGGCCTTTGTTTGCTATCTTTTCATAGAGATACAGCCCCGCTACCGCTATGGCACGGTGCCCTTCATCTTCATCCTGGCGGCCGGGGCGGCGCGGCTGCGCTATGGACATCGCGGGGAAAAGCGTGTATAATATTTTGGCTAATGTGTTGCGGAGGTATGGACCTTGTCGTATCTGACCTATCTGCTGCCGCTGGCTGCGGCGGCCTTCGTGATATGGTGCGCATGGCAGTGGATGCCGGTGTTTGCCGAGCCGAGGCTGGAGCCGCCCGCCGAGGGCGAGGAGGCGCCGAAGCCCAAAAAGCCGCCCTTCAGCTTCAGGCACGAGTGCGGACGCCTCACGCGTATCGACGGCCTGGCCGTCCTCGTCATCTGCGCGGTGTATGCGCTGACGGCCTTCCTCGGCCTGGGCGACACCTCGGCCCCGCAGAGCTGGTGCGAATTCACCGAGCGCGGGCGCTATGTCATCGTGGAGCTGCCCGAGAACACCGAGCTCGGGAAGATACGCTATTACACCGGGCTGCACACGGGCTCGTATTCCCTCGCCATCTCCGACGACGGCGAGAACTGGACGGAGCTCGGCGCCATGGACCAGGAGTACGCCGACCTCTTCAAGTGGCTGGATTTCCCCGCCGATGACATGGAGAACCCGCCCGAGAGCATGGAGGGCAAGTACCTGCGCATAACCGCCTCGGACACGCTCAGCCTGGGCGAGGTGGCGCTCTACGACACGGACGGGAACCTGCTCGACGCCGGGGACTTCACCTACGACGCCGGGGCGGCCCCGCTCTTTGACGAGCAGGAGCTGGTGCCGGAGGCTGCAAGCTACATGAACAGCAGCTATTTCGACGAGATCTACCACGCCCGCACCGCGCTGGAGCACATCGAGAACATCTATCCCTACGAGATAACGCACCCGCCGCTGGGCAAGCTCATCATCGGCATAGGCATCCGCATCTTCGGCATGACGCCCTTCGGCTGGCGCTTCATGGGCACGCTCTTCGGGGTGCTCATGCTGCCCATACTCTACGACTTCATAAAGCGCCTGAGCGGCTCGACGCGGATCAGCATCTGCGGCACGGTCATCTTCGCCTTTGACTTCATGCACTTTGTGCAGACCCGCATCGCCACGATAGACACCTACTCCGTGTTCTTCATACTGCTCATGTACCTCTTCATGTGGCGCTTCGTCTCGGGGGGCAAGTGGCGGTATCTCGCGCTCTCCGGCCTGTTCTTCGGCCTCGGCGCGGCCAGCAAGTGGACCTGCATCTACGCGGGCGGCGGCCTCGCCGTCATCTGGCTGGCGCACTGGATAAGCCGGCGGAGGGACGAGGGCTTCTGGCGGGACTTCATCTCCAACTGCGCCTTCTGCCTCGTGTTCTTCATTGCCGTCCCCGCGGCCATCTACTATGTGAGCTACTACTATTACGGCACGGCGAAGGGCCTGGAGGGCGGGCTCGGCATGTTCTTTACGAAGGACTACGCCGACATCGTCTGGCACAACCAGGTCTACATGTGGGAGTACCACTCCGACCTCGTCTCCACGCACCCGTATTCGAGCCGCTGGTATCAGTGGCTGGTGGACGCGCGGCCCATACTCTATTACCTCGAGTACTTTGACGACGGCACGAAGAGCGCCTTCGGAGCCTTCCTGAACCCCGTGTTCTGCTGGGGCGGGCTGCTGGCCGTCATCGGCTGCGGCATCCTCGCCATAAAGGACCGGGACTCCCGCGCGGCCTTCATCGTCATCGGCTACCTCGCACAGCTGCTGCCCTGGGTGCTGGTGACGCGGCTGACCTTCGCCTACCACTACTTCCCCTCGGAGGTGTTCATGCTCCTTGCGCTCTGCCACATGTGGCGGCGCTGCCGGGACGAGGGGCTGTACAAGTGGTACCGCCCGATGTACGCCTTCACGGGTCTGTGCGTCGTGCTCTTTGCGGCCTTCTACCCCGTGCTCACCGGCATAAAGACGCCGGTGTGGTACACGAGGAGCTTCCTCAAGTGGTTCCCCTCGTGGCCCTTCTGATTTAAAAATGCAAGCAAACAAGGTGAGAGAATGTTTTTAGCGGATTATCACGTACACAGCACCTGCTCCTTCGACGCGAAGAACCGCATGGCGGAGATGGCGCGGGCGCTAAAGCAGCGCGGCATTGCCGAGGTCTGCTTCACCGACCACGCTGACTTCGGCATGCCCGAGACCATGCAGATCGGCCCCGAGAGCTTCACGCTGCCCAAGCAGCAGGCGCACCAGTACATCGAGGCGCTGGAGAAGGCCCCGGAGGGCATCTTTATGACCCTCGGCCTCGAGCTCGGCGAGGGCAACCACGAGCCCGAGCGCGCCAAGCGCATCTACCACATGCCGGAGTACGACTTCATCCTCGGCTCCCTCCACAACCTGCGCGGCGAGCCGGATTTTTACGACATCCAGTACGAGAGCCATGAGCAGTGCTTCGACCTCTACGAGCGCTATCTCGACGAGCTCATCGAGCTCGCGGCCCTCGGCTGCTTCGACGTCATGGCCCACATCGGCTACTGCCTGCGCTACATGCACAAAAAGGGCTTTGACGCCCAGGTCACCATGGAGCGCAACGGCGACAAGGTGGACAAGCTGCTCCACACGCTCATAGAAAACGGCAAGGGCATAGAGCTCAACGTCGCCGACCTCGTGCCCGGCGGCAGGGAGGACCCGCTGCTGATGTCCTTCCCCTCCGTAGACGTCCTGCGCCGCTACCGCGAGCTGGGCGGCGACATCATCACCGTCGGCTCCGACGCGCACAACGCCAAGGCCGCCGGCATCGGCGTGCGCGAGGGCTATGAGCTGCTGCGTGACTGCGGCTTCAAGTACACGGCCATTTACCGGCGCCACAAGCCGGAATTCAAGAGAATAGAACTCTGAGGAGGCATTTCAAATGATAGCTATCGGCTCCGACCACGGCGGATATTCGCTCAAGCAGGTCATAATGAAGCACCTGGACGAGCGCGGGCTCGAGTATCACGACTTCGGCACCTACAACGAGGAGAGCTGCGACTACCCGGATTACGGCGAGGCGGTCGCCCGCGCGGTGGCTTCCGGCGAGTATGAGCGCGGCATCATCATCTGCGGCACCGGCATCGGCATCTCCATCTCTGCCAACAAGGTCCACGGCATCCGCGCCGCGCTGTGCGGGGACTGCTTCTCCGCCGAGATGTGCCGCCGCCACAACAACGCCAACATCCTCGCCATGGGCGAGCGCGTAACCGGCCCGGGCCTGGCCATGAAGATCTGCGACATCTTCCTCGACACCCCCTTCGACGGCGGCAGGCACGCCCGGCGCGTCGAGAAGATGATGGCTATTGAGGACAGGGGCTGAGCGCCCCGCCGGGAGGCGGCATGGCTAGAAACAACAACAAACCGGATGTATACAAGGGCCGGCGCAAAAAGCTCAACGTCCTCGGCATCGTCCTCTCCGCAGTGGCGGTGCTTATCGTGGCGCTCTTTGTGCTCTTCGGCGCCTTTCAGAAGTACATAGTTTACAGCAACAACGGCATCTCGCTCGAGCTGCCCATCCTCGCCACGCCCGGCGCGGAGGAGGAAGAGGGCGAGCGCGTCTTTGAGCAGGTGAACGCCGAGCTGGAGATAACCGACCCGGACTACTCCGATATCGAGTCGCAGATAGACGAGGAGATGGAGCCCCTGCGCGCCATCTTTGTCCCGGCGGAGAACGTCAACACCGAGGGCATCACGCCCTATGTGAACAAGCTCAACTCCGTGGGCGGCAACGCCCTGGTGCTGGAGGTCAAGCCCTCGAGCGGCCAGCTGGTCTGGGCCACCTCGGTGCAGCTTGCAGCCGACTACGGCACGGCTGGCACGACCGACCTCGGCGTGCTGGCAAACACGCTCAAGGAGCAGAACATCTACCTCGTCGCGCAGTTGTCCTGCTGCACGGACGACCTGCTGGCCCAGCGCTACCCCGCCGCGGCCCTGACCCTGCCCGGGGGCACGCCGTATTCTGACGAAGACGGCTACTGGGTCGACCCCTACAACGCCACGGTGACGCAGTATCTCACGGAGCTCTGCCGTGAGCTCGCGGGCTACGGCTTTGACGAGCTGCTCTTCAAGAACCTCGCGATGCCGCAGACGGACGCGGCGCTCAACTACACCGTGAAGCTCAGCAGCCTGCCGACCCCGACCTCAGCGGTCTGCGGCCTGGCGATGGACCTCACGACGGCGAACACCGACGTGCTCTGCTCGGTCATCCTGGACACGACCTCCCTGCGCAACGGCCTCTCGGCCCAGTCCGGTCAGGACCTCAGCGTCTTTGCCAAGCTCTTTGACCGCATGTACGCCTCTGCCGGGACCATCTGGCAGGCGACGGTGGACCGCAGCAGCGTGGATTACTGGATGTACGACGGCGACCTCGCGCTGCGCTTCATCCCCATTCTGGGCTTCCAGGACACCACCGGCACCTTTGCAAACTGGGTATACCGCGTACCCGACGGCATGCTGTAAAGATAAACGCCCGCCCCGACAGGGGCGGGCGTTTATCTGCGTTTCTCCCGTTCCCGGCGCGCAGCGCGCCGTCCTTTAAAACCGCCGCATTTTGTGGTAAGATAGCCTCACGAAGGAGGGACTCACATGAAAGAACGCATTGAGATAATTCAGGGCGACATCACGCGCTCGCGCGTGGACGCCATTGCCAACGCTGCCAACACCTCGCTGCTCGGCGGCGGGGGAGTCGACGGAGCCATCCACCGCGCCGCGGGGCCGGAGCTGCTGGCCGAGTGCCGCACGCTCCACGGCTGCGAGACCGGCAAGGCCAAGATAACAAAGGGCTATAATCTGCCCGCCAAATACGTCCTGCACACCCCCGGTCCCGTCTGGCACGGAGGAAACCGCGGTGAGCCCGAGCTGCTCGCGGGCTGCTACCGCTCCTGCCTCGACCTCGCGTCTCAGTACGGCTGCAAGACCGTGGACTTCCCGTCCATAAGCACCGGCGTCTACGGCTACCCGGTGGACAAGGCCGCCGCCGTCGCGCTGCGCGCCATCCTCGAGAGCCTCGAGACCCACCCGGACATCGAGCGCGTGCGCATGGTCTGCTTCGACTCCCGCACGAAGGCCGCCTATGAGGCCGCTCTGGCCGCGCTGTGAGCCGCCGGCTGACCATCACCGTCCCGCCCGAGTGCGACGGACGGCGCATACGCAGCATACTCCAGGGCCAGCTGGGCCTCTCCGCCGGGCTGGTGACCCGCCTGCGCCACCGCGAGGGCGCCGTCCTGCTCAACGGCCGGCCCGCAAAGACCCTTGATCCCGTCCGTGCGGGCGACACGCTAAGCGTCGAGGTCGGCGACGAGAAAAAGGGCGCTTTCGCACCCGCCGGGCCCCGCCTCGCCGTGCTCTGGGAGGACGAGGACATCCTCATAATCGACAAGCCCGCCGACATGGCCGTGCACGGGCGTTCCGAGCACGGCGAGCCCACCGTCGGCTCCGCCGTCGCCGCATATCTAGGTACCGCCGCGCCCTTTCACCCCGTGAACCGGCTCGACCGCGGCACCACGGGCGTCATGTGCGCCGCCAAGACCGGCTACATGCACGACCGGCTCCGGCGCCTGCTGCACACCCCGGCGCTCCGGCGCGAGTACCTCGCCATAACCGTGGGCGCACCGGAGCCCGCCTCCGGCGTTATTGACCTGCCCATAGGCCGCCGCGGCGAGGAAAAGCGCTTCTGCGTCCGTCCCGACGGCGCTCCGTCGGTCACCGCCTATGAGACTCTCGCCGCCGGCGACGGCCTCGCTTTGCTCCGGCTCCGTCCGGAGACGGGCAGGACCCACCAGATCCGCGTCCACCTCTCCGCCATTGGCTGCCCCATTCTCGGCGACCGGCTCTATGGCCGCGCGAGCGCCGAAATAGCCCGTCCGGCCCTGCACTCCGCCCGGCTCACGCTCACGCACCCGCTCACCGGCGAGACCGTCGAGGCCGCCGCCCCGCTCCCGGAGGATATGCGCGCCGTCCTAACCACCCACGGCCTGACTTACGAATGAAAGCTTCGCCGCCATTTTGAGCTGTTACGTGTGCGCCGTTTTACTGGGCGATAGACCGCGCTGGCCCTGCCCGTTCCACCCCATTTCTTTGCTCTTGCGCAAAGAAACGGGGTGGAGCCCCAAAGAAACGCGCTTTTGGAGGTAGGCGTAACCCGATAACGACAGTGACACCCGCGAGCAAGACCGACCGCGCAAAGCGGCCATCACCGATCCCGTTCGCCCCCGGCGAAGGGTACCGCCCCAGACACCCACCAGCCCCCTCCCCAAGTCGGGCGAGGAACGTCCCGTCTACAAAGCAGTAGCGCTCACGCGGATG
>ENA-UOJL01000899-UOJL01000899.1-human-gut-metagenome-genome-assembly--contig:-P47-NODE-899-length-37312-cov-16.728024_pt1 | contig 37312 bp, 30 predicted proteins | sample MGYA00242347_ERZ723894 | MGnify/ENA metagenome assembly ERZ723894
CGGTTGCATGGATTTGACTTGATCATTCATTCTTGTTCAGTTTTCAGGGTGTGTCTGAAGCCAGATGTCCGGTTTCGGATGCTCTGACGGTCGGAGTAAGAGTCATGCTAAACCTCCGATTGAACTGAAAACGCGTTTTTAAGAACAGAATTTCCCAGCGAATTTTGTTCGAGTTGGTGTTGATTGCGATGAGGGTCCACCTGTTCCCATCCCGAACACAGAAGTTAAGCTCATCTGCGCCGACAATACTTGCCGGGTGACTGGCCGGGAAGATAGGTAACGCCAACATTAAGCTCTGATCGAAAGGTCAGAGCTTTTTTGTATTGTGCCGCTTGAAACCTGCCACCGGCAGGTTTCTTCATGGCGGGACAATCCTTGCCCTAGCCAGAAAGATAGGTAACGCCAACATTAAGCTCTGATCGAAAGGTCAGAGCTTTTTTGTATTGTGCCGCCTGAAACCTGCCGGTGGCAGGTTTCTTCATGGCGGGACAATTCTCGCCCGAGCCGGAAAGATAGCTAACGCCAACATAGCTTCTGATCGCGAGATCGGAGGTTTTCTTTAGATATATTGTCCCGGTTGAGAATAGTCAATAGAAAGTTCTCACATGGTGTGTTAAATCGATTCTAGGCAGGTGTATGTTGTCTATAATATGCGAGTGGTTTGTTCAGCTGTCAATTCTGCATGTTTATTACAATTCTTTTGTACTAGGTACTCAATGTAGAATGTATAAATAAAGTATATTATATTGATAGAATATTTTTAGAAAAATATATAAGTGCCATTGACAAGTCGATTGCTACGCATTATTATGTACTTAGACATAGATATTCGTATTTCTATGCAATCAACCTTGCAAGAGAATTAGGAGGTTTTGAAATGAAACGAAAATTTGCCGTCATTCTTTGCGTTATCATTTTGGGCTGCGCTGCCGTAGATATTCTCTGCGGGGTGCTGTTATCTGACCGGGATGCTTTTTCTGTTTCGGCGCTAAGGCGGATCAACACCTACGTCCTTTCGCCCCTTTTGTGGCTTAGCGTCGGCGCGCTCGTCGGGTCTGTCCTTTGCTGGAAAATGGGAAAAGCAGCACGGTGGATTCTGCGCGTTCTCGCCCTCGCGGCGGTTCTGACCTATGCCGTGCTGGCATTGGTTTCGCCAACCTCCGGCGGATGGGCGGCGGCCTTCGTTTATTGGTGCGTTCTTCATACGAAGATTTTTCTCCTGCCGGGTCTGCTCGCCGGGACGACAATGAAATAGAAACAACGGAGCAGCTTTTTGCTGCTCCGTTGTTTTATCAGAGAATATGCGCGCGCTCGGCAAAGGGCTTCTTTTCCTTCTGCGTCACCGGATGGACCGGCTTGCCAAAGGGAATGATGGTGCGAATGGTTTCTTCCTCCGGAATGTGCAGAATCGCCCGGACGAGGTCGGCGTTGCCCTCATATCTCATCATGCCGTCCATCCAGACGCCGGCGTAGCCGAGAGCCGTCAGCGCCAGCAGAAGGTTCTCCGCAGCGGCGGCATAATCCTCCACCTCAAACTGGAAGTTGTGCGGCCCGGCATAGATACGGCGCGAGGTCAGCACAAGGATGGCGGGCGCCGTCTTGGTGGCTTTCGTCGGGAAAACTTCCGCGAGCTCGGCACGCAGCGCGGCGTCTTTCACCGCGTAGAAGCTGGTCGTTTGCAGATTATAGCCGGACGGCGCGCGGATGCCCGCGTCCAGGATCCTGTGCAGATCCTCCTCCGGAATGGGATCGGGTTTGAATTCGTCGCGGTAACTGCCGCGGCACCGGATCACTTCAAACAATTCCATCATGCTTCTCCGTTTAATAATTCTCCGCGTGGACTTCAAAATAGCTCTGCGGGTGGCCGCAGGCGGGGCAGACCTCCGGGGCCTTCTCGCCGACGACGATGTGTCCGCAGTTGCGGCACTCCCAGACCTTGACCTCGCTCTTGGCAAAGACTTCGGCCATCTCGACGTTGTGGAGCAGCGCGCGGTAGCGTTCCTCATGGTGGCGTTCGATCTCGCCGATCAGGCGGAAGCGTGCGGCCAGCTCCGGGAAGCCCTCTTCTTCGGCGGTCTTGGCAAAGCCGGCGTACATATCCGTCCACTCGTAGTTCTCGCCCTCGGCGGCGGCCTTCAGATTCTCCGCCGTGTCGCCGATGCCCTGAAGCTCCTTGAACCAGAGCTTCGCGTGCTCCTTTTCGTTCTCGGCGGTCTTGAGGAAGAGCGCGGCGATCTGCTCAAAACCCTGCTTTTTCGCAACGGACGCGAAATAGGTATACTTGTTTCTGGCCTGCGATTCGCCCGCGAAGGCCTCCATCAGATTTTTCTCCGTCTGCGTGCCGGTATATTTTGTGGTTTTTGCCATTGCGATGACATCCTTTCTTCGTTTATTTGCGGGCCAAGGCCCAGTTCGATTATAGCGCTGCGCGCAGGAAATGGCAAGGAGGTATTCGTTCCTGAATTTTTTGTGAATTCTGAAAGCCGTGCTTGATTGTTCGTTTTTTCCAAGGTATACTTGTGTATATCCCAAGATATGAGGTTGACCTATGAGTTCTTTTATTCAATTTGAAAATGTGGAAAAACGCTACGGGACGGGCGAGGTTTCCGTTCTAGCGCTGCATGGCGCGACTTTTACGATAGAAAAGGGTGAGATCTGCGTGATCGTCGGCCCGTCCGGCGCGGGCAAAACGACCCTGCTGAACATTCTGGGCGGCATGGACACGCTGAGCGCCGGGCGCGTGTTCCTCGACGGACGCGAGGTTTCGGCCTTCAATAAGCGCCAACTTGCCGACTACCGCCGCCGCGACATCGGCTTTGTGTTTCAGTTTTATAACCTCATCCCCAACCTGACCGCGCTGGAAAACGTGGAGATTGCCTCGCAGATCGTCAAGGACCCGCTCCCCGCGGCGCAGGTGCTGCGCGACGTGGGACTGGGCGAGCGCATGGCAAATTTCCCGGCGCAGCTTTCCGGCGGCGAGCAGCAGCGCGTGGCGATCGCCCGTGCGCTGGCCAAGCGGCCGCAGCTTCTGCTCTGCGATGAGCCGACCGGCGCACTCGACTATAACACGGGCAAGCAGATTCTGGCGCTTTTGCAGGCACAGAGCCGTAAAAACGGCATGACGGTCGTCATCATCACGCACAACTCCGCGCTGACGGCGATGGCCGACCGCGTGATCCACATCAAAAACGGCACGGTGCAGTCCATGCAGACGAATGACCGGCCGACGCCCGTCGAGGAGATCGAATGGTGATGGGCAGCGCGTGGAGAAAAAATAACCTGCGGGAGCTGCGGCACTCGCTGGGGCGCTTTCTGGCGATCCTTGCCATCATCGCGCTGGGCGTGGGCTTCTTCGGCGGCCTGAAGGCGGCGAAGCCCGCCATGCTGCGCACCGGCGGGAATTATATCGAGAAAACGAAGCTCTTTGACTTCCGACTGATCACGACGCTCGGCCTGACGCAGGAGGACGTGGACTATTTTGCCGGGCTTTCCGGCGTGGAGACGGCGGAGGGCGCGGTCACGGTGGATGCCGTGACCGAAATGGACGGCACGGAGCGGACGGTCAAGCTCCTCTCTCTGCCAGAGCGCGTCAGCGTGCCGGAGCTTACGGCGGGTCGTCTGCCGGAAAACGCGGACGAATGCCTGCTCGACGCGCACCGCTTCGGCGAGGACGCGCTAGGCAAGACCCTGCGCGTCACGCGCACGTCCATAGACGACTGCCTTTCGGTGCAGGAATTCACCGTGGTTGGTCTGTGTACCTCGCCTTTGTACTTGAACGTGGAGCGCGGCACGACAGCGCTGGGCGGCGGCAGCATCGACGCTTTTGCCTATGCGCCGGCGGACGCGTTTTCCGTGGACTATTTTACGGAGATCGACATCCGCGCGGCGGGTGCCGACCGGAAGCTCTACTCCGAGGCCTATACCGCGGAGATGGATGCGCTCAAACCGGCGCTGACGAAGGCGCTGGAGGAGCGCGCACAGATCCGCTATGACAGCGTGATCGACGCGGCGCGCGAGGCGCTGGCGGAGGCGCAGGCGGAGTATGACAAGGGAGAGGCGGAATACCGTTCGCAGCGCGCGGACGCCGAGTCCGAGCTGGCGGCGGCCAAGCGGAAGCTGGACAGCGGCCGTGCGGAGATCGCGCAGAATCGCCAGAGGCTGGAGGATGCCGAAAAGACGCTGGAGGAAAAGCGCACGGAGCTGGAATCCGGCGAGGCGGAGCTCATTTCCGGTGAGTCGCAGCTTGCTGCGGCGAAGGCCGATGCCTACGCGCAGCTTGACGCGAAGCAGAAGGAGCTGGACGAAAACCGCGCCAAGGTCGAGGACGGTCTGGCGCAGTTTGAAGAAACGGGCCTCCCGGTGCAATACGAGGCGCTGCTCGTCACGCGGCGGCAGATGGAAGAGCGTCTTGCCGGGCTGGCTGTGGGCTCGCCGGAGTATCTGGCCTGCAAGGCGCTGCTGGACGCGGCGCAGCTGCTGATCGACCAGTTTGAGAGCAACGAGCAGTTCCAGCAGTATTTGCAGCTCAAGCAGGCCAAGGAACAGCTGGATGCGGGACAGTCCGAGCTGGATGCCGCCCGCGCCGAGGCCGACGCGACCTTTGCCTCCAAGGAATCGGAGCTGAACGAAGCGCGCCGGCAGATCGAGGACGGCAAGACGCAGCTTGCGCAGGGTGAGCAGGAGCTTGCCGACGGCAAAGCCCAACTGGAAGCGGCCAGCGCCCAGTTGACGCAGGGGCAGGCCGACTACGACGCTGCCTATGAAACGGCGCAGCAGGGCTTCGCGGAGGCGGAGGCGCAGCTGGCCGAGGGCAAGGACGCGCTGGAAGAAGCGCAGATCGAGGTCGAGAAGATCGAGCATCCCTCATCCTACGTCCTTGACCGAAACACAAACAACGGCTATCTGTCTTTCAAGAGCGACTCCTCCATCGTCGAGGGCGTCGCGAAGGTCTTCCCGCTGTTTTTCTTCCTCGTCGCGGCGCTGGTCTGCATCACGACCATGACGCGCATGGTGGACGAACAGCGCACGCAGATCGGCACGCTCAAGGCGCTGGGCTATTCCGACGGCGCGATCGCGTGGAAGTACATCTCCTATTCCGGCTCCGCCGCGCTGCTGGGCGCGGTCGCGGGCTTCCTGGCCGGTACCCTCCTTTTCCCGCAGGGCATCTGGCAGGGCTATTCCATGCTCTACAATTTCACCCCGTGGCTGGAATACTACTTCGATCCGCTGATGGCGGCGATCTCCGTGGCTGCGGCGCTGGCCTGCTCCGTGGGCGCGACCTTCTTCGCCTGCCGCGCGGAGCTGCGTCTGCTGCCCGCCGGCCTGATGCGCCCCAAGGCGCCGAAGCCCGGCAAGCGCATCTTGCTGGAACGCCTGCCCTTCCTGTGGAACCGCGTGTCCTTCCTGCACAAGGTGTCCATCCGGAACATCGTGCGCTATAAAAAGCGCCTGTACATGATGCTTCTGGGCATCGGCGGCTGCACGGCGCTGATCGTCGCGGGCTTCGGCGTGCGCGATTCCATTACGACTATTGTGGACGACCAGTTCGGCAGCATCACGCATTATGACATCGCAGCGACCTTCTCCACGCCCATGGACGAGGCGCAGCAGACCGCTTTCCGCGAAGGCTTCGACGGCCTGACGCACTGCATCTTTGCCGATACGGCCTCTTATGAGATCAAGGGCAGCAGCGGCGTATATACCCTCAATATCGTCGCGACGGACGATGCGGACATCACGCAGGTGATCGGCTTCCGGAATAACGGCGCCGAGGTCGCCTATCCGCAGGAGGGCGCGCTCATCGACCGCGGCCTTGCCTCGTATCTCGGCGTGAAGGCCGGGGACACGATCACGGTCAGCGTCAGCGAAACGCAGGACGTGGAGCTGCCGGTCGCGGGTCTGGTCGAAAACTACGTCTATCACTACGCCTACATGACGGGCGCGGCCTACGAGCGCCTGTTCGGCACGCAGTGCGAGCACAAGACCGCCTACCTCACGACCGACGGCGACCCCTACGCGCTGGGCGCGGAGGTCGCGGATCATCCGCGCGTGGCCAATGTCACGGTCGTGGCCTCGCTGCGCTCGCTGGTGCGCAATATGATGAAGAGCATGGATTATATCGTCGCGCTGGTGATCTGCAGCGCCTGCGCGCTGGCGCTGGTCGTGCTCTTTAACCTCTGCAATATCAGCATTACCGAGCGCGTCCGCGAGATCGCCACGGTGAAGGTGCTGGGCTTCTACCGCTCGGAAACGCGGTTTTACGTGTTTCGCGAGGTGCTGATGCTGACCTTCCTCGGCGCGGCCGTGGGGCTGCCCTGCGGCTGGGCGCTGCACCGGTTCATCATGCAGCAGATCCGCATCGATATGGTTTCCTTCCGTGTCCATGTCACGCCCCTGAGCTACGGCTTGTCCTTCCTGATCACCATGCTGCTCGGCGTGCTGGTGTGCCTGCTGCTGGCGCGCAAGATCGACCGCGTCCCTATGGCCGAATCGCTGAAATCCGTGGAATAAAAATACGGGATTCCCTTCAGGGAATCCCGTATTTTTTGCGGTTTACATCACCGCGGCGTCCATGTTTTTGAGCTGCAATTGCAGCTTATCGGCAATCAGTGCGATGAATTCCGAATTCGTCGGTTTGCCCTTGGTGTTCGACACCGTGTAGCCGAAGAACCGTTGTAACGTTTCCAGATCGCCGCGATCCCACGCGACCTCGATCGCATGTCGGATCGCGCGCTCGACGCGCGACGGCGTTGTGGCAAAGGTTTTGGCAACCTGCGGATACAAAACCTTCGTGATCGCATTGATGACATCCATGTCGTTTACCGCGATCATGATGGCCTCGCGCAGGTACTGATAGCCCTTGATGTGCGCCGGAACGCCGATCTCATGAATGATCGAGGTCACCATCGCCTCTACGTTCGCCTCCCTCGAACGCGCGGCGGGCGCCTTGCGCTGGCCCATGCTTTCGCGGATCTCGTTCATCCGTTCGGCAATGGCGCGCGGGGTGCATGGCTTGAGCATGATGTACTGCACGCCGAGGTTCAGAAACATCGACGAGATGTACTCCGTGACAAATTCCACCAGCACCAGCATGACCGGCTTCTTGTCCAGCGCTGCCGCAGCTTTTAGCACGGACATGCCGTCTGCCTGCTGCAGCATCAGGTCTACCACGAGAAATTCAGGGTTCGTTTCCCGCAGCAGGCTGATTGCCCGAACGCCGTCGGTCGCAGTACCGACGACGACGTACCGATCCGTCTGCTTGAGCGTCGCAGCGAGTTTCTCGCAGAACTCGCTGCTGCCGTTGGCAAGCAAAACGCGATACATTTTTTCCATACTGACTCCTCCTCTTTTGCATCCTCCTGTTCCGTCCAACCCTCCGGACGGTAATTCTAATTTAACATACACTTCGAAATTTTTCAAGAAGATTGGTGTATTTTTTACTATTTTTTTGTAGACCTATTTCGACAATTTATCTACAATAAACAAAATCCGTGAAATTTCCGCAAAAAAGTAGGAATTATGTTAAGCAGCCTCACACGACGATGCGCACGACGTGTGAGGCTGCTTTTATTCGACAGGTTTTTTACTTCCGTTCCAGCCAGATCAAAAGCACCGCGATGTCCGCCGGCGAAACGCCGGAGATGCGGCCGGCCTGCCCGACGGAGCGGGGACGGATCTGCGCGAGCTTCTGCCGTGCTTCCAGCCGCAGCCCCGCGATGGACTCGTAATCGGCATCCGGCGGGAGCAGGCGCTCCTCCTCGCGGGAGAATTCCTCAATCTGCTTCTGCTGGCGCTGCAGATAGCCCTCGTACTTGACGCGGATCTCGACCTGCCGGGTGACCTCCGGCGGAAGCGCCGGGCGGGTACGGTCGAAGGGCGCGAGCATTTCATAACTCAGCTCCGGGCGGCGCAGCAGGTCGATCAGGCGCGCCGCGCTGACGACCGGCGCGGAGGGGACGCTCTCCAGAAAACGGTTCAGTTCCGGCGTGGCGGGGGTGCCGGTCGATTCCAGCCGGCGGATCTCCGCGCGCACGGCGGCGTATTTTTCCTCCACGGCGGCGAGCTGCGCATCGGAGATCAGACCGATGCGGTGACCGATGGGCGCGAGACGCTCGTCGGCGTTGTCCTGCCGGTGCAGCAGGCGGTATTCGCTGCGGGAGGTCATGATGCGGTAGGGCTCCTCGGTCCCCTTGGTGACCAGATCGTCGATCAGCGTGCCGATGTAGCCGTCCGAGCGGCGCAGGATCAGCGGCTCGCGGCCCCGGATCGCCAGTGCTGCGTTCACGCCCGCGACAAAGCCCTGCACCGCCGCCTCCTCATAGCCGGACGAGCCGTTGAACTGGCCCGCGCCGTAGAGGCCGGGGACTTTTTTGTACTCCAGTGTGGGGTAGAGCTCCGTGGGGTCGACGCAGTCGTATTCGATCGCGTAGGCCGGACGCATCATCTCCGCGTGCTCCAGTCCTGCGACGGTGTGCAGCATCGCGATCTGCACGTCCTCCGGCAGGCTGGAGGAGAAGCCCTGCAAGTACATCTCGTCCGTGCCGAGGCCGCAGGGCTCCAGAAAGAGCTGATGGCGCGGCTTGTCGGCAAAACGCACGACCTTGGTTTCTATGCTGGGGCAGTAGCGCGGGCCGACGCCCGTGATGGAGCCGTCGTACAGCGGGCTGCGCGCGAGATTTTCGCGGATGATGCGGTGGGTTTCGGCATTTGTGTAGGTCAGGTAGCACACGGCGCGGTTTTCCACCGCGGCGTGGGTCGAGAAGGAGAAGGGCTCCGGCGTTTCGTCGCCGGGCTGCACCTCCATTTTGGAAAAATCGACGCTGCGCGCGTTGATGCGCGGCGGCGTGCCGGTCTTGAAGCGGCGCAGGTTCAGGCCGAGCGCGCGCAGGGAGCCGGTCAGCTCCAGCGCGGCGCGCATCCCGTCCGGGCCGGAGGGCAGGCTCACCTCGCCCGTGATGACGCGGCTGTCGAGGTAGGTCCCGGCGGCGATCACGCAGGCGCGCACGCGGTACTCCGCGCCGAGCTGCGTCACCACACCGCTCACGCGGCCGTTTTCGGTCAGGATCTCCGTTACGGTGGCCTGCTTGAGATCCAGATTTTCTTGACACTCAAGTGTGTGTTTCATGAATTCCTGATAACGGCGGCGGTCGGCCTGCGCGCGCAGAGAGTGGACGGCCGGGCCTTTGCCGCGGTTGAGCATCCGGTACTGGATGCAGCAGGCGTCCGCGGCGCGCGCCATCTCGCCGCCGAGGGCGTCCAGCTCGCGCACCAGATGGCCCTTGCCCGTGCCGCCGATGGCCGGGTTGCAGGGCATATTGCCCACGGCGTCGAGGTTGATGGTGAAGATCACCGTTTTCAGGCCGAGGCGGGCGGCGGCCAGCGCCGCTTCGATCCCGGCATGGCCCGCGCCGACGACGGCGATGTCATAGGTTCCAGCAAAATAGCGCATGGAGATCAAGTCCTTTACGAAAGTGGTTGCAGTTTGATTTTGGCAAAACGGCGGGGATAGGCGGGGGGCGTCGGGCGCACCTTGCGGATGACGATCACGCGGTGCTCCGCGCCGCCGATGTCGTAGGATTTGACCGCCTCGACCTTGCCGCCGAGAATGGAAATGCCGCGCGCGGCCTCGTCCAGCTCCTCCTGCGCCGCCGCGCCCTTCATCGCAAGGAAGGCGCCGCCGACTTTGACGAAGGGCAGACAGAGCTCGGAAAGCACGTTCAGCCGCGCCACCGCACGGGAAACGGCGAAATCGTAGCGTTCGCGGGCGGCGAATTCCTCCGCGCGGGCGGCGACACATTCGGCCTCCACGCCCATGGAGGAAAGGGTTTCCTCCAACCAGCGCACGCGCTTTTGCAGGCTGTCGAGCAGGGTCAGGCGAATGGTCGGCTCGGCCAGCTTCAGCGGAACACCGGGAAAGCCCGCGCCGCAGCCGACGTCGATGACGGCTTTGCCCTTGAGATCGGCGGCGGTCAGGAGCGTCAGGCAGTCGGCAAAGTGCAGGCGCGCCACGGCCTCCGGGTCGGTGATGGCGGTGAGATTCATGACCCTGTTCTTTTCCAGCAGTGCCGCGCCGAAGGCGCAGAAGCGGTCAAGCTGCTCCTCCGTCAGGGAAAGGCCGAGGCGCAGCGCCTCGGCACGCAGAGTTTCTTTCATGGGTGTTCCTCCGTGTAGATGAGGGTCTGCACGCCGGTCGTGCGCACGAGCGCGGTTTTCGGGGCGCGCAGAACGTGATAAACGGCGTGGAAAACGGCCAGATTGCCGCCGAGGTCGTAGATCAGGATCAGGTAGACGATCCAGAACCAGTCCACCGGGACGAGGAAGCACGCGCCCAGAAGCGCGGCGGTCCAGAGAAGCAGCGGGCTCAGCGCGGCCAGCGCGAAGCGGCCGCGGGAGAAATAGGCGTAGCTGCCGGGAATTTGCAGCAGCCCCTGCCGCCGCCAGCAGGGGCTCTGCCCGCCGAGCAGACGCAGAGCCAGCGCCCGCATGAGCTGGTAGCCCTGCGCGTAGAGGAAAAGTCCGGCGGCCAGCGCCGCGATGCGCAGGAAATAGACCGAAAATCCGGCCTCGAACAGCGCCTTGAGCGGCGCAAAGCTGTGCCAGACCCAGCCGGCAGCGATCAGCCCCAGGCCGAGGACGGCGGAAAACAGATTCCAGCGGCGGTATTCCCTTGGGTCGGCGCGCAGGTTCAGCTTGCCGGTCATGGCATAGCCGCGCGGAATGTCGTTGACGTTTGCCATAAGCGCTCACTTTCCGACGCAGAAGCGTTCAAAGATACGGTTGGTGATGTCCTCGCGGACGGTGCGGCCGGTAATCTCGCCCAGCGCCTGCATTGCAAGCTCCACGTCCGTCAGGACGGCGTCCGGGGTGACGCCGGCAAGGAGGGCCTGCTCCGCGCGGGCAAGGGCGTCCTGCGCGCGGGAAAGCGCGCCGAACTGCCGCGGGTTGGTCAGAAGCGACCCGTCGCAGCGTGTGTCCGCCGCGAAACGGCGGGCGATCTCCCGCGTGAGCGCATCCAGCCCCTCACCCGTCGCGGCCGAGAGGGTGAAGACGGTGTCAAAGGGCAGCGCCTCCAGGGAAATGCACAGGGGAAGGTCGGATTTGTTGACGACGGCGATGTGCTCCGGCGCGTCCAGCGCCGCCTGCATCGCGCGCTCGTCTTCCGCATCCAGCGGACGCGAGCCGTCGCACACGAAGATGGCAAGCTGCGCCTCCCGCGCGGCCCGCTCCGAGCGCTCCACGCCCATGGCCTCAATGCGGTCGCCCGCCTCCCGGATGCCGGCGGTATCCGTCAGGCGCAGGAGTACGCCGCCGACCTTCACCGGCTCTTCGACGGTGTCGCGCGTCGTGCCGGCAATTTCCGTGACGATCACGCGGTCAAAGCCCGCAAGGGCGTTGAACAGGGAGGATTTTCCGGCGTTCGGCCGTCCCAGAAGGACGGTGCGAACGCCCTGCCTGAGAATTTTTCCGCGTTCATAGGTGGAAAGCAGCGCGGAAACGGCCTCTGCCGCGCGGCGGAGCGTCTGCGCCAGCTCGTCCCGGCCGAAGTCCTCGATGTCCTCGTCCGGATAGTCAAGCACCGCGTGAAAATGGCTGCACAGGTCGCGCAGGTCGTTGTACACGGGGTCGATGCGCCGCAGCAGCGCGCCGCCGAGCTGACCGGCGGCATTGGCCGCGGCCTCGGCGGTTTCCGCGTCGATCAGGTCGATCACGGCCTCGGCCTGCGTCAGGTCGAGCTGCCCGTTCAGAAAGGCGCGTTTGGTGAATTCGCCGGGCAGCGCCTGCCGCGCGCCCGCGGCCAGCAGCGCCTCCAGCCCGGCTGCCAGCATGGCGGGCGAGCCGTGGCATTGCAGCTCCACGGTGTCCTCACCGGTGTAGCTGTGCGGCGCGCGGGTGTAGACGGCGAGCGCCTCGTCGATCACGCGGCCCTGCCGGTCGCGGAGCGTGCCGAGCATCAGCTTGCGGTTCGGCGCCTGCGCCAGCGGCATCCCGCCGCGCAGGGTAAAGACCCGGCCCGCGGCCTCGGCGCAGCCGGGGCCGGACAGTCGAAGAATGCCGATCGCGCAGGGCACCCGGCCCGTCGCGATGGCGGCAATGACGTCACTCATCTGATCTGTGCCTCCAGAAAGTCCGCCAGCTTCGCGACGCGACCCTCAGCGAAGGGGGATTCCAGTCCGTTTTCCTCCGCGAAGGCCAGAAGCGTCGAGCCGGCGCTGTTGTAGAGCATATCGGTGTATTTTTCCAGTCCGGCGCCCTGCGTCTGCTGCTCCAGTGCGTAAACCTGCAGCGCAAGGTCGTTGGACACGCAGTAGCTGATCATATAATACGGCGCGATGAAGAAATGCTGAATCTCAAACCAGCCCATGGAATCGTAGGTTTCAAAGCCCTCGGTCGCCATGCCGTAGTCCTGATTGCACTGCAAAAACAGGGCGTTCAGGTTTTCAGCCGTCAGCTCCTCGTCCGGCAGGGCGAACACGCGGCATTCAAAGTCGTAGTAGCACGCCTGCGAGAGGAAGGTCAGCAGGGAATCGTTCATCTTGCTCTGCCTGAGCGCGTGGCGCTGAAGGACGGACAGCTCCGCCGCGTCCAGCGTCAGGTATTCCAGCCCCTGCGAAAAGACTTCGGCAACGTCCGTGGAATCGGTCAGGTTGCAGTTGACAAAGCCGTCGGTGAAGTGGCCGAATTCGTGCGCCGCCGTCAGAAGGTCGCCCAGGTTGCCCGTCGGGGAAACGTACATGAAAGGCGCTTCGTACTCCTCCAGATAGGTTTCATAGGAGCCGGGCATTTTGCTCGAGGAGGAGGTGATGTCATAGAGCTCATAGGCCTGCAGGTAGCTGTAGGCGGTCGCGAGCTCGTGTCCCAGCGCGTCTACCGTGCCCTCCAGAAGCTGCATGACCTCGTCTGCGTCCATGTCGGGCAGATTCGCGGAGGAGTAGCCGGAGAAGAGCGGCACCAGCTCGGCGCGCACGTCGGCAAGAAACTGCTCCGCCTGCGCGGGCGTGTAGTCGCGGTAGTAAGTGTTCTCGTAGGCATAGTCGGCATAGCTGCCGTAGTCCAGCTCCTGCGCCAGCGCACGGCGCGTTTTGACCAGCCGGATATAGAGGTCGGCTGCCAGCGGATTGTATTTCTCGCAGTAGAGGTCGATCAGCGCGTAGTATTCGTCGTAGCTCTGCGCGCCGGCCTGTGCCTCCGTGAAGAGAAGCTCCTCTCCCTCATAGGTGACGGTCATGTCGCTCGTCAGAGCCATGTACTGCGCCTGAAGGTCGGCCTCCTGCTGCATCAGCTCAACGACTTTGGGATTGGAGTAGATGCCGTCGCCGTCATAGCCGAGGAAGAAGCCTTCGCCGAAATAGTCCGATTCCAGCGCGTCGCGGATGGGGGAGGCGGCCATGGCGCAGTAGCAGTCCTCCAGTGCCTTTTCCACCAGCGGGGTCTGCTCCTCGCACCAGAGGTATTCGGTGTTGTAATACTCGTCGTTCAGGTCCAGCGTGTAGTGGATATAGACGAGGTTGCTCATCGTATTGAAATGGATATACCGGTCGTAAGCGGCAATGTAGCTTTCCAGCACGTCGTCCGAGGATTTGTCCGCGGCGTCCGTACCCGTCTGCTCCAGCGCGGCGCAGAGCGCGTCCACGTCCGGACGCTCATACTGCATCTCGGAAAAGACGACCGGGTCGACATTGGGCGAATAAGGGCGGGTGTAGTCGGTGTAGTCGACGGTGCCGCCCGAATAATCCGGGCGCTTCCACTCCGGGGAGGGGAAGGTGGTCAGCAGCTCGTTGATGGCGGCCGTGAGAAGTCCGCAGCCCTGTAAGCACAGCGAGAATGCAAGGATCAGCGCCGTCAGGACAAGAATTCGTTTTTTCATGGGGGCAACCTCCGTTTCTTTTCTGGTGGTATCATAACATATTTTCCGGGAAAAGAAAAGCGGGTCAGAGCACCTGCAAAATGCAGCCCTTGAGATACAGCGCGTATTCGGCGTTCAGGTCGGCCGGATGGTCGCGCGACTGGGTCAGACGCTCCAACAGACGCACGGGACGACCGCAGTCGGCCGCGGCGTCGCGGAGCATTTTTTCAAAGAGGCCGGCGGTCATATATTGGCTGCACGAGCAGGTGACGAGGAAGCCGCCCGGCGCGCACAGACGCATACAGCGCAGGTTCAGCTCTTTATAGCCGCGATAGGCGCCGTCGAGCGCGCCTTTGCTCTTGGCAAAGGCCGGCGGGTCGCAGATGACGAGGCCGAACTGCCGCCCCTCCTCCGTGTAGCGCTTGACGAGGTCAAAGGCGTTGGCGCAAGTGGTCGTGATGCGGTCGGCTACGCCGTTGCGCGCGGCATTCTCGCGCACCATGGCCAGCGCGGTTTCGGAAACGTCCGAGGCCTCGACGCTTTCTGCGCCATAGAGCGCGGCATGGACGGAGAAGCCGCCCGTGCAGCAGCAGAGGTCGAGCACCGTGCGCCCGGCAGCGTAGGGCTTGAGGCGGCCGCGGTTTTCCTGCTGGTCGAGGAAGTGACCGGTTTTTTGACCGTTTACCAGATCCACGCGCATGAGCGCGTCGTGCTCGCGGATGATCAGCTCCTCCGGCACCGCGCCGTACAGGCAGGCTTTGCGCTGCTCCATGCCCTCCTTTTCGCGGACGGCGACGTCGTCGCGTTCATAGATGCAGCGGGGCGCGAAGAGCTCGACGAGCGTTTCGACGATCTCGTCCTTGTGCAGCTCCATGCCGAGGGAGACGATCTGGATGGAGAGGCAATCTCCGAATTTGTCCACCGTCAGGCCGGGCAGGCCGTCCGACTCACCGAACACCACGCGGCAGGCGTCGGAAAAACCCAGCAGCTGCCGGTTTTCCCACGCAGCGGCGATGCGCCGGCGGAAGAAATCGCGGTCGATGGCCTCGTTCCGGTCGAGCGTCAGCACCCGCACCACGATCTTGGAGCGGCCGTTGAAAAAGCCCTTGGCGACAAAGCGCATCCGGCTGTCGCGGACCTCGACCACGCCGCCGTCGGCGCAGTCCTCGTCCACCCAGTCGATCTCGTTGTCATAGATCAAGCGCGCACCGGCGAGAATGTCCTTCTCCTCGCCGCGCCGCAGACATACCTGTTGCATAACGTTCTCCTTTTTATGATGTGGAAAATCCGCCCCTGTCGTGTCGGGCAGGGGCGGAAAAACCGATCAATCCAGCGTCAGGCCGGCAACCACGCGCGCGCAGCGCGGGCAGAGCCCTTCGGCGTTGGCTTCGGTGGAGTGCATCCAGCAGCGCGGGCACTTTTCGCCGGCGGCGGGCAGCACCTCAATGCGCATACCGGGGAAGTTTGCGCCGGTGCCGCAGACGTTTTCTTCCTTCGGCGCGCCGTTTTCCAGCAGCACGTCGGAAACGATGAACAGCTCCGCAAGATCCAGCTCCTTCACGGCCTCCAGCGCGGCGCGGGAGGCTTCGTCCTCGGCGTAGAGCGCGACGTGCGCTTCCAGCGCCTTGCCGATGCGCTTGTCGGCGCGGGCGGTTTCCAGAACGCCGTTGACGTCGTTGCGCAGGGCGATGAGGGTGTCCCACTTCTGCATGGCAGCCTCATCCAGCGCGTAGGCGGTGTAGGGCCTGACCATTTCGTTGAGGACGACGTTGCGGGTGTCGTCGCCGCTGCGGTGCGGCATGGCCTGCCAGATCTCGTCGCAGGTGAAGGCCAGAATGGGCGCGAACATCCGCGCCATCGCGTCGAGGATCAGGTAGAGCGCGGTCTGGGCGCTGCGGCGCTTGAGGGCGTTGCGCTCCTCGCAGTACAGGCGGTCTTTCAGGATGTCCAGATAGAAGCTCGACAGCTCCACCACGCAGAAGTCGTTGATCGCGTGAGTCAGGACATGGAATTCATAGTTTTCATAGGCGCGGAAGCCGGTCTCGATCAGGGCGTTGAGCTTCGTCACCGCCCAACGGTCGAGCTCAAGCATCTCCTCCGGCGCGACGAGGTGGTCTGCGTCGAAGCCGTCGAGGTTGCCGAGGCAGTAGCGCGCGGTGTTGCGGAATTTCAGATAGCTCTGCGAGAGCTGCTTGAAGATCTCCTTGGAGCAACGCACGTCCACGCGGTAGTCCGCGCTCGCCGCCCACAGGCGGACGATGTCCGCGCCGAAGTCGCGGATCAGCTCGGCGGGGTCAACGCCGTTGCCGAGGGACTTGTGCATGGCCTTCCCCTCGCCGTCGACCGTCCAGCCGTGGGTCAGGCACTCGCGGAAGGGTGCGCCCTCGCCCAGTGCGCCGACGCTCGTCAGCAGGCTCGACTGGAACCAGCCGCGGTACTGGTCGGCGCCCTCAAGGTACATGGTCGCGGGCCACTGCTCGGGATGATTGCGGCGCAGGGAGGCGATGTGCGTGGAGCCGGAATCGAACCAGCCGTCGAGGGTGTCGGTTTCCTTTTCAAAGGTCTTGCCGCCGCAGTGCGGGCAGCTCAGACCCTCCGGTACCAGCTCCATGGCCTCGTGTGCGAACCAGTAGTTCGAGCCGTGTTCGTCAAAGAGCTTGGAGATGTGCGCGATGGTCTCCGGCGTGCAGACGGGCTTGCCGCAGTCCTTGCAGTAGAACACCGGAATGGGCAGACCCCAGCGGCGCTGACGGGAGATGCACCAGTCGGCGCGGTCGCGGATCATGGAGATCATGCGATCCTTGCCCCACGCGGGCATCCACTTGACGTTTTCGCAGGCGGCGACGGCCTCGTCCTTGAAGGACTCGACGGAGCAGAACCACTGCGGAGTGGCGCGGAAGATGATGGGGCTCTTGCAGCGCCAGCAGTGCGGATAGCTGTGGGTGAATTCCTCGGAGGCGAACAGCGCACCGGTGGAGACCAAATCGTCGAAGATCGCCTTGTTGGACTCGTCATAGCGCATCCCGGCGAACTTGCCGGCGTCGGCGGTCTGATAGCCGCGGTCGTCCACGGGGACGATCAGATCCATGTTGTAGCGGCGGCAGGTCTGGTAGTCGTCCGCGCCGAAGCCGGGAGCGGTGTGGACGCAGCCCGTGCCGGAATCCATGGTGACGTAGTCCGCCACGACCAGCAGGGAATCGCGGTCGAGGAAGGGGTGCTGCGCGGTCATATATTCGAAGAAGCGGCCGTTGAAGTGCGCCAGCTCCTCGTAATGCTCGATCTTGCCGGCTTTCATGGTCTTTTCCGCCAGCGCGGAGGCGACGATGTAGCGCTCGCCGTTGTCCGCCTGCAGAAGGACATAGTCCTCCACGGGGTTCAGGGCGATGGCGAGGTTGCCGGGCAGGGTCCAGGTGGTCGTCGTCCAGATGATGAAGTAGGTGTTTGCGGTGCCGTAGTCGGCCAGCTTGCCCTTGTCGTCCTTGACGGCGAACTTGACATAGATGGAGGTGCAGGGATCGTCCTGATACTCGATCTCGGCCTCGGCCAGCGCGGTTTCGTCCTTCGGGCACCAGTACACGGGCTTCAGGCCCTTGTAGATGTAGCCCTTGCGGTACATTTCACCAAAGACCTTGACCTCCTCGGCCTCAAAGTGCTTGTCCATGGTCTTGTAGGGGTGCGCCCAGTCGCCCATGACGCCCAGACGGCGGAAGCCGGCCATCTGGCGGTCGATGAAGTCCTGCGCAAAGGCCTCGCAGGCGCTGCGGAACTCCGTGACGGGCATGGCCTTGTGGTTGAGCTTGTTTTTCTTGATGATGGCGGATTCAATGGGCATACCGTGGTTGTCCCAGCCGGGGACATAGGGGGTGTAGTAGCCACGCATTGCATAGGAGCGGACAATGAAGTCCTTGAGCGTCTTGTTCAGCGCGTGGCCCATGTGCAGGTCGCCGTTGGAGAAGGGAGGGCCGTCATGCAGGATGAACGCGGGCTTGCCCTCGTTTTTCTTCAGAAGCTGGCCGTAAACGTCGATTTTGTTCCAGCGCTCCAGCATGGCAGGCTCGCGCTGGGGCAGACCCGCGCGCATGGGGAAGTCGGTCTTAGGGGTGATGATGGTGTTTTTGTAGTCCATGATTTTCCTCCGAAAAATGGTAATTAATAATGTAAAAAAACGCCTCTGTCCCTTCTTCAAGAGACAGAGGCGTGCTCTGCGGTACCACTCTTGTTGCTCTGCCGCGGCAGAACCACTCGAAACGCGGTAACGGGCGTGAACCGGCCGCGCCTACGCGCGGGGAAGCGCGGCTTCTCCGTTTCGGGCGGCTGCTCCGGGGTGATATTCACGCGGCGCGCCGCTGCCTTGCACCGACCGGCAGCTCTCTGAAAACGCGCTGGGCGCTGTTTGTCCCCATCGTCGCAGATGTTTTTTATAATAATGTAGGATTACCCTTTTTTGGGGTCGTAATTCCGGCCGAATTGCAGATCTTCAAATTTCTTCTGCTTTTCCGGCGAGAGGGATTCAAACCGGCGGGTGACATTCGGATCCTGCACGGGCGCGGAACCGCGCATCTTCTGCTCCAACGACTGGTCGATCTCCTCGATCAGGGCGTCGGCCTTGTCCTCCACGGAGGGGTGGGAATTATCCGCGTCGAAGTCAAAGGCCTTGTGCTCCTTGGCGGGAGCGCTCACCGGCTGCGGCGCGAGGGGATCCTCCGGCGGACGGGTGAACTGATGCACGCGGGGCTTGGCCTCGGCGGGCGGCTCCGGCGTCTTTTCGCGCAGCGTCTGCAAGAGCGCAAGCTGCTTTTTGAGGTTCGCCTCCGCCTCGTCCAGATAGTCCGACGTGGCGGCCTGTGCAGTGAGCAGACGCTGCTCTTCTTCTGCGATCAGCTCCTCAGTGTGCTTGGCCTCTGCGGTTTCCTCGGCCTCGTGGAGCATCTGCGTGCACTTGCGCTCGGCCTCCGCGACCATCTGGTCGCAGGTCTTCTGCGCGGCGAGCAGAGCGCTCTGCACGGAGGTCTCGTTCTTGCGGTACTCTTCCAGCTTTTCCACAAGAATGCGCATTTTGCTCTTCAGGACGGAATTCTCCTTATAGAGCGTAATATAATCCTCGGTCAGGGGTTCAAGAAAATCATCGACGGAGTCCATATCATAGCCGCCGAAGAGGGCTTTCTCAAAGCTGGTATCCTGAATTTGCTGCGGTGTCAGCATGCTAGGGTCAACTCCTTTGCGTTTGTATCTGTAAGCTTAGAAGTACATCCCGTTGTTTTCCAGTTCTTCGACGAGATCACCGACAACGTCCACATTGTAGGGCGTGATGAGATAGGTGGAGATGGCGACCTTCTTGATCTTGCCGTCGAGGGCATAGGCGCAGCCGGACAGGAAGTCCACCAGACGGCGCGCGACATCCTTGTTGGTCGATTCAAGGTTCAGAACCAGCGCCTGCTTGTCGCGCAGGTGGTCTGCGATCTCGGAAACCATGTCAAACCGGTCGGGCTTGACCAGGATCACCTGAAGCTGCGTGGAAGAATTCAGGTTGACGACCTTGCCTGCGCCGCTGCGGGGCATTTCGGGCGCGGAAGAGCGGCTGTAGCTGCTGCCGGAATAGCTGCTGGCGCTGCTGCTGCGGCGGGTGTCGCGGGCGGGCGCTGCGGGCGGGGTATTATCTAACGGCTCGTCGTCGTAATCATCATAATCGTCCTCTTCCACGTCGGAATAGGGGTGGGTCAGCTTCTTGATCTCGTCCATAAATCCCATGGGTCAAATCCTCCATATCGTTTCGATCTTTTTCGTTATTTGTTGTAGTTGCGCGCGCCGAAGATCGCGGTCCCGACGCGGATCATGGTGCTGCCGCAGGCGATGGCATCGGCATAATCCTCCGACATTCCCATGGACAGACAATCCATACGGACATTATCGTATTTTTTCGCTGTTATGTCAACAGCTATTGTGTGAATTTTCTCAAAATATCTGCAATTATCGCCGGAATTTTCCGAAATCGGCGGGATTGCCATGAGTCCGAGCAGGCGGCAGTGGGAAAACTCGCCCATCCGGGCGGCGATCTCCGGCGCTTCCTCCGGGGTAAAGCCGGATTTGCTCTCCTCGGCGGCGACGTTGACCTCCAGCAGGATGTCCTGCACGATGCCCTGCTTTTCCGCCTCGCGCTCGATGCATTGCAGCAGCTCCAGCCGATCCACCGACTGAATGAGGGCGACCTTGCCCACGACCTGCCGGACCTTATTCGTCTGCAAATGGCCGATGAAATGCACGGGCGCGCCGTCGTAGGCGTGCTCGGCCTGCTTCTGCACCAGCTCCTGCACGCGGTTTTCACCGCAGCAGTCCACACCTGCGGCGATGGCCTCGCGGACACGCGCGGAATCGTTCATTTTCGTTGCGGCGCACAGGAGAATGTCCTCCGGCCGCCGGCCTGCGGCCAGCGCGGCGCGCGCCATAGTTTCCCGGATCTTCCGGATATTTTCTGTAATCATTCAAGCACCTTCCCGTTATAGATGTCGTCCGAGGTCAGGATGATCTCGTCCTCCGGCCAGAGGTTGTCCGTGTCGGACTTGTCCAGTTCGACCACGTAGCCGTCTGCGTATTCATATAAGATATTCACCGGCTTGAAGCGGGCGCGCGCGCCTTCCAGCACGTACACGCCGGCGGCGCCGTCCACATAGTAAAGCGCCTGCGGCTCCACGCTCAGACCCGTGTAGGTTTCAAAGATGATGTCCGCCGTCTGGCGGCGCAGCGCGCTGATCTTCTGCATCAGCCGTTCGCAGGAGAGCACCAGCACGCAGCTGCCGTCCTCGTTCTCTCCGATGCGTTCTATCGTCATCGTGAGGTTTTGCAGGGATTCCCCGGAAAAATTCACCGTTAAACGGTCTCCCTCATAGTGACCCTCCAGTCGGTCGGCGGGGACCTCGGCGGCGAAGTACCATTTTTGGCCAAGGATCAGGCGGCCGAAGGCGCTTGCGGGGGCGGCGGTGGTTTCGCTTTGCAGCTTGCGGAGCTGGGCGACGTTCATCTCCAGCACGGCCTCCGGCGTCAGAATAGCTTCCAGCCCGTCCGCCGCTGCGGAGAAATAGCCGGAGGAGGACACCGTGACGGACTGCGTCTGCCCGGCTGCGGCGCTCAGCTCCGCAATGCGGGCGGAAAGCTCGGTGATGCGGGTGTTGACGCGCGCGCCGTCGTCTTCTGAGATGCTGCGGCGCAGCACCATGGACTGAAGCGATTCCGCCGCGGTCAGGGCGGAGGAAAGCTGCTGCGACTGCACATACTGCGACGACTGCACCAGAAGCTCGCGGATCTGAAGATCGAGCGAGGAATCGTCGCGGTTGCCCAGACCCTCGGAGGCGTAGTTCAGCTGGTCGAGCTGGGTTTGCAGGCGCAGCAGCTCCATCCGCTGGGCTCTCGCTTCGGCCGACTGGTAGACCGTGGCGACGGCTTGTCCGCCGCCGACGCGCTCGCCCTCGGCAAGCTCGCAGACTACGATGGACTGATCCGCCGTCAGAATTTTCTCGGAACGCACCACAAAGCCGGAAACGGTCATCCCGTCGCCGACTTCGCAGCGCACTGCCGCGGTCAGGGCATAGCTGCTGCCGGACTTGAACAGCACCGAAAACAGCACATACGCCAGCACGACCGCCGCGAGTACAATGGATATGATTTTTAAGTAAAGTTCACCCTGCTTTTTCATACTCTGTCCTCAAAAATGCAGGGCAGCCGGGCGCTTATCCGCCGATATGCACCGGCTGCAGGGGAACGAGCGTGGAGATCGCGTGCTTGTAGATCATCTGCTGCCGTCCCTCTGAGCTGAGGATGACGGTGAAGCTGTCAAAGCCGGTCACGATGCCCTTGAGCTGAAAGCCGTTCATCAGAAACAGTGTGACGGGCATATGCTCCCTGCGCACCTCGTTCAGAATCAGATCCTGCAAATTTTCCGTGTTTGCCATAGGTATTACCTCATTTCTATAAGTAATACCTGTATTCTATCAAGTTGTCCTGTCGAAAAAGGAAATTTCCCGCCGGGCGGCAGAAAAAAGTTCGGAAAACGGAAGTCCTGCGTCCAGCCAGCGGACGGCTTCGTTGCGGCGGAACCAGGTGAGCTGCCGCTTGGCGTAGCGCCGGGAGGACTGCTGCACCTCGGCCAGCGCCTCGTCCATGGAGCACTCGCCGCGCAGTGCGCGGACGACCTCCTTGTAGCCGATGGCCTGCATGGACGTCGCATTGTCCGGGACGCCGGAGGCGAGAAGCGCCTGCACCTCCGCGGCGAGCCCCTCGTCAAACATCTGCTTTGCGCGCAGGTCGATGCGCGCATAGAGCTGCGCGCGGTCGGGGAAGTTCAGCCCCAGCCAGACGGGGGTGTACCTGGGCGGCTGCGCCTGCGTTTCCAGATTGTGTTGGGTGATGGTCTTGCCGGTTTCCAGCCAGACCTCCAGCGCGCGGATGATGCGCTTGCGGTTCGAGGGATGCAGCCGCGCGGCGGACTCCGGATCGGCCTCGCGCAGACGCTCCAGCAGGACCTCTATGCCCTGTTCGTCCGCGATGCGGGTCAATTCCTCGCGCCGCCCGGTCTGCGGATAGGGTGCGAAGCTGCGCCCGGCGATGAGCGCGTCGACATACAGCCCCGTGCCGCCGACCAGAACGACCGGCTTTCCGCGCGCGAGAATGTCCTGCACGCAGCTATCCGCCAGCTCGACATAGCGGCTGACCGAGCAGGGCTCGTCAGGCTCAAATACATCCAGCATATGGTGCGGCACGCCGCGGCGCTCCTCCTGCGTTGGCTTGGCCGTGCCGACGTCCATGCGCTTGTAGAGCTGCATGGAGTCGAAGGACACGATCTCCGCGCCCATGGCCAGCGCCAGCTCTACGGAAAGACGCGTCTTGCCCGAAGCCGTCGGGCCGACGATACAGACGATGTGGTCCATCTTACGCCCTCTTGAACTGCCGCTCCAGCTGGGCGCGCGTCAGGCGGATGCAGACGGGGCGGCCGTGCGGGCAGTAGCGGATGTCGTCGCGGGAAAGGACCTCCTGCACCAGCGCCAGCTTTTCCTTTTCGTCGGTGCGGCGGGAGCCTTTGATCGCCGCCTTGCAGGCGACGGTGTGCAGCAGATTGTCGCGCAGGCCCTCCGGTGCCAGGTGCCGTCCGGCCAGCAGCTCGCCCGCCAGCGCGGTCAGGCTTGCGGCGGCCTCGGAGGGGTCAAGCTCCGCCGGGATCTGGCGCAGCGCCAGACTGCCGCCGCCGAAGTCCGTGAATTCATAGCCGAATTCCGCCAGAAGCGGCGCGTTTTCCAGCAGGATCGCGGTCTCCTCGCGCTCCGGTGTGCAGACGATGGGCTGTAAAAGAAGCTGGGGGAGGATGGGCTCGCGGCTCGCGCGGAGCTTTTCAAAGAGGATGCGCTCGTGCGCGGCGTGCTTGTCGATGAGCAGAAGGTCTTCGCCCTGCTCGACGAGAATATAGGTGTCGAAGGCTTCGCCCACCATGCGCCAGTCCTGCGCGGTGAGGGGAAGCTCGGTCTGCTCGATGGGAGCGGAATCCGGTACGGCGGGGGTGCCGGCAGCGGAACGGTCAGGACCGTTCCCTACAAGGGATTGTGGGAGACCGGCCGCGCCGGTGGGGGTGGAATTTTGTGCGGCGGGATCAGAACCCGCAGATTTGTCGGAAACGGAAAATTCATTTATATCTGTAGGGGACGGCTTTGACCGTTCCGCCGGTTTGGTGGCTTCCCGCAGCGGGGCGGTCGATGCGGACGCAAAACGGTTGGGGCTTTTCAGCGCGTCCATGGCGGCGGCGCCGGGCTGTATGCGCGGCATATCCTGCACGGCCTGTGCAAAGACCTTGTACTCCTCCGCGTTCATCGTGCGGAAAAAGTCCTGCTTCGCGGCGGTGTGCGTGCCGCCGGAACGGCCGTCCAGCTTCATTTCCACACGGCCTGCGTCGCCGTCCAGCGCGCCCTGTACGCCGTAGCGCACGCAGTCGAAGATCTCGCGCTCGTTGAGAAATTTGACCTCGGTCTTGGCGGGGTGGACGTTTACGTCCACCAGGTGCTCCGGCACCGACAGGTGCAGCACGCAGGAGGGAAAGCGCCCGACCATCATGCGGTTGCGGTAGGCTTCTTCCAGCGCGGCGGTGAGCGTCTTGGAGCGGATGTGCCGCCCGTTGACGAAAAAGAGCTGATTTGCGCGCGTGCCGCGCGTGGCTGTGGGGCGGGAAACGAAGCCCGTTAGGGCGTTTTTCTCCCAATGGCTGTCCACCGGGATCATCTCTTTCGCGACCTGACGGCCGAACACCGCGTAGATCGCGCCGAGCAGCTGCCCGTCGCCGGAGGTGTGCAGCTGCTCCTCGCCGTCCTTGATCACCCGGAAGGACACCTCCGGGTGCGCCACGGCCAGCCGCTGCACCGCAGCCAGCAGCGCCGAGCCCTCGACGCTGTCGCGCTTCATGAATTTCATGCGCGCGGGGGTGTTGAAAAACAGGTCGCGCACGATGATGGTCGTGCCGTCGGGACAGCCGGCCTCTTCACGCTGCGTGACTTTCCCGGCCTCCAGATGCAGGCTCACGCCGAGCCGCGCGTCCGCGGTCTTGGTCAGCAGGTCGATGCGCGAAACGGAGGAGATCGCCGCCAGCGCTTCGCCGCGGAAGCCCAGCGTGTGGATGGCCTCCAGATCGGAAGCCTGCCGCAGCTTGCTCGTGGCATGGCGGAGGAAGGCGGTTTCCGCCTCATCGGCGGGGATGCCGCAGCCGTCGTCCGTGACGCGCAGAAAGGTCATGCCGCCGTTCTGAAGCTCGACGGTGACATTTTTTGCGCCGGCGTCGATGGCGTTTTCGACCAGCTCCTTGGCGGCGCTGGCCGGCCGCTCGACGACTTCGCCGGCGGCGATGAGATCCGCCACATGGGGCGAAAGCTGTTGGATCTTAGGCATGGATGCGCTCCTAACTCAGAAGTTGAATCGCTCCAGCGCCTGCGCCATGGAGGAAGCCAGCAGCGCAAGGCAGGAGATGGTGTTGACCGCGCAGTGCAGCACGATGGAGCCCCAGATGCTCTTTGTTTTCTGGTAGACCCAGCACAGAGCGAGGCTCAGGGGGACATATTGCAGGAAGCAGAGCAGAAGATCGCGCACGGACTGCGCGCCGATGCTGTTCATAATATGAATAAAGGAGAAGAGTCCCGAGGAAAGCAGATAGCCCAGCCACGGACATTTGCGGACGAAGGGCCCGAACAGCACGCCGCGGAACAGACATTCCTCCGTGATGGGCGCAAAAATACAGGTAAACAGCAGCATGGTGCCGGCGTGCTCCGTGAGCATGGCGCCGACGGTTTCGTTATTGAGATTGCCCGGCAGGACGTCCAGAAGGGTATATACGAGCGTCAGCAGGTTGGAGGAAATCACGCAGATGCCATAGCCGATGCCGACGGCGAGGAAGAACCAGCCCAGCCGCCGCTCCTTCATCGGGGCGAAGGAATCAAAGAGAAACCGGCGGAAGATCAGCGCGACGCAGATGAAATTGATCGAGAAAAAGGCCACATTTGCAAGATACGCGCCGTATTCGGTGGTGATGTCGACATTCAGCAGGTGCATCAGCGGGGCGAGCAGCAGCCGCAGGCCGAACAGATAGACCAGCAGATAGACCGCGCCGCCGAGCAGCGTGCCCTTCTTCGGCGCGACGGCGCCGCGCGGGAACAGTGGCTTCATGGGAAACCTCCTTACAGCATTTGCTTGAGTTCGTACAGGGCGTTCATCGCCTCGATGGGCGTGAGCGTTTCGACGGAGATGGATTCCAGCTTGCGGCGCAGGGCGTCGTTTTCCATCGAGGTGATGGAGAGCTGATCGGAGGCGGCCACGGTGACGGTGCGCACCGGCGCGCCGCTTTCCAGCTCCTTGAGAAGCTCTCTGGCGCGGGTGATGACGCGGTCGGGCAGACCGGCCAGCTTCGCGACCTCCACGCCGTAGGAATCGTCGGCCGCACCGGGGACGATCTTGCGCAGGAAGAGGATGTCGCCGCCGCGCTTTTTCACGGCGATGTTATAGTTGCGCACGCCGTCCAGCTCCCGCTCGATGTCGGTCAGCTCGTGGTAGTGCGTGGCAAAAAGCGTCTTTGCGCCCAGCCGCTTGCGGTCGGCGGCGTATTCCAGCACCGCGCGCGCGATGGCCATGCCGTCGAAGGTGGAGGTGCCGCGGCCGATCTCGTCGAGGATCAGCAGGCTGCGGGCGGTGGCGTTTTTGAGGATCTCCGCGACCTCGGTCATCTCGACCATGAAGGTCGACTTGCCGGAGGACAGGTCGTCCGATGCGCCGATGCGCGTGAAGATGCGGTCGACGATGCCGACGCGCGCGGACTTCGCCGGGACGAAGCTGCCGATCTGCGCCATCAGGACGATCAGCGCGACCTGACGCATATAGGTCGATTTGCCGGCCATGTTCGGACCGGTCAGGATGGCGACGCGGTTCGCGCCGCCGTCGAGCGCGGTGTCGTTCGGGACGAACAGGCTGCCCTTGAGCATCTGTTCGACGACCGGGTGACGGCCGTCCTTGATCGCGATCTCGCCGGACAGGTCGATCTCCGGGCGGCAGTAATTGTTCTTGACCGCGACGGCGGCAAGGCTCGTCAGCACGTCCATGCAGGCCGTGGCGCGCGCGGTGCGCTGCACCCGTGCGGCCTGATCTGCCAGCTTCAGCCGCACGTCCGTAAACAGCTCGTATTCCAGCGCCGCGATGCGGTCCTTCGCCGTGAGGATCTCGCTTTCCAGCTCCTTCAGCTCCGGCGTGATGTAGCGCTCGCCGTTGGCAAGCGTCTGCTTGCGGATGTAATGCTCCGGCACCATGGAGACCTGCCCCTTGGCCACCTCGATGTAGTAGCCGAACACGCGGTTGTAGCCCACGCGCAGGTTGCGGATGCCGGTTTTTTCCTTTTCCTCCGCCTCGATCTTTGCCAGCGTGCCCGTGCCGCCGGAAACAATGTCGCGCAGGCGGTCGAGCTCGGCGTTGTAGCCCTTGCGGATCAGCCCGCCTTCGCGCAGGGTGAAGGGCGGCTCGTCCACGATGGACGCCGCGACGAGCGTGCGCAGGTCGGAAAGATCGTCCAGCTCCTCCGCCAGCACGCCGAACAGCGGCGCGTGCAGCGCGGCGGCCTTTTCGTGCAGCTCCGGCAGCGGGCGGCAGCCGGTCTCAAAGGAAACGAGATCGCGGGCGTTGGCCGTGCCGGTGACGACGCGCGCCATCACGCGCTCCAGATCGGATACCTCGCGCAGCAGCTCCGCAATGTCCTCGCGGCAGACGGTGTCGCCCGTCAGCTCCGTCACGGCGGCAAGGCGCGCGTTGATGCGCTTCGGGCTGAGCAGGGGCTTTTCCAGCCAGCTGCGCAGCAGGCGGCTGCCCATGGCGGTTTTTGTCTTGTCCAGCACCCACAGCAGGCTGCCGCGCTTTTCACCGCCGCGCATGGTTTCCGTCAGCTCCAGATTGCGCCGGGCGGTGAGATCCAGCTCCAGAAAACGTCCGCTGACATAAAATTCCAGCTCGCGTACGTGCGCAAGGCTCGTGCGCTGCAATTCCCGCAGGGTGTAAAGCAGCGCGCCCGCGCTCTTCCAGACCACGGGAAGCTGGGCGATGCCCAGCGCGTCCAGCGAGGCGCCGAACTGCTTTTCGACCGTTTCGGCGGTCGTTTTTTCTTCAAACAGGGCGTCCTCTCCCACGTCCGCGCAGCAGCCCAGACGCTCGGAGATGGCCTCGGTCAGCTCGGCGCAGGTGCGCGCCGTGCCGCCGCGCAGGATCTCCGCCGGGGCGAAGCGTCCCAGCTCCGAGAGCATCCGCTCCACGGCCTGCTCGCCCTCGGCCACGGTGGCGTAAAACGCGCCCGTGGAAACGTCGCAGAAGCTCAGGCCGAAGCTGCCGTCCTCGCCGTAGACGCAGGCGAAGTAGTTGTTGCGGCTCTCGTCGAGCATGGAGCTTTCCGTGACCGTGCCGGGGGTGACGATGCGGATGATGTCCCGCTTGACCAGCCCCTTGGCCAGCGCCGGGTCCTCCATCTGCTCGCAGATGGCGACCTTATAGCCCCGCGCGACCAGACGCGCGATATAGCTCTCGGCGGAATGGAAGGGCACGCCGCACATGGGCGTCTGCTCCTCCTTTTCCTTGCCGCGGTCGCGGGTCGTCAGGGTGAGATCCAGCTCCTTCGAGGCAAGACGCGCGTCCTCGGAGAACATTTCATAGAAATCGCCCAGACGGAAAAAGAGCAGGCAGTCGGGGTGCCGCTGCTTGATCTCCAGATATTGCCGCATCATCGGCGTCAGCTCGGCCATGGTGATTTCTCCTGTCTATTTCTTCAGAATTCCAACCAGACTCCACGTGGTGCAGTCCGTGATCTCTACGTCCAGAAATTGCCCGATCAGGCTGTCGTCGCCCGCAAAGCGCACGAGGCGGCCGCCGTCCGTGCGGGCGGTGAGCTGCTCGCCGTCGCGCCCGTCGACGAGGACCCGGACGGTTTTGCCGATGTAGGCGCGGTGCTTTTCCTCGGAAATACGGTTCTGCACCGCGACGAGGCGGTCGAAGCGGCGGTTCTTGTCCGCCCTTGGCGTGGGGTCGTCCATTTTCGCGGCGGGCGTGCCCTCGCGCGGAGAGAAAATAAAGGTGAACAGCGCGTCGTAGCGCACGCGCTCGATCAGGCGGATGGTGTCCTCAAAATCCTCCTCGGTTTCGCCGGGAAAGCCCACGATGACGTCGCTCGTCAGCACCAGCTCCGGCATCAGGCTGCGGCCGTAGTCCACAAGGGAGAGATACTGCTCTGCCGTGTAGCGGCGGTTCATCAGCTTTAGGATGCGGTCGCTGCCGGACTGGAAGGGCAGGTGGAACTGCTTGCAGATCTTGGGGTATTTTGCAATGGTGTCAAAGAGCTTGCGGCTGGCGTCCTTGGGGTGCGAGGTCATGAAGCGCAGGCGGAATTCGCCCGGAAGCTCCGCGACCTGCGCCATGAGGTCGGCAAAGTCCACGCCGCAGGCCAGATCCTTGCCATAAGAATTGACGTTCTGGCCCAGCAGGGTGATCTCCTTGTAGCCCGCGGCGATCAGCCCGCGGCACTCCTCCAGCACGTCCTCCGGGCGGCGGCTGCGCTCACGGCCGCGCACGTAGGGCACGATGCAGTAGGAGCAGAAATTGTTGCAGCCGTACATCACGGACACCCACGCCTTGAGCGTGTTCGTCCGTGCGACGGGGATATGCTCGGCGATGGAGCCGGCGGAATCCTCCGTGGCAAAAATGCGCTTGCCGGTCGTCAGCACGTGCAGCAGCAGCTCCGGGAACTGCCACAGGTGGTGCGTGGAAAACACGCCGTCGACGTGGGGATAGGATTTTTTGATGCGCTCGGCCACCTGCGGCTGGCCCATCATGCAGCCGCAGACGAAGATCTTCTGCCGCGGGTGGCGGCGCTTGGTATGCACCAGCGCGCCGACGTTGCCGAACACGCGCTGCTCGGCGTGCTCGCGGACGGCGCAGGTGTTCAGGACGATGACGTCCGCGCCCTCCTCGGTGTCCGTGAAGCCGTAGCCCGCGCATTGCAGCATCCCGCGGATGCGCTCGGAGTCCGCCTCGTTCTGCTGGCAGCCGTAGGTATCCACAAAGGCAAGCGGGGTCACGCCCTGCACCTGCCAGTATTCCTGAATTTCGCCGCAGATCGCGGCCTGACGCTCCAGCGCCTGCGCCGGAATGATGGTTGTTTTTGTTTCCAAAGAGGTTGTCCTCCGCATTTTGTTTTAGTACTATATTTTATCATTTCTGCGGCGGCTTTGCAAGATTGTTTTTGACAAGCGGCGCGTTTGGGGGTATAATAAAGGCAAATTCAAACGCGAAGGAGCGTATGCAATATGAAACAGCAGAATTGGAAGCTTCGTTTCCACCACGAGGACGGCGAGCATGCCCATCCCCACGAGCATGGCCACGACCACAGCCACGAGCACGACTGCGCGCATGACTGCCACGACTGCGGCGGCTGCGACCCCATGCAGGAAACGCTTGCGCTGATGCAGTATATGATCAACCACAACGCCGCCCACGCCCGCGAGCTGGAGGGTCTGGCAAAGAAGCTGGGCGAGCTGGGCAACGAGGCCGCTTCGCAGCAGGTCCTGGCCGCCGTTTCGGAGTTCGAAAAGGGCAATGTGCGCCTGTCGGCGGTGCTGGCCTCGCTCAAGTAAAGGAGGAAGCAAAATGTGCCTTTCCACGGTGTATAAAAATAAGATCTCCCCGGAAACCGTCGCGATGCCCAATGTCATGCGCATCGACATCGACGGGGACATGGTCATCCTGACCGACCTTCTGGAGCGGCAGATGGCCATTCACGGCACGCTCGTCACGGCGAATCTCGTCGAGGGCACGGCGGTCGTGAAAGAAGCGGAGAATTAAAGGAAAAAAGACAAACTGAAAAGCTGCACGGCAGTCGCCGTGCAGCTTTTAGACTGTCGAAAGACTTATCTGACCCAAGGTTACGGAGGGAAGGAAAGAGTGAAAGGGAACCGTCAGGGTTCCCTTTCGCGTTCGATAACCCGCCGCAGCGGCCAAAATTGCAAAATATAACTACAGATTTTTTTTTTGCAATTTTGTAGTCAGCTTGTCAAAGAACCCATGCTTTCAAGAAGCGAGAGCATGGGTTTTCCTCAAAAATCGGGGAAGCAGAGAGAAAAAGCAAGCGAAAAAGGAGTGCTCCCAACTCCAATTTGCCAGCTTTTTCAGGTTCATGGCAGCAAATTTTAGCCTGACCCATCGTGTGACGGCGGCCAAGCCTCTGTGGTGTGTATAACGCATCGCGTGTTTCTCTTTCGCGTCCGCAAAGACCCGTTCAACGGTTTCTTTGCGCTGCGCATAAATCTCTCTGCGCAGCTGTCCGGAATAGACCTTTGCCGCTTTCGCAACCTGTTCCTTCTGATACTTCTTCTTGTTGGCACTGGCCTTGATATGGGTGCCGTCAATGAAAATTGTGTTCGGATCGACCATCCGATGATTGAGCGCCTTGTTGAGAATATGCTAGAAAATCTCACTGTGCGTCTTTTCTCCAGTCTTCCATGAAAACACCCCCGTCTCCTCTATTGTACCAGAATCTAAGCCGTTTGGGTAGTTTTTTGACAGACTGACCACGGGTCGAAAGACCCGTGGTTTTTCATGCACTTTTTGCATCCTGCAAGACGAGGTCTGCATAGTACCGGCTGCCGCCGCGGTAGATAAACACCCGCACGGTCTGCCCGGCCTGATACGCACCCAGCGCGGAATCAAAATCCTCCGCGCTCTGCACGGCGGTGTCGTCCAGCTGCAGGATCACGTCGCCCGTGCGCAGGCCCGCGCGGTAGGCCGCGCTGTCGGTCTCAATGCTGTACACCATCACACCGTAGGGCAGCTTCCAGAAAGCGCGCGCGCCGGAGGGGATGTCCATGACCGTCAGGCCGAGCGTGACGCGGCCGGAGACGCAGCCGTCGGCGATCAGATCCATCACAATGGCCTTCGCGTCCCGCGTGGGGATGGCAAAACCGATGCCGGATACCGTTTCGTAGGACACCAGCGCGCCGACGCGGTCGACGTTGAAGCCGATCACCTGCCCGCAGTCATTGAACAGCGGCCCGCCGGCACTGGCGGCATCCAGCGCGGCATCGGTCTGCAAGATGCTGATCTTCCGCCCGGACAGCTCGATGTCGTCATTCACTGCGGCGATGATGCCCTGCGACATGGTCGCGCTCAGCTCCTGCCCGAAGGGGTTGCTGATGGCCACGACGCTGTCGCCCGGCTGCAATTCGTCCGAGTCGCCGAATTCCACGGGGGTCAGCGCGACGCCGTCGGCCTTCAGGACGGCCAGATCGCTGGCGCTGTCGGCGCCGACCAGGCGCGCGTCGTACACGTCGCCGCCATTCGTGCGGATGCGCAGCGTGGTGTCGGCCTGCACCGTGCGGGCGTTGGTGATGATATAGCCGTCGGCGCTGAGCACCACGCCGGCTCCTGCATGGGTATCCCCGGCCAGTACGGTCACAACGCCGGGCATGACCTTCTGGTACAGCTCGCGCAGCGAGAGTGCGCCGTCGGATGCGTGCAGGACCATCTGCTTGCCGCTGGCGGCGTTCTGCAGGGGCTCCGAGCCGGTATGCGGATCCTGCGTTGGCAGGACGGCGACAAGCTCGTCGTTATTCTTTGTGACGGGGTTCTGCGCCGTCTGTGTTCGTTTCAGTTCAAGAAGTGCAAATACGGTGACGAGATTTGCCAGCGTCAGCAGGCAGATCAGGACGAGAATGATCGGGAAATGGGACGGGCGCTTTTCCGGCTGGCGGCCGGTGCCGTAATAGCAGGGCGTTTCCTGCGGGGTTTCCGGCGGCGCTTCGCGGTATTCCGGATCCATCGGCGTCAAATCATCCATAGCTGCACACCTCCTTTGGGGTCGCCTGCCGCTATTTTTTCAGCGGCATGGTGAAGGTAAATTCCGTTTTTCCGTCACGGCTGGTGACGTAGATGTCCTCGCCGTGGGCGAGAACGATGGTTTTGACGATGTAAAGACCCAGCCCCACACCGTCGCGGTCGGTGGAGCGGCTCTTGTCCGTCTTGTGGAAGCGATCGAAGATCAGCGGCAGCTCCGCCGGGTCGATCGTCGGGCCGGTATTGGCGATGCTCACGACGGCCTTGCCGCCCTGCTGTCTGGCGTGGATGCTCAGGGTGCCGCCGTCGTCAATGAACTTCACGGCGTTGTCCAGCAGATTGTAGATCACCTGCGACACCGCATCGGCAAAGGCGTGGACGGTCAGGCCGAACTCCGGCATGTCGATGTCCACGTTGAGATGCTTCTGGTTGATGCGCTGCTCAAAGCTCAGAAGTGCCTGACTTGCCTCCTCGCAGATGTCAAAGTCGGTCAGCTTGTCGGGCGGGATGCCCTGATCCTTCAGCCGCGCGACGTCAAGCATATTGCGCACGAGGCGGGACAGGCGGCGCACCTCCGTGGAAACCAGCTCCATATAGACGCGGTGCTTTTCCGGGGGAATGGTGCCGTCGAGTATCCCGTCGAGGTAACCTGCGATCGTGGTCATGGGCGTTTTCAGCTCGTGGCTGACGTTGGCGACGAACTCCTGCCGGATGGTTTCCGAATTCTGGACGGACGCGGCCATGTTGTTGAAGGCCACGGCAAGCTCCTCCATCTCCTCGTTCTGGTAGCCTGTCGGCACGCGGACGGAGAGATTGCCGTGCGCAAGCTGGCGCGCGGCGGCAGCCATGTCCTTGATGGGCTTGGTTTCGCGGCGGGTGAGGTAGGGCATGGCCAGAAGCGCGACCAGAAAGACGGCCAGCGCCGTCAGGATGAACAGCCGCAGCGTCCCGCCCGTCAGGGCGGACAGATCCGCGCGCTTCATCGAGGCGACGACGATGCACATGAACGTCCCGTCGGAGGAATAGGCGGCGGACGCGACGGCCAGCCGCTTTTCGCCGTAGAGAAGCGTCGCAGCGTCGTCTATGCTGGCACTGCCCTGCTTTGTGATCTTTTCCACGGCAGACGCGCCGAGCGTCCTGCCGATATGCTCGCAGTCCTGCACGTCCTGTGCGCACAGAAAGACCTGCCCGTCCGTCGTACACAGCAGCACGTCGTTTTCCGACGCGCCGGAGGCGGCGGAGAGGTTCAGCCGGAAGTCCCAGTCCAGGTACATGGACGCGGGCGAGGAATAGAACTGCGTCAGCGAGGCGACCGTGTCGGCGGTGCTTTGCAGCGAGGTTTCCTGCTTGCGCGCCGCATAGCGGTCAAAGACGACCCAAAAGGCCAGTCCCAGCAGGATGGTCGCCGCCAGCAGGATGCACAGCATCAGCGTGAGCTGCCGCCGGAAGGTGGTGTTCATTTCGGATTCACCTCGAATTTATAGCCGACGCTCCAGACGGTTTTCAGCTCCCACTGGTCGGAAACGCCCTCCAGCTTTTCGCGCAGGCGCTTGATGTGTACGTCCACCGTGCGGGTATCGCCGAAATAGTCGAAGCCCCAGACCTCGTCGAGAAGCTGGTTGCGCGTGTAGACGCGGTTGGGCGTGGAGGCCAGATGGTACAAAAGCTCCATCTCCTTCGGCGGCGTGGGGACTTTTTTGCCGTCCACCGTCAGCTCAAAGGCGTCCATGTCGATGATGAGCTTGTCGAACACCAGCTTGCGGGCGGCCTTTTCCGGCTCGATGCCGCTGCGCCGCAGAACGGCCTCGATGCGCGCAAGGACCTCCTTCATCTCAAAGGGCTTGGTGATGTAATCGTCGGCGCCCTGCTTGAGGCCGGACACCTTGTCCTCGGTTTCGCTCTTGGCCGTCAGCATGATGATGGGCGTTTTGGACTCCGAGCGGATGGTGCGGCACACGCCCCAGCCGTCCATGCCGGGCAGCATCACGTCCAGCAGCACCAGACTGGGATGTACCTCACGGAATTTTTCCACGCCCTTCAGGCCGTCAAGGGCGATCACGACCTCATACCCCTCTTTTTCCAGATACAGCCGGAGAAGATCGGCAATGTTGCGGTCATCCTCGACGATTAGTACGGTTTTTGCCATAAAAATTCCCCCTCTTTCTCTTTGCACAGGAAGCCGGAGCTTCTCTGTTTCTCTTTAATTATAGCCGCAATTTCCCGCTTTGGGTGAACAATTTGTAAAAAACCGCGGCGGCTGCGAACTTTTTCGCGGAAATCCGAGGTTTTTACTTGCGATTCCCGGACTTATGTGGTATATTTTACAGTTGAATGAGAATCCTATCATATTCATTTGCGGCGAGGCCGCCAGACAGAAGGGAATGTACGGTATGTACGATCAGAAAAACATCAGAAATATTGCAATCATCGCTCACGTTGACCACGGAAAGACCACGCTGGTCGACGAGATGCTCAAGCAGAGCGGCATCTACCGCGAAAATCAGACGGTCGTCGACCGCGTCATGGACTCCGGCGATCTGGAGCGCGAGCGCGGCATCACCATCCTTGCCAAAAACACCGCCGTGCACTACAAGGGCACGAAGATCAACATCGTCGACACGCCGGGCCACGCCGATTTCGGCGGCGAGGTGGAACGCATCCTCAAGATGGTCAACGGCGTCATCCTGCTGGTGGACGCGGCGGAAGGCCCCATGCCCCAGACCCGCTTCGTGCTGCAAAAGGCGCTGGAGCTGGGCCACAAGGTCATCGTGGTCATCAACAAGATCGACCGGCTCGATGCGCGCATCGAGGAAGTCATGGACGAGGTCCTGGAGCTGCTGCTCGACCTGAACGCAACGGAGGAGCAGTTCGATTCTCCCACGCTCTTCTGCTCCGCGCGGCAGGGCGTCGCGTCCTACGGCCCCACGGAGCCGGGCGTCAACCTCGATCCGCTGTTCAAGACCATCGTGGACTATATCCCCGCGCCCACGGGCGATCCCAAAGCGCCGCTTCAGATGCTCGTGTCCTCCATCGACTATAACGACTACGTCGGCCGTATCGGCATCGGCCGCATCGAGCGCGGCACGATCCGCCAGAATCAGGAGGTCAGCATCTGCGACTACCACGACCCCAGCCACAGCGCCAAGGGCAAGGTCGTCGCGCTGTACGAATTCGATGGGCTGACCAAGAAGCCCATCACCGAGGCTTCCGCCGGTGAGATCGTCGCCTTCTCCGGCATGGCGGACATCACCATCGGCCGCACGGTCTGCGCGCCGGAGCTGCCGGAGCCGCTGCCCTTTGTCAAGATCTCCGATCCGACGATCGAGATGACCTTCAGCGTCAACGATTCCCCCTTCGCGGGCAGAGAGGGCAAGTATGTCACCTCCCGCAACCTGCGCGACCGCCTGAACCGTGAGCTTCTGAAGGATGTGTCCCTGCACGTCACGGAGCAGGGGACGGACGCCTTCAACGTCGCCGGCCGCGGCGAGATGCACCTGTCCATCCTCATCGAGACGATGCGCCGCGAGGGCTATGAGTTCCAGGTCAGCACCCCGCGCGTTCTGACCAAGGTCATCGACGGCAAGGTCTGCGAGCCGATCGAGCGCATGGTCGCGGACGTGCCGGAGAGCTCCATGGGCAGCGTCATCGAGAAGATGGGCCGCCGCAAGGGCGATCTGCTGTCCATGACCCCGGTCGGCAGCCGCTACCGTCTGGAATTTCTGGTTCCGTCCCGCGGCCTGTTCGGCTACCGCAGTGAATTCCTGACCGATACGCGCGGCGAGGGCATCATGTCCTCCGTGCTGGATTCCTACGCCCCGCTGAAGGGCGAGATCGAGCGCCGCAAGACCGGCTCTCTTATCGCCTTTGAAACAGGCGAGGCCTGCACCTACGGCCTTTACAACGCGCAGGAGCGCGGCCAGCTCTTCATTGAGCCGGGCGTGGAGGTCTACGCCGGCATGGTCGTCGGCATCTGCTCGCGCAACGAGGATATGACCGTTAATGTCTGCAAGAAGAAGCAGCTGACCAATATGCGCGCCGCCGGTGCGGACGATGCGCTGCGCCTGACCTCTCCGCGCGTGCTGTCGCTGGAGCAGTGCCTGGAGTTCCTCGCGGACGACGAGCTGCTGGAGGTCACGCCGAAGAACCTGCGCATCCGCAAGCGCGAGCTGGATCACTCCGCGCGCATGCGCCAGCTGATGAAGACCAGAAACAACGGCTGATTCTGCAAGATGCAGCTTCCCCGCGGGATTTCCCGCGGGGAAGCTCAGACTGTCAAAAAACCTATCCAGCCGAAAGTTTCGGAGGGAAGAATAGTGTGAAAGGGAACCGTCACACCGAGCCGCAGCGAGGCGTTTCGGAGCGCAACCGCCGCGTAGCGGCGGCACTTGGCGCGGAGATGGGTTCCCTTTCGCGTTCAATAACCCGCCGCAGCGATCAAAATTGCAAAATAATACTACAAATATTGATTTTGCAATTTTGTAGTCAGCTTGTCAAAAAAGTCCAAAAGGACTTTTTTGACAAGCTGAGCAGAGCACCCTGTTTTCAGGGTGCTCTGCTGCCTTTTTCATAAAAAAGTCGTCGTGAACGAGTGAAGTTCACGACGACTTGGTGACCCGCTGGAGATTCGAACTCCAGACCCATTGCTTAAAAGGCAATTGCTCTGCCTGCTGAGCTAGCGGGTCATGGGGGGGACGCGACGCCGTCCTCTCAGAAGAAACACCGCCGCGGGCGCTGTCATGTCCGCGGCGGTTCTGGCTGGGATGGCAGGACTCGAACCTACGAATGCCAGAGTCAAAGTCTGGTGCCTTACCACTTGGCGACATCCCAATGTCCGGCAGTGTGGTCAAGCCTACATTCAGCCGCTCCCGCGGAGCATCTGAAATTGAAAAATGGGGTGAGTGAAGGGACTCGAACCCTCGGTCTTCAGAGCCACAATCTGACGCGTTAACCAACTACGCTACACCCACCATATTCTTCTGTGCCGATGCTGTTCCGGGGACACGCCCCGATTTCAAAAAGCGGATGCCTTCTGAAAATGGTACGCCAGAAGGGACTCGAACCCCCGACCTACTGCTTAGAAGGCAGTTGCTCTATCCGGCTGAG
>ENA-UOJL01000906-UOJL01000906.1-human-gut-metagenome-genome-assembly--contig:-P47-NODE-906-length-37064-cov-5.099841_pt1 | contig 37064 bp, 30 predicted proteins | sample MGYA00242347_ERZ723894 | MGnify/ENA metagenome assembly ERZ723894
GATAGAACACCCGGAATTGTGGTGGCCCCACGGCTATGGGGAGCAGCCCTTGTATACTGTAAAGGTAACGGCCTTTGCAGATGGCCGGGAGTTGGATACCTGGCAGCGCCGGATCGGCCTGCGCACCATGACCATGCACATGGAAAAAGACCAGTATGGGGAAAGCTTTGCCCATGAGGTCAACGGGGTCCAAATCTTTGCCATGGGCGCCGATTACATTCCGGAGGACAACATCCTTTCCCGGGTCACCCCGGAGCGTACCCGGAACTTGCTGGAGCAGTGTGTGGCGGCTAACTTTAATTGTATCCGTGTTTGGGGTGGCGGCTACTATCCGGACGACGCTTTTTACGATGCCTGTGACGAGCTGGGTCTGATGGTGTGGCAGGATTTCATGTTCGCCTGTGCCGTGTACAACCTGACCCCGGAATTTGCGGAGAATATCCGGGCAGAGGTCATCGACAATGTGCGGCGGCTGCGCCACCATGCCTCTTTGGGCCTGTGGTGCGGCAACAACGAAATGGAAATGTTCGTGGACCAGGGCGAATGGGTGCGCACGCCCAAACAGAAAGCGGATTATATCCGCATGTACGAATACCTGATCCCCGAGGTGCTTCGCAAGCACGATCCGGACACCTTCTATTGGCCGGCCAGCCCTTCTTGCGGCGGCGGGTTTGACAAACCCAATGACCCCACCCGGGGCGACGTTCATTATTGGGACGTGTGGCATGGGATGCTGCCTTTCGCGGATTATCGGAAGCATCAGTTCCGGTATTTGTCCGAGTTCGGGTTTGAGTCTTTGCCCTGCATGAAAACGGTGGAAACCTTTACCGAGCCGGAGGACCGGAACCTGTTCTCCTATGTGATGGAAAAGCATCAGCGGTGTGCTCGGGGCAATATGCTCACCATGGCGTATCTCCAGCAGATGTATCTGTACCCCACCAGCTTTGAGACCATCCTCTATGCTTCCCAGTTGCTCCAGGCCGACGCCATCCGCTATGGGGTGGAACATTTCCGCCGGATTCGTGGAATTTGCATGGGCGCGGTGTATTGGCAGCTCAACGACTGCTGGCCGGTGGCTTCCTGGGCGTCCATCGATTATACCGGACGGTGGAAAGCGCTGCACTATTACGCCAAACGGTTCTTCGCGCCGGTGCTGCTTTCCTGCTGCGAGGAAGGTATGCTTTCCCAGGAACCCAACGTGAATGCCGAACCCTATGATATGGAAAAGAGCATCCGTCTTTCCGTTTCCAATGAAACCATGCAGGATAAGGCGTGCATTGTGAAGTGGGCATTGCGGGACAACCGGGGAAACATCCAGCGGGAAGAGACCATTTCCCTGAAGGTGCCTTCGCTTTCCAGTGTGTGGCTGGATAAAGTGGAACTGCCGGATGTGGACATTTTCAAGGATTACGTGAGCTATGATCTGTTTGAAAACGGCAAACGGATTTCCGGCGGCACAGTGATTTTCTCCATGCCCAAGTATTTCCACTATGTGGACCCCCAGCTTTCCTACCGGGTAGAAGGGGACGAGATCGTGGTGAAGGCCAATTCTTATGCCAAGAGCGTGGAGATCCAGAACGAAAACGAGGATCTGCGCCTTTCCGACAACTATTTTGATATGAATGCTGGCGAGACGCGGGTGAAAGTGCTTTCCGGAAGCACAGAGAATCTGCGCCTGCGCAGCGTGTACGATATCCACTAGGGGTTGCACCCCAGGCAAGCCGCGGGGAGCTGCACCCCGGGCAAGTCGCGGGGTCGTGCGCTTCGCTTACTCCCATCGCAGGGGACGGACAGCGCGCCGTCGCGTGGGGTTGCACCCCGGGGGAGCTGCGCTCCAGGCAAGCCGCGGGATCGTGCGCTCCGGGCAAGTCGCGGGGAGCTGCGCTCCGGGCAAGCTGCCGAGTGCATGCGTTGGAAAAATTTCAATGGAAAAATCGAGGTTTTCCCTTGACAGAATGGGGAAGAGAGTTTATAATAATTTCTCGGTAAAACAAAGCGGAGCTGGCGGCTCCCACCCGTGCAGTACCGTCTGACACAGGTCAATATCCCAGGACAGGGTCGCAGATGCGGTCTGGTCCGGCGGGCCTTTATGGGCCGTTGAAACGGGCATTGATTTGCGGGCAGAAGGAATTCTGCCCGCTTTTAGTTTTCCAGTGTGGAAAACCTGCCGCCCTTCGCGCCAAACAGCTTGAGAACAACTTGTGATGGAGGTGCTACCCATTAGCAAACAGGAACTGCAGATCAACGAACAAATCCGTGATAAGGAGCTTCGCGTCATCGATTCTGACGGCAACCAGCTGGGCATTATGTCCCTGCGGCAGGCCTTGGAGATTGCGGAGCAGAAGAATCTGGACCTGGTGAAGATCGCTCCCCAGGCAAACCCGCCGGTGTGCAAGATCATTGACTATGGCAAGTTCCGCTTTGAACAGGCCAAGCGGGAAAAGGAAGCGAGAAAGAACCAGCGTGTCGTTGAGATCAAAGAGGTCCGCCTTTCCCTCAATATCGATACCCACGATTTTGAGACCAAAAAGAACCACGCCGTGCGGTTCATTTCCGAAGGCAATAAGGTCAAGGCTTCGATCCGGTTTCGCGGCAGAGAAATGGGTCACCCCGAGCTGGGACTGGAGATTATGAGCCGCTTTGCCGACGCCATGAGCGAGGTGGCCAACGTGGAAAAGCCCGCCAAGCTGGAGGGCAGAACCATGCTGATGTTTCTGGCTCCCAAGCCAGCCAAATGATGTTGTTTCAAAATATCCTATAGGAGGACTGCAAAATGCCGAAACTGAAAACTCACAGCGGCGCCAAGAAGCGCTTTAAGCTTTCCAAAAACGGAAAGGTCATCCGTGGACACGCCAATACCAGCCATCTGCTCAATGGCCATGGCAAGACCCCCAAGAGCAAGCGCGCCATGCGCGGCACCACCGTTGCTGATCACACCAACGTGGCCGCTATCAAGCGGATGCTGCCCTACAAATAAGAGGGGCTTTCCCCACCGGGATGGCACAGGACAATCGGTTTAAGCCGTCCCACAGAAATCAAGATTATCACTTTGCTTCACCATAAGAAAGGATGGTACAGGAATGGCTAGAGTTAAAGGCGCAATGATGACGCGCAAGAGAAGAAAAAAGGTATTGAAGCTTGCCAAAGGATATTGGGGCGCCAAGAGCCGTCATTTTAAAATGGCCAAACAGGCCGTAATGAAGTCCGGCAATTACGCCTTTATTGGACGGAAGCAGCGCAAGCGTGATTTCCGCCGTCTGTGGATCACCCGCATTTCCGCGGCCTGCCGTATGAACGACATCAACTACTCCACCTTCATGAACGGTCTGAAGAAGGCTGGCATCACCCTGAACCGGAAGATGCTTTCCGAGATCGCGATTGCTGATGCCGCTGGTTTCACCGCTCTGGTAGAGAAGGCCAAGGCTGCTCTGTAAAAAAGCTATACGTGCGCCCGAGGCAAGGAATTGCCTTGGGCGTTCCTAATTTCACAGGACCAAGGGAGGCCAGAACACACCGGCCTCCCTTTCCAGACCAATTTCGCGGAAGGGGCGGTTTGATGGAGACCATTACCAGCCGGCAGAACAAAATTGTCCGGGAGGCGGCGTCCCTGGCGTCCTCGGGGGAGGAGCGCCGGGCACGGCGGGAATTTCTCTGCGAGGGAGCCCGTCTTTGCCAGGACGCGGCACGCTCCGGGGTAAAGATCCTCCGGTGTTTTTTCACGGGGGAGGCAAAGGAGAAATACGCCTCTTATTTGGAGCCGGTATTGGCCGTGAGCGGGGAAAGTTATCTGGTGGCGGATCATGTGGCACAGCTGCTTTCCTCCACAAAGAATTCCCAGGGGGTGTATTGCCAGTGCGCCTGGCCGGAAAGCCTTTCGGGAGAACAGCCCGCAGAAAACTGCTGCGCTGTGCTGGAAAATTTGCAGGACCCGGGCAATTTGGGCACCATCCTGCGTACGGCGGAAGCGCTGGGGTTCCAACATGTGTACCTTTTGGGAGATTGCTGCGACCCCCTGTCCCCCAAGGCCCTGCGGGCGTCTATGGGGGCCACCTTCCGGGTGGGGCTGGTGGTAGAGTCTTCGCGGGAAAAACTCTGCGGCCAGCTGAAAGCCCAGGGACGGACTTTGCTGGCTTCTGTGCCGGACAGCACCGCCCTTCCTGTGACGACGGTGGATTTTTCCCACGGCAAATGGGCTGTGTTCATTGGCAATGAGGGGAACGGCTTGACTTCGGAGACCATCGCCCTGTGTCACCATCGGGTGACCATCCCCATGGCGGGCCGGGCGGAATCCTTGAACGCCTCGGCGGCAGCCACCATCCTTTTGTGGGAAATGGCCCGGGCTGGGGTAAAGGAGGATTTCCATGGACGTGGATAAGCGAGCGTATTGGATCTGGTTGCAGCATGCGTTTGGAGAGGGCAGCTCCATGCCTTGGCGCATCCATCGAAGTTTGCCCGGAGGCGTGGAAGAATTTTTCCAGAACGGTCCCCGGCTGTGGAACTCCCTGGAGGTGATCCGGGAGAAGGACGCTGCGGCCCTGTACAGTTTTTCCCTGGAGGAAGCCCAAGCCCAGTTGGAATACGCGTTGAAAGTGGGGTGGCAGGTGCTTACCCCTGAAAGTGAAAATTATCCCATTGCCCTGAAGAATATTTTCGACCCGCCTGCGGTACTGTATGGTAAAGGGCGGCTGCCCAACGTGGATCTTCACCCGGCCATCGCTGTGGTGGGCGCTCGCAAGGCGAAAAAGGAATCCGTAGAAAAGGGCAAAGAGTTTGGATACCAGTTGGCCATTGGGGGAGCCATAGTGATCACCGGAGGCGCGGTGGGCATCGACGCGGCTGTGACCTTGGGCGCCATGAGCGGCGAAGGACCCATTGTCAGCGTGTTACCCGTGGCCCTGAACAGCCCCTATGTAAGCCAAAACGCTTTCCTGCGGGAGAGCATTGTGGAAAAAGGCGGGGCTTTGGTCAGCGAGTATTTTTCCCAGCAGTCGCCGGGTTACGGCACGTTCCAGGCGCGCAACCGGCTGGTGACAGGTTTGTCCTGCGGGGTGCTGCTGATCCAAGCCGCCCGAAAAAGCGGTACGTCCATGTATGCGACTCACGCTAAAAATCAAAACCGGGATGTGTTTGTCTGTCCCGGTCCCAAAGATGACCCAGCGTTCGCCGGAGGCTGGGATCTGATCGCCGACGGGGCCAAAGCCGTGGAATGTGGGGAGGATATTTTAGAAGAATACCATAACCGCTTCCACAGGTCTCACCAGGTGATCCCTCTGTTCGAGAAAGAACCGGAAACCCCTGCCGTGGAGGAAGAAACGCTCCCTGCTTTGGCGGATTCGGGAACGTCCCAGCTTTCCGGGGAACAGGAAAGCCTGTTGAACGTGTTGACCCGGGAACCGCTGTCCGTTGCCCAGCTGGAGAACGCCACCGGGTTTTCCCCGGGGAAACTGCTGGGGACGTTGACGGAGCTGGAACTTTTGGGTCTGGCGGAATCCTGTCCTGGAAAGCGGTATCGCCGTGGGACTGCCCTGAGTCCCAAAGAAAAGGAACGGGGTGCTTCTTCTCCCGTGCTGACCATGAGCGGGGAACAGGCCCTGGTTTTGGACGCTTTGGACCGAACAACCCAGTCCATCTCCCAGTTGGAGGAGCGCACGGGGCTGACCGCGGAGAAGCTTTTGAGCGCCCTGACAGAACTGGAGCTGATGGGATTGGCCCAATCCTGCCCGGGGAAGCGGTATCGCCGGGCGTGAGCCTTTGGCCAGCGAAATTTGAATTGACAAACACTTTCCGCCGGAGTATTGTAAAATGGATCTGGATGATTTGTCCGGAGAACGGGCTGCCGCTTGTGGTTTCCAGTGGGGAAAACAGGCGGGGCAAAGGAAAATCCAGTCCGGAAACAACCGGGCGGAGGAAAAGGAGTAATACTGCGAATGCCGAAATTGGTGATTGTGGAGTCGCCTTCCAAGGCGAAGACCATTCAAAAATATCTGGGCAGCGACTACGAAGTGATGGCTTCCATGGGCCATGTGCGGGACTTGCCAAAGGCTCGTCTCAGCGTGGACGTGAAGGACCATTTCAAACCCAAATACAGCATTATCAAAGGAAAAGAGAAGCTGGTAAAAGAGCTGAAAGAAGCCGCGGCCAATTCCGACGGTGTGCTGCTGGCCACCGACCCTGACCGTGAGGGAGAGGCCATTTCCTGGCATTTGGCCTATATTCTTGGCCTGGACGAGGATGCCCAGGACCGTGTGACGTTCAATGAGATCACCCGTACCGGCGTGGAGGAAGGCATGTCCCATCCCCGCGCCATCGATCTGGACCTGGTAAACGCTCAGCAGGCCCGGCGGATCTTGGACCGTCTGGTGGGCTATACCTTGAGCCCCTTCCTGGCGAAAACCATTCGCCGGGGACTTTCCGCAGGCCGGGTGCAGTCTGTAGCGGTGCGCATGATCGTGGATCGGGAAGAGGAGATCAAAGCGTTTGTGCCCCAGGAATATTGGAGCATCGACGCCAAACTCACCGCGCCCCCGTCCAAGGCCGTGTTTGCCGCCGCCTTTTATGGGGACGAGAACGGGGAGATCAAGATCAATTCCAAAGAGGAGTCGGATCAGCTCTTTGAGGAGCTGGAAAAAGAGGAATTCCTGGTTTCCGCTGTAAAGAAGGGCAAAAAGAACCGTTCTCCCGCACCTCCCTTCATCACCTCCACCTTGCAGCAGGAGGCCAGCCGGAAGCTGGGCTTCCAGGCTCGCCGTACCATGAAGGCTGCTCAGGAGCTGTACGAAGGCGTGGAGATCGAGGGCATGGGTTCCATCGGTTTGATCACCTATATGCGTACCGACTCCCTGCGCATTTCCGAAGACGCCATCCGGGACGCTACCGCCTATATCGAAGAGCGGTGGGGCAATAAATATCTGCCCAGCAAGCCCCGCCATTTCAAGTCCCGTGCAAATGCCCAGGACGGCCACGAAGCCATCCGGCCTTCCACCATCAGTCTGACCCCGGACCAGGTGAAAAGCTCTTTGACTTCGGACCAATATAAACTGTATAAACTGATTTGGGAGCGCTTCATCGCCTGCCAGATGGCCAACTGCGTGATGAACACCACCCAGGCCACCATCAACGCCGGCAAGTATATTTTCAAAGCTTCCGGATTCAATGTGGCTTTTGAGGGCTTTACCACCCTGTATGAAGAGAGCAAGGACGAAGAGGAGAAGGCTGGCAAAGACCTGCCTCCCCTGGAAGTGGGCATGAAGCTGAAGGTCAAAGACCTGAAGGGCAACCAGCACTTTACCCAGCCCCCACCGCGCTACACGGAAGCTTCCCTGATCAAGACCCTGGAAGAAAACGGCATCGGCCGTCCTTCCACCTATGCGGCCACCATTTCCACCATCACCACTCGGGAGTATGTGACCCGGGAAGGGAAAGCTTTCAAGCCCACCGAACTGGGGGAAGTGATCACCAAGCTGATGAAGGAGCGGTTCCCCAAGATCGTCAACGTGAAATTCACCGCCCAGGTGGAAGACGAGCTGGACGCTGTCCAGCGCGGGGACGAGAATTGGGTGGATACCCTGCAAAAGTTCTACGATGACTTTGACAAGACCGTCCAAAAGGCCAAAAAGGAAATGGACGGGGTGAAGATCCAGCTTAAAGAGGACGAAACAGACGTCATCTGCGAGAAGTGCGGCCGCAAAATGGTGGTAAAAGTGGGCCGGTACGGGAAATTCCTGGCTTGTCCCGGATACCCCGAGTGCAAGAACGTGAAGAAGATTGTCAACGATACCGGCGCCGAGTGTCCCAAATGCGGCGGGAAGATCATCCAGCGCAAGTCCAAAAAAGGACGGGTGTTCTACGGCTGCAGCGAGTATCCCAAATGCGACTTTGTGTCTTGGGACCCGCCGTCAAAGGAAAAGTGTCCTGTTTGCGGTAAAACGCTGATGCAGAAAAAGAGCAAGGACAAAACCCTTTACTGCGTCACCCCCGGGTGTACTTTTCAAGGCAAGCGCCCGGAGGAGGACGAAAATTGAGAGTATCGGAACGAGTAAGCGTGCTGGGAGCGGGCCTGGCGGGATGTGAAGCTGCATGGCAGCTTGCCCGCCGGGGCATCCCGGTGACGTTGTATGAGATGAAACCCCAGCAGTTCTCCCCAGCCCATCACAGCGAGAATTTCGCAGAACTGATCTGTTCCAATTCCCTGAAAGCTGCCCGGGTGGACAGCGCTGCCGGGCTTTTAAAGGAAGAGATGCGCCGGTTTGGTTCCTTGCTGATCCGCTGCGCTCAGGAGAGCCGTGTCCCTGCGGGCGGTGCTCTGGCGGTGGACCGGGGGGAATTTTCCCGGCTGGCCACCCAGGCCATTGAGAACGAGCCTTTGATCCAGATCTGCCGGGAGGAAGTGACGGACATCCCGGAAGGTCCGGTGATCGTGGCCACAGGTCCTCTTACTTCTCAGTCTTTGTCGGAGAAGATCCAGTCCCTTTGCGGGGGCAGCCTGAGCTTTTTCGACGCCGCCGCGCCCATCGTTACCCGAGAAAGCCTGGACATGGACCGGTGCTTTGCCGCTTCCCGCTATGGCAAAGGGGACGAGGAGGGGGAAGAAGGGGATTACCTCAACTGCCCCATGAATAAAGAGGAATACGACCGGTTCGTGGAAGAGCTGGTAAACGCGGAGCGGGCTCCTGTGCACAGTTTTGACGCCCGGGACCCCAAGGTGTACGAAGGGTGTATGCCCATTGAGGTGTTGGCATCCCGGGGCCACGACGCGATCCGGTTCGGCCCCATGAAGCCCGTGGGTTTGCGGGACCCCCATACCGGCCACCGCCCCTGGGCAGTGTTGCAGCTGCGCACGGAAAACCGGGAACGCACCTTGTTCAACCTGGTGGGCTTCCAGACCAACCTGAAATTCGGGGAGCAAAAGCGGGTGTTCGGCATGATTCCAGGACTTGCCCATGCGGAATTTATCCGCTATGGCGTGATGCACCGGAATACGTTCCTGGAATCCCCCCGGCTGCTTGACGGGGACTATTCTTTCCGGGGCCGGCCGGAGTTGTTTTTCGCCGGGCAGATCACCGGAGTGGAAGGGTATATGGAATCCGCTTCTTCCGGTATTTTAGCTGGGATCAACTTGGCCCGCAGGCTGGAAGGAAAGGAAACCCTGCTGCTCCCGGAAACCACCATGATGGGCGCCCTTTCCCGGTATATCTCCGGGTATGAGGGAAAAGATTTCCAGCCCATGGGGGCAAATTTCGGCGTGCTGCCGCCCTTGCCGGAGAAGATCCGTGACAAGCGGCAGCGCTATATGGCCCTGGCCCAACGGGGGTTGGACCAGTTACAGCGCTATTGCCAAGAAATGGATGAACCCTTACAAGAGAGCGCTTTGGGCGCGGAAGAGAGGGAGAGTGTATGAAAATCATCGTGGACGCTTTCGGCGGGGATAACGCGCCGCAAGAGATCCTTTTGGGCTGTGCCCAGGCAAGACAGGAACTGGGCGTGGACATCCTCCTGACAGGGGATAAAGCGCGCTTGGAAGCCTGCGCCAAAGAATTGAACCTCACCCAGGAGTTGGCTGCCATGGAGATCCTCCCCTGCGGCCAGACCTTGACCATGGAGGACGAGCCCACCAGCGTTATCCGGGAGAAATCCGACAGCTCTATGGCGGTGGGACTGCGTGCCTTGGCGGAAGGAAAAGGAGATGCCTTTGCCAGCGCCGGAAACAGCGGGGCTTTGGTGGTGGGCGCTACCACCATCGTCAAGCGGGTGCGGGGCGTGAAACGGGTGGCGTTTGCCCCCATCATGCCTAAGAGCCAGGGCTTTTTCATGCTCATCGATGGAGGCGCCAATGTGGACTGCCGTCCGGAGATGCTTTTGCAGTTTGGCCTGATGGGCTCCGCCTATATGAAACGGGTCATGGGCATTGAAAATCCCCGTGTGGGCCTTGCCAATGTGGGTACGGAAGACCACAAGGGCGACCAGCTCCGGCAGGAATCCCTGGCGCTGTTGCGGGCCTGCAAAGACATTCAGTTTGTGGGCAACGTGGAAGCCCGTGATATTCCCTTTGACGGGGCGGATGTGATTGTTGCCGACGGCTTTACCGGCAACATGATCTTGAAGCTCTACGAGGGCGTGGCCATGGCTTTGATGGACAAGATCAAAGGGGTCTTTATGGGCAGCATGAAGGGAAAGCTGGCTGCCGCCATGGTTTATAACGATTTGAAAAAGATGAAAAAAGAATTGGACTACAACGAGTACGGCGGAGCACCGATCATGGGCTGCGCCAAGCCTGTGTTCAAGATCCACGGCAGCGCCAAAGCGTCCACTGTGAAAAGCGCTTTGCGCCTTACACGGGATTATGCCCAGTCCGGGATCATTGCCCAGATTGGGGAAGCCGTGTCGAAAAAATCCTAAGGAGGTGGCGTCATGTGGCCCTTGGAAGAGTACGAAAAGCGCATAGGCTATCATTTTAAAAACAAGCAGCTTTTGGAAACAGCCCTGACCCATTCCTCCTTCGCCAACGAGCACAAGTGCAAAAGCTACGAACGCCTGGAATTTTTAGGGGATTCCGTGCTGGGATTTGTCACCGCGGAATACCTGTTTGAAAATTTCCCCCAGCTTCCGGAAGGACAGCTGACCAAAACAAGAGCGTCCCTGGTGTGCGAGCGTTCCCTGTGCGGGTTTTCCAAAACCCTGCACGTGGGGGATTTCCTGCGGCTGAGCCATGGGGAACGCCACTCCGGCGGCCGGGAGCGTCCCAGCATTTTGGCGGATGTGTTCGAGTCCACCACCGCGGCCATTTACCTGGACAGCGGCAGTTTGGAGGAAGCCAAGAAATTTATTCTCCGGTTCATCATCCCCGCGGCGAAAGCCCAAAGTGTCAAACCTTTTAAAGATTATAAAACCACTTTGCAGGAGATCATCCAGCAGAACCCGGAAGAGCGGTTGGAATATGTGGTCACCGGGGAAAGCGGCCCGGATCACGACAAACATTTTACCGTGGAAGTGCATTTGAATTCCAATGTGATCGGCAAAGGAGGCGGCCGGAGCAAAAAGGAAGCAGAACAGCAGGCCGCCCGGGAAGCCTTGGAGCTGATGGGCTATTGAACCGGGGAAATATCGCGCTGTTCGTGCCCCATGTGGGCTGTCCCTGCTGGTGCAGCTTTTGCGACCAGCGGGCCATCACCGGCGGAGCGCAGCCTCCTACCCCCGACCAGGTGTGGGAAGCCGCCAAAGCCGGTGCGGACCGGTGGGGGAATGGGGTAAGCCAGATGGAGATCGCCTTTTTTGGCGGTAGTTTTACCGCCATCCCCCGGGAGTATATGGTGGCGCTGTTGGAACCTGCGAAGAAAGCGGTGGAGCGCTGGGGGTATTACGGGATTCGGTGTTCCACCCGGCCCGACGCTGTGGACGAGGAAATTTTGGCCCTGCTGAAATCGTACCATGGAACCGCTGTGGAATTGGGAGCCCAGTCCATGGATGAAGAAGTGCTCCGGCTGAACCGGCGGGGCCATACGGCGGAGGATACCCGTCGCGCGGCGGGGCTTATCAAACAAGCGGGGTTGGAGCTGGGCCTTCAAATGATGACGGGATTGTACGGTTCCACTCCGGAAAAGGATGTGGAAACTGCCCGGCAGCTGGTAACCCTGGAGCCGGAAACCGCCAGAATCTATCCCACTGTGGTGCTGGAGCATACAGAGCTGGCAGAGCTTTACCGGGCAGGTGTGTACCATCCCCAAACTTTGGAAGAAGCGGTGGAACTTTGCGGGAAACTGTTGCCCCTTTTTGAAAACGCCGGAGTCAAGGTCATTCGGATGGGACTTCACGCCCAAGAGGACGTGGAAGCCCGTCGAGTGGCCGGACCGTACCATCCGGCCTTTCGGGAATTGGTGGAAAGCCGGGTGTTCCTGTTCCAGCTGTTGGAAGAATTGGCACCCCAGGGGACAGGCTCTTACCGGGTGAAAGTGCATCCCCGCAGTTTGTCCGTGGCAGTGGGTCAGAAGCGGGCCAATGTGGAAGCTTTGCGACGCCGTGGATTTGAAGTGCGCTTTGTCCCGGACCAGAGCGTTTCCCGGGAAGGGTTTGTGTTGGAACGGGCGGAAATCGAGTGAAAGAAGGAAAGCCATGATTTTAAAGTCTTTGGAATTGCAGGGGTTCAAGACCTTCCCCGATAAGACTACGCTGCGTTTTGAGCGGGGCATCACCTCGGTGGTGGGACCCAACGGCAGCGGCAAAAGCAATATCAGCGACGCCATGCGCTGGGTGCTGGGGGAGCAGTCTGTCCGGACGCTGCGCTGTTCCAAGATGGAGGACGTGATCTTCAACGGCACGCCCCAGCGGAAAGCCCTGGGGTTCGCGGAGGTCACCCTGACCATCGACAACAGTGACCGGCGTTTGCCCTTTGACAACGATACGGTGGCCATCACCCGGCGGTATTACCGGTCCGGAGAGAGCGAGTATTTAATCAATAAAAGCACCGTGCGTTTAAAGGACATCAACGAGCTTTTCATGGATACGGGCCTGGGAAGGGACGGTTATTCCATTATCGGCCAGGGCAAGATCGACAGCATTGTGGCCGCCCGTTCCGAGGACCGCCGGGAGATCTTCGAGGAAGCCTCGGGGATTTCCCGCTACCGTTACCGGAAGGAGGAGTCGGAGCGGCGCTTAAATAAGGCCGAGGAAAACCTGGTGCGTCTGCGGGATATTTTATCCGAGCTGGAAGGCCGGGTGGAGCCCTTGCGGATTCAGGCGGAGAAGGCGGAGCAGTTCATCGCCTACGACAAAGAGAAGAAAGGGCTGGAGATCGGCATCTGGCTGGAAACGTTGGACCGTTCCGGAAAAGTGCTGCGGGAACACGGGGAAAAGATCACCCTGGTGCAGTCCCAGCACACCGAGCTGGAAGAGGAGATCCAAACCATCGCCCAGCGTACGGAAGAGAATTATCGGGAAACAAACCAGTGTACCGTAGAGATGGAGGAAGCCCGCACCGCTGCCGCTTCTTTGGACGAACAGGCCGTCCGTGGAGAAGGGGAAGCAAGCCTTCTGGAAAACGATGTGGCCCATAACCGGGAGAATATCCACCGCTTGGAAGGGCAGATTCAGGAAGCCTCCCGTTCCGGGGAAGATACGGACCGGGAAATTGAGGAGAAGCGCCAGGAAATAGCCGCCAAGGAAAAGCAGATTGGAGAAAGCCGGGACAGGCTGCTTTCTTTCACCCAGCGTTTGGAAGAACTGCGCCAGGGCGCCGACCAGGCTACCCGTCAGATGGAGCAGGCCGCTGTGGAGCTGGCAGAATATAACGCGTCCTTGGCGGAAGAGCGGATCAAGCGTTCCTCCACCCAGTCCTCCATGGTGGAGATCCGGCTGCGTGCCGGGGCAGTGGCGGACAGTGTCAAACAGGCCCGGGAACGGTTGGCATCGGCTAGGGAGGAAGCCGCCCAGCTGGGGGAAATGCTCAAGGACGCCCAGCAGGCGGTAGCCGGTCGGGATAACGCGGTGAAGGGCTATGAAATGCGCTTGGAAAGCCGCCGGAAACGGGCCCAAGCTGCCCGGGAGACCTGGAACCAGCTCACTCTGGACGTGGGAGAGCAGCTCCGCCGGGCAAAACTGCTGGAAGACCTGGAGCGGAACCTGGAAGGTTTTGCTCAAAGCGTGAAATCGGTGATGAAGGAAGCAAACCGTGGACTGCTGAAAGGTATCTGCGGCCCGGTGACCCAGCTTTTGAAAACGCCTCGGGAGTATGCCGTGGCGTTGGAAACGGCCTTGGGAGCTTCCATGCAAAATATTGTGGTGGAAACGGAGCAGGACGCGAAAAATGCCATCCGCTTGTTGAAGCAGCGGGATTGGGGCCGTGCCACGTTCCTGCCCTTGACCACCATTCGGGGAAATTTGTACAACCCCAGAGAGATTCAGGATATGCCTGGGTTTGTGGGCATGGCCAACACCCTGTGTTCCTGCGAGTCCAAATACAATGAGATTCGGGATTCCCTGTTGGGCCGCATCGCTGTGGCGGAGGATTTGGACAGCGCCACGGCCATTGCCAAGCGGACAGGCTACCGCCTGCGGGTGGTGACTTTGGACGGCCAGGTGGTCAACACGGGAGGCTCTTTGACAGGCGGTTCCAAGGGACGAAACTCCGGACTTTTGAACCGGGCTTCGGAGATTCAGCGGGTCCGGGAAAAGGCTGCCGCTTTGGAAGAGAAAGCCAAAGCGGCCCAGGCGGAATTTCACCAGCGGCAGGAAGAATTGGCTGCCTGCGAGGGAGAATTGGACGCTGCCCGGGGTGAGTTTTCTTCCGCTCAGGAGGAATATATCCGCATCACCTCCGAGTGTTCCCGAGTCAGCCGGGAGCTGGAACAGCTTGAGGAAAACGCTGCCAATTTGGAGCGGGAACGCACGGATTCCGCCGGCCGTCTGAAAGAACTGGGAGAACGGGAACAGGAGACCCGAAAGGCCATTGCCCAGTTGGAAGAACAGGTGCAAAAGGCGGAAGAGGAGAACAAGAAGTTGTCCGGCAGCCGGGAGGAACAGATGGCCCGGTGCGAAGATATTTCCCAGACCATCCAGGAGATCCGCATGGGAGAATTTTCCGCCCAAAAGGACCGGGACGCTTTGGCTGCGGCCGTGGCAGGTTTGGAAGAGCGAAAGCGGGATTCCGCCGGGGCAGTGGAACGGCTGCAAGCGGAGATCCAGGAACTGGAAGCCAAAAGCGCCCAGTTGGAAGAGCAGCGCAAAGAAACGCTGGACCGGGCAAAGCCGCTTCGCCAGCAGGCGGAGACCACCCGGCAGAGCCTGAAAACCATGGGGGAAAAGCGGGCCACCCTGGAACAGGAAGCCGCAAAGCTCCGGGAACGGGAGCGGGAAGTGACCGCCCAGCGGGAGAACGTGGGCCACGAGTTGGCCAGGCTCCAAGAACGTTCGGAGAATTTGCAGAAAGAGTACGACACCATCCTGTCCCGGTTGTGGGAGGAATACGAACTGACCCGCCGGGAAGCAGAAGAGGTGGGAGAGAAGATTGAAGACCTGCCTTCCGCCCAACGCAGGCTGCAAGAGCTAAAAAACAAGATCAAAGCCTTGGGCGCCGTGAACGTGGGCGCCGTGGTGGAGTATCAGGAAGTGTCCCAACGGTATGAGTTTTTAAAGACTCAGATCGGGGACGTGGAGAAATCCAAAGCGGAATTGCTGGACTTGATCCAGGATCTGACAAAGCATATGCGCCAGCAGTTTACCGAGCGGTTCCAGCAGATCAACGAAAACTTTGGCAAGATCTTCCGGGAACTGTTTGGAGGCGGCACGGGAACCCTCTCCTTTACCGATGAGAGCGATGTGCTCACGTCGGGCATCGAGATCAAAGTCCATCCGCCGGGGAAGATCGTCACCCATATTGAGTCCCTGTCCGGCGGGGAAAAGGCCCTGGTGGCCATCTCCATTTACTTTGCCATCATGCGGGTGAATCCGCCGCCCTTCTGTGTGCTGGACGAGATCGAAGCCGCTTTGGATGACGTGAATGTTTCCCGGTTTGCCCAGTATCTGCGGCGAATGAGCGGGAACTCCCAGTTTATCACCATTACCCACCGCCGCGGCACCATGGAAGGCTCGGATATGCTTTATGGCGTCACCATGCAGGATCAGGGGATTTCCAAGCTGCTGGCTTTGCGTACGGAAGAGGCTGCGGAGTTTGGAACATAAATCAACATTAACTTATTCCAGATAGAGAGGAAGAAAACTATGGGCTTCTTTGATAAGATCCGGGAAGGGCTGAAAAAGACCCGGGACAACATCAGCGGGCAGATCGCTCAGATGGTCAACTCTTTTACAAAGATCGATGAGGAGCTTTTTGAGGAATTGGAAGAGTTGCTGGTGATGGGAGATGTGGGGGTGAATACCGCCGAATACATCTGTGACCAGCTGCGGGGGAGAATCAAGGAAAAGGGCATTACCGATCCCAGCCTGATCATGGGAGAGCTGAAAGCCATTGTGGCGGAAATGCTCCAAGGGGACGATACCCTTCATATCTCCACCAAACCTTCCATCATTTTGGTCATCGGCGTCAACGGGGTGGGGAAAACCACCACCATCGGCAAGCTGGCTTCCCGGCTGAAAAGCCAGGGCAAGTCGGTGATCTTAGGCGCGGCGGATACTTTCCGGGCAGCGGCTATTGAGCAGCTGGAAGTTTGGGCTGACCGGGCCGGAGTGCCGCTGATCAAGCACAAAGAAGGGGCAGACCCTGCCGCCGTGGTGTTTGACACCATCGCCGCCGCAAAAGCCAGAGGCTGTGACGTGATTATTTGCGATACAGCAGGGCGGCTGCACAACAAGAAGAACCTAATGGACGAGCTGGGGAAGATCTCCCGGGTCATCGACCGGGAAATGCCTGGCTGCGACCGGGAAACCTTGTTGGTGCTGGACGCTGCCACGGGCCAGAACGCGGTGAACCAGGCAAAAGAATTCCAAAGCGCGGCCGGGATCACCGGCATTGTGCTGACCAAGCTGGACGGCACTCCCAAAGGCGGCGTGGTGCTGCCTATTAAGCAGGAGTTGGGATTGTCGGTGAAATTCATCGGCGTGGGGGAGCAGGTGGACGACTTGCAGCCCTTTGACGCTGCGGCGTTCGCGGACGCTTTGTTTGACAACCAGCGAGACGATACTCCTGCCTTTGCGGAGGATCGAGAGCGTGCGGAGTTGGAAGCCCAGGCGCAGGCAGAGGAAGAGCGGGAGGAAGCAGAACTTCTTTCCGAAGAATTGCTGGAAGGGGAAGCCACTCCCGAAGAAGTGCTCTCTGAGGAAAGCCTGATTTCGGATATTGACGCCATGCTGGAAGACAAGCCGGAAGAGGAAGTCCCAGAAGAACAGCCCGAAAAGAAACGCCGCCGTTTCTGGCCTTTTGGCAGAAAACGGGACGAGGAATAACACAGGGAAAGGATGGGGAACATGAAAATCGTAATTGCCACCCACAACAAAGGGAAGATCGTGGAATTCAAGCGGATGCTGGAACCCATGGGGATCGAAGTGGTTACAGCGGAGCTGTCCGAGCCGGAAGAGACAGGAACCACTTTTGCCGAAAACGCCTTTATCAAAGCGGAATCCGCCTGTAAGGAGACGGGACTGCCGGCTGTGGCCGACGATTCCGGCCTGTGCGTGGACTATCTGGACGGGGCGCCGGGGATCTATTCCGCCCGGTTTGCCAAGCCTGGGAAACGGCGTTTGACCGTTTTGGAAAAACTTCAGGGTGTGCCCGAAGAGCAGCGGGGCGCTCACTTTGTCAGCGCGGTATGCTGTGTGTTCCCCAACGGGGACAGGATCGACGCGGAAGGCAAGTGCTATGGCACCATCGCCTTTGAATCCCGGGGAGAAAACGGTTTTGGGTACGATTCCATTTTCGTTCAGGACGGCCGTACCTTTGGAGAAATGACCGACGAGGAAAAGGACGCCCGCAGCCATCGTGGCAAGGCCTTTGCGGAATTTGAGAAAAAGCTCCGGGAGTACCTGAACCAGATAGGAGAGGAATAACTATGTTGACAAGCAAACAGCGTGCGTATCTCCGCTCTTTGGCGGTGAACGAAGATACCATCCTGATGATGGGAAAATCCGGCATGAGCCCGGAACTGATCAAACAGGCCGACGATGCCTTGGAAAAACGGGAGTTGATCAAAGGCAGAGTGCTGCCCGAATCTTCCCCTATGACGCCCCGTGAGGCTGCGGAGGAGATCGCCCGGCAGACAAACAGCGAAGTGGTGCAGGTGATCGGTTCCCGGTTCGTGCTGTACCGGAAAAAGAAAAAGGACTCCAAGATCGTCCTGCCCCGCTGAAAGGGGGAGCGGCGTTGAAAACAGGCATTTACGGCGGTACGTTCAACCCCATTCACAAGGGGCATATCCATTTGCTCAAAGAGTTTTCCAAGCGGCTGCATTTGGACCGGGTGCTGTTGATCCCCACCCGTGTGCCGCCGCACAAGGCCGCTCCGGACTTGGCCAGCGGCGAGGACAGGCTTCAAATGTGCCGGCTGGCAGTGGGGGAAGCCCCCAACCTGCAAATTTCGGATATTGAAATGCGCCGGGAGGGAAAAAGTTTCACCGCCGAAACCTTGGAGGAACTGCACGCCCTTTATCCCCAAGATCAGTTTTACTTGCTGATGGGGGAGGATATGTTCCTTACGGTGGAGCATTGGTACCGGCCGGAAACCATCTTTTTCCTGGCCACGGTCTGCGCAACTCCCCGAAGCCTGCATGGAATGGGAAAACTCCAGGCAAAAATGGAGGAATACCAGGAGCGGTATGGCGCCCGGTGCGTTTTGGAGGATATTCCCTATCTCCCCATTTCTTCCACCCAGGTGCGGCAATGGGTGAGCCAGGGGAAGGACGTGACCCCCTTGGTGCCGGAAAAAGTAGCCGCCTATATTCAAGAGCAGGGCATTTACAGGAAAGGATGGGACCCTATGGATTACTCCCAGTATGAGCGGGAAGTGAAAACCCACTTGACTGAAAAACGGTTTTATCACAGCCAGTGCGTGGCGGAGGAAGCGGCCCGGCTGGCCCAGCGCTATGGAGCCGATGTGGAAAAGGCCCGTTTGGCGGGGATTCTCCACGATATTATGAAGGATACGCCTCCCGAGGAACAGTTGAAAATACTGACGGATTCTGGTATAATACTGACCAACACCCAGCGCCGGAACCGGAAATTGTGGCATGCCCTTTGCGGGGCGGCGTACATCCGGCAAAGACTGGGGGTTACAGACCCAGAAATCATCGCGGCGGTGGAATGTCACACCAGCGGAAAGGGCAATATGACCCTTTTGGAAAAAGTGCTGTTTGTGGCGGATTATATCTCCGCCGACAGGGAGTATCCCGGGGTGGAGGATATGCGCCAGGCGGCGAACCGAAGCCTGGAAGAAGCCATGGTGGAGGGAATCCGTTTTACCGTGGACGAGTTGATGGGCCAAGGAATGCCCGTGGCGGCGGAGTCCATCGATGCCTATAACGACGCGATTTTTACCTTAGAGAAGAAGGAGCAACAAGCATGACGTCTTTGGAACTTGCAAAGAAGGCGGCCGCTTTTTTGGACAGTAAAAAAGCGGAGAAGCTCAACGTGATCGAGATTGAGAATATTTCCAGCCTGGCGGACTATTTTGTCATCGCTACAGGCAATAACAATACCCATGTGCGTGCCCTGGCGGACGAGTTGGACGAGAAGCTCAAGAGCGAAGGTCTGGCTCCCGCCCGTATGGAGGGCTACCGGTCCAATTCTTGGATTCTTTTGGATTACGGCAATGTGGTGGTCCACGTTTTCACCCAGGAGGGCCGGGATTTCTACGATCTGGACCGTCTGTGGGCCGACGGCAAGAAAGTGGATTGGCAGACAGCCGAGGAAGGGTAAAAGTTTTGCTTGCCAGTAGTTGGGACAACAGAGATTCCATCGTCCAACTTCCCACTGGAATTTTGCAAACTTATTGCTACAAGGCTGCCTAGAAAACCAGGGAAATAGCGAAGCGCCTTTCCCGGACGGTATTCGCAGATCTATGTCCCCACGGACACCGAGTGAACGTTCTGCTTCCAGGTGAGTAAGCGCAGCGCAAACATTCGCGACGTAAAAGTTCTTTGCCTGCTTTCTTTCGAAAAAAGAGTGGGTGACTAGCACACAGTTTGTCCCCGCGGACACCGGGTGTACGACGTTTGCCAAGGTGAGAAAGCGCAGCGCACGCATTCGCGACGTAAAAGTTCTTTGCCTGCTTTCTTTCGAAAAAAGAGTGGGTGACTAGCACACAGTTTGTCCCCGCGGACACCGGGTGTACGACGTTTGCCAAGGTGAGAAAGCGCAGCGCACGCATTCGCGACGTAAAAGTTCTTTGCCTACTTTCTTTCAAGAAAGTAGGGGAAAGGTATGATAAAGATGAAGTATGATCACAAGGCCATAGAATCAAAATGGCAGGAAAAATGGGAAGAAACCGGCGTGTTTCATGCCCAGAACGGCTCAACAAAACCCAAATATTATGCCCTGATCGAGTTCCCCTATCCCTCTGGGCAGGGCCTGCATGTGGGCCATCCCCGGCCCTATACCGCCCTGGACGTGGTTGCCAGAAAGCGCCGGATGCAGGGGTATAACGTGCTGTATCCCATCGGTTGGGACGCTTTCGGACTGCCCACCGAAAACTACGCCATTAAGAACCATGTGCATCCTGCCGAGGTGACCAAGCAGAATATTGCCCGGTTTAAAAAGCAGATCCAGTCTTTGGGCATCAGCTTTGACTGGAGCCGGGAAATTTCCACCACCGACCCCGAATATTACAAGTGGACCCAGTGGATCTTCCTCCAGCTGTTCAAAGCCGGCTTGGCCTACAAGAAGGAAATGAACGTGAACTGGTGTACTTCTTGTAAGTGCGTGCTGGCCAACGAAGAAGTGGTCAACGGCGTGTGCGAGCGCTGCGGCAGCGAAGTGGTTCATAAGGTGAAGAGCCAGTGGATGCTGAAGATCACCGCCTATGCCCAGCGGCTTATCGATGACTTGGATCTGGTGGATTACCCCGAGCGGGTCAAGACCCAGCAGAAGAACTGGATCGGCCGTTCCACTGGCGCTGAAGTGGACTTCGACACTACCGCCGGGGATAAGCTGACAGTTTATACCACTCGTCCCGATACCCTTTACGGTGCTACTTACATGGTGGTGTCCCCCGAACATCCTTACCTGGAAAAGTGGGCGGACAAGCTCCAGAATATGGACGAGATCAAAGCTTACCAGGAGCAGGCTGCCCGGAAGTCCGACTTTGAGCGTACCGAAGTGGCCAAAGAGAAAACCGGTGTCAAGCTCCAGGGCGTTTCCGCCATCAATCCCTTGACCGGAAAAGAGATCCCCATCTTTATCTCCGACTACGTGCTGGTGTCTTACGGTACCGGCGCCATCATGGCTGTGCCTGCCCACGATACCCGTGACTGGGAGTTCGCAAAGAAGTTTGACCTGCCCATCGTGGAGGTGGTCAAGGGCGGCAACGTGCAGGAGGAAGCTTTTACCGATTGCGAAACCGGCATCATGGTCAACTCCGGTATTCTGGACGGCTTGACTGTGGAAGAGGCCAAAAAGAAGATCACCGAGTACCTGGAAGAAAAGGGCATCGGCCATGCAAAGGTGAACTTCAAGCTCCGTGACTGGGTGTTCTCCCGTCAGCGGTACTGGGGCGAACCCATCCCCGTGGTGTACTGCGAGAAGTGTGGCTGGGTTCCCCTGCCGGAAAGCGAGCTGCCCTTGCGCCTGCCTGAAGTGAAGTCTTACGAGCCCACCGATAACGGGGAATCCCCCCTGGCCCATATGACCGATTGGGTGAATACCACTTGCCCCCATTGCGGCGGCCCTGCCAAGCGGGAAACCGATACCATGCCCCAGTGGGCCGGTTCTTCCTGGTATTTCCTCCGGTATATGGACCCCCACAATGACAAGGAGTTCGTTTCTCAGGAAGCGCTGAAGTATTGGTCCCCTGTGGACTGGTACAACGGCGGTATGGAACACACCACCCTGCATTTGCTTTACAGCCGGTTCTGGCATAAATTCCTGTATGACCAGGGCCTGGTTCCCACGCCCGAACCCTATGCCAAGCGTACCAGCCACGGCATGATCCTGGGCGAGAACGGGGAAAAGATGAGCAAGTCCAGAGGCAACGTGGTCAATCCCGATGACATCGTCAACGAGTACGGTGCGGATACCATGCGTCTGTATGAAATGTTCATCGGCGACTTTGAAAAGGCAGCTCCCTGGAGCAATGCCGGTATCAAAGGCTGCCGCCGGTTTGTGGAGCGGTATTGGAACTTGCAGAGCATGCTCTGTGAGGACGAGGGAATCCGCCCCGATATGGAAAGCGCCTTCCATAAAGCCATCAAGAAGGTCAGCGAGGACACGGAAGTGTTGAAGTTCAACACCGCCATCGCCGCCCTGATGACTTTGATGAACCAGGTCGCTGCCAAGGGAAGCATCTCCAAGGAAGAGCTGCGGATCTTCACCATTCTGCTCAATCCCTTTGCCCCCCACGTCACCGAAGAAGTGTGGGCTGACAACGCTTTGGGAGAGGGGCTGGTGGCCCAGCAGCCTTGGCCCGCTTATGACGAAGCCAAGTGCAAAGACGAGACCGTGGAGATCGTGGTGCAGGTGTGCGGCAAAGTCCGTGCCCGTTTGAATGTGGCTGCGGACATCAGCAAGGAGGATGCTCTGGCTGCCGCCAAAGCCGATTCCAAGGTGGCTGCGGAGATCGCAGGGAAAAATATTGTGAAAGAAATCTATGTTCCCGGCAAATTGGTCAATATCGTGGCCAAATAAGGGAAACTAGAAACAGGAAAAGAGGGGCGATTGCCCCTCTTTTTTGGACCTTTGGGAAAGTCGTTAAAACGAAAACCGCCTGCCGGCATGTTCCGGTAGGCGGTTTTTTGTATCAGTGGTTATTTTTCCGGCGGAGATGATTGACCCAGAGGGCCCAGGCCACCAGTACGATCAAAGCGAGGATTAGGATTGTGCAGGCCAGAAAGTACAACGGCGTCCAGGGAGCGGACACATTCCAAGTGCCGAAGAAAATGCTGCCAAGAGCTTTCACCGGCCAGAGGATGGCTGAAACCAGAGCGAAAAGAACATCCAGAAGCGCTCTTCCCACGCTTCCCAGCGCTCCCAGGAGGGCGCTTAAAAGCTGCCAAATACTGGAGAAGAAATCAAAAATAGCTGAGAACATAGACAGTGATCCCCTTTCTGGAAAACGTCAGTCCGCGGCGCTTTCCACAATGTTGTAATAGGTGCGTGCGGTGATGGCATAGATCACGGCGTAGGCCAGGGCGAAAACAGCCACACACCCCAAGGTGGAGAACAGGATCAGCTGAAAATTCGCCAGCCCCAAGATGAGCAGAATCTTTTGAAGCATGGGGAAGGCAAACGCCAAATGGAGCACGGCGGTGAGCAAGGGCAGGAAGAACACCAGCAGAATCTGGCTGTGGATGCTCTTTTTCACTTCCTGGTGGCTCATGCCCACTTTTTGCATGATGGAAAACCGTTTGGCGTCCTCGTAGCCCTCGGACACCTGCTTGTAGTAGATGATCATCGCAGTGCCCAGCAGGAACAGCACTCCCAGGAACATGCCCAGGAAGAACAGCCCGCCGTACAGGCTCATAAAGTCTTCCCGGGAGGTGACAGAGTCCTCAAAGGTCAGGGAGTCATACTCCACACCGGGCCCTTGGAAGGTTCTGGTCCCCAAGGCTTGGGATAGGGCCTTGATGTCCTGGACAGATTTTCCTGCCACGTCAAAGTCGTAGGAGTAGGTGGGAGGAATAAAATCCGCCTGGGCAGGGGTGTTGCCCCCGGCAAAAATAGTATTGACCACTGTGGCGTCTTTTACCACCATGTAATAAGTTTCGTAAATTTGTGCTACGGTGGAAGCATCTGGAAATTCATACTCCGAAGGGAGGATGGTAAATTCCATGTTGTCGATGGTCAACGCATTTCCCTGGGGGAAAGTGTGGAGAGGGTCGAAAAACAACACCTGATCGTCCGCCAGGTCCACGTCCTGGCCGGAAAAGTGCTGAAATTCCTCTTGGGTAAAGATTTCCGCCACGGCGTAGGTGGAAGAATAGGCTTCGTTGGAGGTGGAAAAGGAGTTGCCGTTTCGGGCCATGGTAATGCTCCAGCCTTCCCGGTCCACCACGTTCTCCAGGGAAATTCCCAAAGCGTCCACTTCTTCTGCCACCGAGGTGCGGACCATTTCTTTGGCGGTTTCGTTGGCGCCCCGAACCGTGATCAGCACATTCCGGGGATACCGGGCGCGAAGCAGTTCATCCATGCTGGTGTACAGGGAGAAGGTGGTGGACACCGTCACCAGCAGTGCAGTGAACAGCACGCAAATGGAAGCCAGCCCCGCGGCGTTTTGTTTCATCCGGAACAGCATGCCGGACACCGCGGTGAAATGGTTTGTCTTGTAGTAAAATTTCTTGTTCTTTTTCAGCAGTTTCAGCAGGGCGGTAATGCCGGTGATAAACAGCAGATATGTGCCCAGAATGACCAGAATCACTGCCACAAAGAAGTACAGCAGCGCTTCCAAAGGAGAGGTGATGGTGACCGCCATGTAGTAACCAGCCCCCAGTAGAGCCGCTCCCAATATCGCCAGAATCCAATGGGCTTTGGGTTCCCGTTCTCCCTGCTCTCCGCCGTGAAGCAGCTCAATGGGTTTGGAAAGCTTCACTTGCAGCAGGTTGTAGCAAAGGGTCAACAGGAAAATGGCTCCAAACAACACCACAGTGGTAAGAATTGCAGACGCGGGGATCAGAAATGCAATGGGCAGGGACGTTCCAAGGACCACGCCCAAAAGCCAGAACATTCCTTTGGAAAAAAGGATTCCCAGTCCCAAGCCCAACACCAGGGAAACGCAGGAGGTGAGCAGTGTTTCCCGGAACAGGATTTTGGCGATGTGGCGTTTTTCCATGCCCAGGATGTTGTAAAGGCCCAGTTCCTTTTTCCGGCGCTTGATGATAAAGCTGTTGGTGTAAAACAGGAACAGCACCGCGAACAATCCAATGACGAACTTACCCAGTTCCATCATGGAGCTCACAGTCATGCCGCCGTACATAGCGCATTGGTCAATGCCGGGCCCCAAAGCGCAGATGATATAAAACATGAGGATGATGCCGGTAGAGGAAAGCAGATAAGGCAAATAGACCCGGCGGTTATTTTTCAAGTTTGTAAAGGCAAGTTTCCAATAAAACCCCATACTGTGATTACCCATGGACCGCCACGCCCCTTTCCATGCTGCCTGTGGCGATCTGCGCAAGGGTTTGGGAGATCACTTGGTACAGCTCGTCGTCGGACATGACGCCCCGGTAGATCTGATGGAACACTTGGCCGTCTTTGATAAACAATACCCGGCCCGCCCGGCAGGCAGCCTGGAGGGAGTGGGTCACCATCAAAATCGTTTGGCCGTCCCGGTTGATGTCGCTGAAAATATCCATGATCTGTCCGGCGGAGCGGGAATCAAGGGCGCCGGTAGGTTCGTCGGCCAGGATCAGCTGGGGATGGGTGATGATGGCCCGAGCAATGGCGGCCCGCTGTTTTTGCCCGCCGGAAACTTCAAAGGGGAATTTTTGCAGCAGTTCCCAGATCCCCAGCCGGTGGGCGATCGGGTCGATGCGCTGTTTGATCTCGTCGTATTTTTTCCCTGCCAGGACCATGGGAAGAAAAATGTTGTCCTGAATGGAGAAGGTGTCCAAAAGGTTGAAATCCTGGAACACGAACCCCAGATTATCCCGGCGGAAAGCGGAGATCTCCTTCTCGTTCAGGGTGACGATATTCCGCATGTTCAGAAAGACTTCCCCGCCTGTGGGTTTGTCCAAGCCCGCCAAAATGTTCAGCAGAGTGGTTTTGCCGGAACCGGATTCGCCCATAATGGCTACGAATTCCCCTTCCTCCACGGTGAAAGTCACACCCCGCAGCGCCTGGACTTTGGCCCCTCCCAGCCGGGTGGTGTACACCTTTTGCAAATCGTTCACGTTCAGCAGTGCCATTGATAATCTCTCCTTTTTCACAGTTGTGAAACAACTCTCTGTTCCTTTCAAGAAAAAGTATAGGCGCCATTTCTTACAGCTTTCCGACAAGCGCCTTACAAAAGCCCGGCGGAAAACTTACGGTTTTAATGGACCCGCACCTAAAAAACCGCAAAAAAAGAGGGAGCCGAAGCTCTCTCTTCTTTTTTTGCCTTATAAAAGCAGATTCGCGATTTCTTCATAGGTTCTTGCCTGATAGGTCACAGAAAGCCTCTCCGGCAATTCCCCGCCGTGGGGGGCGTACCACAGGGAATCCAGTCCCGCGTTCTGGGCTCCCAGCATGTCCGAAGTGAGGGAGTCCCCTAGTAGGAGGGCCCGGTCTTTCTCAAAGCCGGGAATGCGGGAAAATACATAGTCAAAATACCGCGGGTCCGGTTTGGCAGCCCCTGCGTCCTCCGATACAAAATAGGTTTTCACGTAGTTCATCAGCCCGGAATGTTCCAGCCGGGTGCGCTGGGTGACCGCATTGCCGTTTGTCACAATGTACAGCTCATAGCTTTTGGAAAGATCCCGAATCAGTTCCAGCGCGCCGGGATAGACGGCTCCGCCCTGGCCCAAATTTTTAAAATATTCCTGATTGATTTTTTCCGGTTCCCCAGTTAACCCTGTCTCCGCCAGGAAATCCCGGAACCTGGCCACCACCAGTTCCGGTTTGGTGCATTCGCCCCGTTCCAGTTTGGCCCACCACCGGGTGTTGCACTGTTCGTAGCAATCTAAAAGTTCCTGGGAAAAAGGCCGCTGGGCCCCAAAACAAGTCCTGTATGTGGTGCGAAAAGCTTTATCCATGTCCTGGTCAAAATCCAGCAGGGTGCCGTCGGCGTCGAAAAGAAGGAAACGGTAGGTCTTCACGGTAGAGCTCTCCTTTCGGAAACATAGCCCAGAAGCGGGCCGCATAGAAATAAGGTATCCATACATGGGATGATACCCCAAAGGGCTGCCGCTGTCAAGAAACCGGCGGCGCTGGAAAGGAAGGCATTATGAAAAAGTTCCATTTGCGAAAATACAGTTACCTGATGCTGTGGCTGGCTCTGTTTGCCGCAGTGGCAGGTGTGTGGTTTTTTGGCGGAAACCAAGGGCAGCAGGGAGAGAATCCCTCTTCCCAGTCACCTGCGGTAAATCCCACCGCTCAAATCTCCCAAGAAGAGGAGAAAACTCTTGTGGGAGTGTGGGTGCCCTATTTTTCTCTAGCCACTCCGGAAGGCACCCAGGAAGCTTTTGAGGAAAACTACAAGAAGATTGCCAATACCGCTTTGGAAAAGGGGATGAATGCCATGTTTGTCCATGTGCGCCCCTTCTCCGATTCTCTCTATCCTTCCCAGTATTTTCCCTGGTCCCATATTCTCACCGGGACCCAGGGCCAGGACCCGGGGTTTGACGCGTTGCAGTTTATGATCGACTATACCCACAGTCTGGGCATGGAATTCCACGCCTGGATCAACCCTCTGCGGGTAAAGACATCGGAAACCCCGGGCACCCTGGCCGATTCCAACCCCTATGTGCAGCTTGGGGAGGAATACCCCTCCTACTTTATGGAATACGATGGCGGTGTGTATTTGAATCCCGCTTACTCTTTTGTGCGTTCCTTGATTGCCGTCGGCGCTGCGGAGATCGCCGCCAACTACGATGTGGACGGCATCCACTTTGACGATTATTTTTACCCCAGCCAGGATGCAGCCCTGGATAGTACAGCCTATGAATCCTACGTCCAGTCCGTGGAAGAACCCTTGTCCTTGTTGGAATGGCGGAAGGCCAATATCAACGCCATGGTGGCAGAAGTGTACAGCGCCATCAAAGAGGTAAAGCCGGAAGTGGTGTTCGGGATTTCTCCCCAGGGTAATATTGCCAATGATGAAGCTATGGGCGCCGATGTGGAGACTTGGGCAGCCGTGCCGGGCTATGTGGATTACCTCTGCCCCCAGCTGTATTTCAGTTTCGAGAACGAGGCTTTGGGGTATATGGAAGCCTTGGAGGAATGGGCGGCATTGCCCCAGCATGAAGGGCTGAAGTTATATGCAGGATTGGCGCTGTACAAGGCGGGCACCGACGCGGACAACGGCACCTGGCTTTTGCGGGACAATATTATCGCGTTGCAGGCGGAAGCAGCGTTGGAAGCAGGATACCAGGGGGTCATCTTGTATTCTTCAGACTATCTTGACGCACAACAGACGGAAAAAGAGATGAAAAATGCAATGGCCGTGCTAGAATAATTCATTTTGTGTTGACTTGTGACGATTTAAAGTGCTATAATGTGGAAATTACAGACAAAACCAAATTTCTAAAGAAAAGGAGTCGGGTGAAATGTGCGAAATCAATGAGATTGGCTCGCGGCTGCGAGAGCTGCGGGAAGCCAGCGACTACACAGTAGAACGTTTGGCGGCGGAATTGCGGGTAGATCCGGAAGTATACCGGAACTACGAACAGGACGGGAAAGACATTCCCATCAGCCTAATCTATGAAGTAGCCAATAAATTTGGGGTAGACTTCGCGGAGATCGTAACCGGAGCCCCTTCCCGACTGGATACCTATCACATTGTAAAACGGGGTCAGGGCCGTGTGGTAAACCGGAACCCGGAATACCACTTTGAGGATTTGGCCTATCGGTACGCGGATAAAGTGATGCAGCCTTTGCTGGTTACACTGGAGCCCACAGACGCTCCCGCCAAGTTGATCACCCATTCCGGCCAGGAGTTCAACCTGGTTCTGGAAGGCACGGTCATCGTGGTGATCGGCGACAAAGAGTTCCCTCTGTCCGCAGGGGATTCCATTTACTTTAATCCCACCATTCCTCATGGCCAGCGCTGCGGCGGGCCGGAAAAGGCCCGTTTTGTCACGGTGATCGCGGAATAAAGAACACCGGGCAGCATTGTATGTGAAAAAAGAAAGGAAGTCTGAACCCCATGGACATGTTATTGAAAAAATTCCTCCCCAGGATCGAGTTCGATTCCTATGAGGATTTTAAAGCAAATTATAAAGTGAACGTGCCGGAAGATTTCAACTTTGGCTTTGACGTGGTGGACGCTTGGGCGGATGCCGAGCCGGAGAAGAAAGCACTGGTCTGGTGCGACGAAGAGGATAACGAGAAGATTTTCACTTTTACGGACGTCAAACGGCTCTCCAATAAAGCCGCCAACTTTTTCAAGAGCTTGGGTGTGAAAAAAGGTTCCGTGGTGATGATGATCCTTCGCCGCCGCTGGGAGTATTGGATCTGCGCCACAGCGCTCCACAAGATCGGCGCCATCTTGATCCCCGGTACCTTGCAGCTCACCAAAAAGGACATTGTCTACCGTGGAAACGCCGCCAAGGTTTGCGCGGTGGTGTGCGTCAACGATCCCTTTGTTATCGAGCAGGTGGAAGCTGCCGAAGGGGATATCCCCACCTTGAAAAATAAGATCATGGTGGTGGAGCATCGGGACGGCTGGCTGGATCTCAATGAGGAGATGGAAAAATTCTCCGACGAGTTCCCCCGCCCCACCGGCGAGGAAGCTACCCGCTGGGACGACACTATGCTGGTGTATTTCACGTCCGGCACCACCGGTATGCCCAAAATGGTGCGGCACAATTTCTCCTATCCCTTGGGGCATATCGTCACGGCTAAATATTGGCAGCAGGTGGAGGAAAATAAGCTGCACATGAGCGTTTCCGATTCCGGCTGGGCAAAGTTCGGCTGGGGCAAGATCTACGGCCAGTGGGTGTGCGGCGCGGTGATCTTCTGCTATGACATGGAAGCCAAGTTCAATCCCCGCCACCTGTTGGAGCATTTGGAAAAGTACAAGGTGACCACGTTCTGCGCGCCGCCTACCATGTTCCGTTTCATGCTCCAGGAGGACGTGACAAAATATGACCTGTCCAGCATTCATCATTGCTGCATCGCCGGGGAGCCCTTGAACCCGGAGGTGTTCAAGAAGTGGCTGGAGCTCACCGGTCTGAAGCTGTATGAAGGATTTGGTCAGTCGGAGAGCTCGGTGATGCTGGCCAACTTCCAGTGGTTCGAGCCCATTCCCGGTTCTACCGGCAAGCCCTCGCCCCTGTATGACATCCAGCTGATCGACAGCGATGGAAATGTGTGCGAGGACGGCGAGGAAGGAACCATCGCGGTGATGGGCGTGAAGGAGCATCCTCCTGTGGGCCTGTTTACCGGCTATTACTTGAACGATGAGATGACCAAGGAAAAGCTGGGCGGCGCCTATTACGATACCGGCGACGTGGCTTGGCGTGACAGCAATGGGTACTTCTGGTTTGTGGGCCGCAACGACGACGTGATCAAGTGCTCCGGCTACCGCATTGGGCCCTTCGAGGTGGAAAGCGCCCTGTTGGAGCATCCCGCCGTGGTGGAGTGTGCCATCACCGGCGCTCCCGACCCCATCCGTGGCCAGGTGGTGAAAGCCACCATCGTGTTGGCTAAGGGGTATGAGGGCACGCCTGAATTGACCAAAGAGCTGCAAAACCATGTGAAGCATGCCACTGCGCCCTATAAATATCCCCGCGTGATCGAGTACGTGAAGGAGCTGCCCAAGACCATCGGCGGTAAAATCAAGCGTGCGGAGATCCGGAAAGCGGACGAGCAATAAACGTTTATTGGTTTCTCGAAATCATCCAAAGCCTGCAATGAAATGTTGCAGGCTTTTTTGTTTTGATAAAGGAGTAAGATCCCTGGAAAAGGTGCTTTCATCCGGGTGAAATGATTCGGGAAACTTTTTGGAAAAACTTTTGGGAAATGGTTTTACTCGACTCCTGTGTTGTGCTATAGTAGTGCTGTCATCAAACAGGGCGGCAGCCCGCTGCCTGGAGAGGAGTTTTTCCATGTATACATTTGATCGGGACGCCTATGAAAAGCGAATGGCCTGGTACACCGACGCCCGTTTTGGCATGTTCATCCATTGGGGATTGTACGCCATCCCTGCCCGTGGGGAGTGGGTCCGCAGTGTGGAGCAGATCCCCAAAGAGGATTATATGCCCTATTTCTACGAGTTCAATCCGGTGGATTTCGACCCCAAGCAGTGGGCCAAAGCCGCCAAAGAAGCGGGCATGAAGTATGTGGTCCTTACCGCTAAGCACCACGACGGTTTTTGCCTGTTCGATTCCCAGTACACCGATTTTAAGTCCACCAATACAAAGTTCGGCCGGGATATTGTGGCGGAATTTGTGGAAGCGGTCCGTGGGGAAGGCTTAAAAGTGGGACTGTATTTTTCCCTGCTGGATTGGTATCACGACGATTATCCCCACTATGGGGACATGCATCATCCCATGCGGAACAATCCCGCCTACAGCAACGAGGGCCGGGACTTTAACCGCTATGTGACCTACCTGCACAATCAGGTCCGGGAGATTTGCACCAATTACGGAAAGCTGGATATTCTCTGGTTCGATTTCTCCTATGAAAATGAGAACTATGTGATGCGGGGCGAGACTTGGAAAGCCACCGAACTGGTCACCATGGTGCGGGAGCTTCAGCCCGGGATCATCATCGACAACCGTTTGGAAGTCAGCGGCGAGGGGTTTGGTTCCATGTGGGAAGGAAATCCCACTCCGTATCACGGGGACTTTGTCAGCCCTGAGCAGATCATTCCCCCCAACGGCCTTCAGGACAAGCAGGGCCGGGACCTGGTGTGGGAAGCCTGCATCACCATGAACAATAACTGGGGATATTGCGCCAAGGACCATTTTTATAAGCCTGCCTCCATGCTCATCAAAAAGCTGGTGGAATGTGTCTCCAAGGGAGGCAACCTGCTTTTGAACGTAGGCCCGGATGCCCGGGGAAATATTCCGCCCCAGTCCATGGATATTTTGGGGAAGATCGGCGCCTGGATGAAGGACAACCATGAAAGCATTTACGGCTGCGGCAAAGCTGGGATGGAAAAACCGGATACCGGCCGGATCACCCGTAAGGGAAATAAGCTCTATTATCACCTGTTTGAAAATACGGTAGGCCCCATGCCTTTGCTGGGTTTGAAAAAAGAGGAAGTGGACCATGTGCGGTACTTGGCCACTGGGGCGGAGGTGCCCTTGGCCAATACCTGGGCCAGCAACAATTATCCGGATATTGTGTTTGCCGACCTGGGAGAGGACCCTGTGCTTCCCGACCCGGTGGACACGGTTTTGGAAGTCACTTTGAAGGAGTAACGGTATGACCGCTGATTTTGTGTTGGAAGCCTGTGTGGACAGTTTGGAATCTGCTCTGGCAGCCAAGGAGGGGGGCGCCACCCGGTTGGAACTTTGTGCCAACCTGATCATTGGAGGCACCACCCCATCTTTGTCCCTTTTGCGCCGGTTGAAACGGGAGACGGGGCTGCCGGTCCACGTGCTGCTCCGGCCGCGGTTTGGGGATTTCCTCTATACGGAGGAAGATTTTTCCATGCTGCTGGAAGAGGGCGCTGCCTTATTGGAACAGGGAGCGGACGCGCTGGTGTCCGGATTCCTCACACCGGAGGGGGATTTGGACCAGCCCCGCTTGGAAAAGCTGGTGACTCTCTGCCATGGCAAAGGGAAAAAGTTTACCTTGCACCGGGCTTTTGATGTGTGCCGGGATCCGTTCCAGGCTTTGGAGCAGTGTAAGGCGCTGGGGGTGGATACCATTCTCACTTCCGGACAGAAAAATACCTGTGTGGAGGGCCTGCCCCTGCTGAAAGAGCTGTGGCCCCGGAAAGAAACGGTTGAGCTGCTGTTTGGTGCTGGCGTGGATGCTGCCGCCATTCACCAGGTGCGTGAGGCGCTGCCCCAGGCTCGGTCCTTCCATATGAGCGGCAAAAAAGTGGTGGAGAGCGCCATGATTTATCGAAAAGAGGGCGTAAACATGGGACTTCCCGCCTTCAGCGAATACACACTCTGGCGCACAGATCCGGAAAAACTTCGGGCAGCGCGAAAGGAATTGATGAAACTGTGAATTGGTCTCCAGAATTGCTGGACTATACCCGTACCCATTTTGAAAATCGAAAAGAAACCTTTGGTACCCGCCGGGAGGAAATCGCCCAAACGCTGGATGGATGCAGCCAGGACGAGGCAGTGCTCCTGTCCTATTTTTACGCCACCATGCCCATTGCCGACATTGGGGATTATCCTCCGGCCTATTTTAGGGAGGTGGCACGGCAAGCGTTGGCGGTCAGGGAAGAATTCCCCTGGTGCGCTGCGCTGCCGGAGCACTTGTTCCTCAGGGACGTGGCTTACCCGCGGATCAACACCGAAGAACTGGCGGATTGCCGGAAGCTGTTCCACGACCAGCTGGCATCCCGGGTACGAGAGCTGCCCCTTCCGGAAGCGATCCTGGAAGTGAACCGGTGGTGTGCCGAGCAGGCAACCTACCGTTCCACCGATGGCAGGACCACGTCGCCGTTACAGGTGTTCGCAAAAGGTTTTGGCCGATGTGGGGAGGAGTCCACCTTCCTGGTGACCGCTTTGCGCAGTGTGGGGATCGCCGCCCGGCAGGTATATGTGCCTTGGTGGTCCCATTGTGATGACAACCATGCCTGGGTGGAAGCCTTTGACGGGGAACAGTGGCATTATCTGGGGGCTTGCGAGCCGGAACCCGTGCTGGACCGGGGATGGTTCACCCATGCTGCCGCCCGGGCGGTGATGGTCCACACCAGAAGTTTTGTCCAGGGAAGCTGTGAGGAAGTGGCATTCCTGTTCCCGGATGTGGCTCCCGTGGATTGGGACATCCAAGAAGGCGTGGCAGTGGAAAATCTCACGGCCCGGTACGGAACCACAAAGGAACTCACCTTGCAGGTGGTCCAGAAGGACGGTTCACCTGTTGCGGGGGCATGGGTGTCCTTTTCTGTGATGAATATGGCGGCCCCCCGTGAGATCGCCCACCGCCGTGCGGACGCGCAGGGGATCATCACCTTAAATCTGGGACGGGGGAGCGCGGTTGTCTCCGCCTGGAAGGAGGGTGCGCCGGAACTTTTTGGCGAAGCGTTGCTTTCTCCGGAAGCGACCCAAGCCCAGGTGGTGCTGGGTCAGCTTTTGGACTCTTCCGGGGAACAGGATTTTCTGGCCCCGCAGGACGCAGGTCTCACTGTGCCGGCGTTGGGTCCGGAACAAGAAACAAACCGAGAAAACTGTCTGGAACAGGCCGCAGCTCTCCGGGAGGAAAGAGGGCGGAAGCGGGAAGCCCTGAAACCGGCCCCGCCTCAGGGAAACATGGGCCGTGTGTGGGAGTCCTTGACGGATAAGGACCGGGAAGAAGGCGTTTCCCAAGAGTTATTGGAGGACACTGTGGCGCCCTTCCAGTGGGAAGGGGATTTCCCCCAAGATGCCTTTGAACAGGGGCTTCTTTCCCCTCGTGTGGGGTTGGAGGTGCTTACACCGTGGCATAAGCTACTTTGGAACCAGTTCACGCCCCAGGAACGGGAGAAGTATAGGGGAAATCCGGAACAGCTGTGGAGCTGGGTGGAAAGCCGGGCAGTATTCCAGAAGGAGTGTTATTCCGATTTGTGGGGAACGCCGGCGGGAATCCTCCAGGTAGGCGCAGCCACCAAGCGGGGGCAAGTCTTGCTGTATTGCGCAGCTTGCCGTGCTTTGGGAATCCCTGCCCGGTTGGTGGACCAGGTGCCCCAGGTGTGGAAAAGAGACAGGTTTGTCCCCTTGTGGGGAAAAGCCCCCACGGCCTGTGTGAATTTGTCCGCTCCGGAAAACCAATCCGCTTTGCCGGAACAGAACTACACCCTTTCCCGGCGGGAAGAGGAAGGATTCCAAGTGGTTTCCACATTAACGGTAAAAGCTGGGGAAAACTTTTCTGTGTGTCTTGCGCCAGGAGAGTACCGTTTGTGGACGGTCAGCCGTATGCCCGGCGGAAATCAGTTGGCCCGGTGGGAAACTTTTTCCCTTGAGGAAAAGGAAACAAAGGACCTAGCCCTTACCTTCCGGGAAGGGGACATGAAAGATCTTTTGGAACGCTGTCCCTTGCCGGAGTTTACCTTGACCGATGGTCAGGGGAGGAAGGTGGGAAAAACAGAGCTGTTGCGTTCTTCCCCCTTGACGGTGCTCTGCTTTTTGGAAGTGGGAAGGGAGCCCACAGAGCATTTGCTCAATGAATTGCGGGAAGCAGCCGGGGAATTCCAGAAAGGGGAAACACCCTTGTGCCTTGTTCTTCCGGATTTTTCCTGCCAGACGGACCCCACCTTGCAAAAGACCTTAAAAGCGCTGCCCCAGGCCTTGGTGTGGTCCTGTGAATTCGGTGGGAACGCCGCACCTCTGGCTCGCCGGATGTATTTGGACCCGGACCAGATGCCCTTGGCGATCCTTGCCAACCGGCAAGGGGAAGGGTTGTACGGCTGCTGCGGGTATAACGTGGGCACTGGGGCGCTGCTTGCGCGGCTGATTTCCGGGTTGAAGGAACTTGCGTTTTCCTGAGAAAATGTGGTATCATTTTTAGTAGAAAGTTTTTCAAAACATAAAACGGGAAAGGAGTTTTGTCTTATGGAAAATAAGATGCTGGAACTGTTGAAAACCCGCCGGAGCGTGCGGGCTTACAAGCCGGAGCAAATCACAGCTGAGGAACTGGACGCCGTAGTGGAAGCGGGCACTTGGGCCCCCACAGGCCAGGGAAAGCAGTCCCCGGTGATCGTGGCGGTGCAGAGCCCCAAATACCGTCAGGCGGTGATGGAGCTGAATAAGCAGGCTCGGGGCGGCAGCGGCGATCCCTATTACGGAGCGCCCACCATCGTGTTGGTGTTGGCTGATCCGGAACGTGGCACCTGTGTGGAAGACGGTTCCTGTGTGTTGTGCACCATGATGGACGCTGCCCACGCCATTGGCCTGGCCTCCTGCTGGATTCACGGGGAAAAGGAAATGTTTGAACTTCCCCAGGGCAAAGCTCTGCTGAAAGAATGGGGATTGCCTGAAAACCTCCGTGGAGTGGGTTCCATTGCGCTGGGCTATGGGGAAGGCCCCCTGCCTCAGCCCAAGGATCGGAAGCCCGATTATGTGACGAAAGTTTGATGAAAAAGACCGGCGGAAAACGGCTCCTTACAAGGGGCCGTTTTTGATTTCGGGGGTTTTCCTTGTAATTTACGGGTGGGAAAGTTATAATAGGAGCACCAGCCCCCATGAGGGGCAGTTTCCCATGAAAGGAAGGCGAAGCCTGTGAAACATAGATGGAGAAAAGGAGCAGCCCTGCTGGGAGCGGCTCTTGTGATGGCGGGAGTCCTTGCCGCCTGCGCCCCGGAAGAGGAAAATTCCTCCCAGCTGGAAAGCGGTGTAAGCAGTCAGATCGCGCTGGAAAACGACGGCAGCGAAACCAAGTTGGTGGTGGCTGAGATTTCTGTCAGCCCGGAGCGCACCCAAGCCCTTCGGGAAATCGCGGAGAAATACCAGGCGGATTTTCCGGAAACGGAGATCGAGATCCAGACCGTACAAAGCGGGGAAGAAGCTGAAAAGCTGCTGGAGGAAGGCAAAGTCGACTTGGTGGAGCTTTCCGAGGAAGAGCAGCCCGCCTGTGTAAAACAAGGATTGCTGGTGGATTTGACCCCTTACTTGGATGGATGGGAGGAATATCCCCAGCTGACCGCCGCCGCAAAACAAGTGGTGGCTTCCATGGGAGAAGATTGGGCATATTTGCTGCCTGCCACCCTGGACCAAAAGCTGCTGTATTATCGCAGCGACTGGTTCGAGGAATATAACGCCAACCGAGAAGAAGGGTTGGTCTATTGCCGTACTTGGGATGAAATTTGCCAGATGACGGAAAAATTGGCGGATAAAGGGGTCGCTGGAATGGTGTTCGGCGGCAGCGACCAGCTTTTGGATGTGTACGATTCCATGGTGTGGAGCGCGGTGAGCCTGGGCCGCATGGAAGACCCGGCAGTAGCGTATTTTTCCGCTGTGGAGGACCATGATACCGTGTTTTCCATCGAGCAGGCAGCCAGCGCCACCGAGCAGCTTGTCACCCTGATGGAAACTGCCGTGCCGGAAGAAGCGCTGAACTGGACGGAAGAGCAGGCTGTGGACGCGTTTATCGACGGAAAGGCCATTTCCCTGCTGGCCGGGCAGGATCAGATGGAGAAAATCGATTCCGAAATGGAGGAAGGCACCTGGGACGTGGCGGCGTACCCCCGTGGGCTCACCGGTTCGGCCATTACCGGCCTGAAGTTTACCGGGTTTGGGATTGCAGCCAGTTCGGAGAATCCTGGGAACGCAGCCCATTTTCTCACCTATTTGTCCAATCAGGACAACAACACCCATTTGGCCAAAGTGTGCGGCACGGTGCCCATTTTTACCACTGCCGCCGATTTGGAACCCACCCTTGAGGAAAGCAATCTGGCGGTCAATCTGCTGATGGTCCGCCGGGCGGATTGGTATTTCTACGCCCAGGAGCCTGTGATGTACCAGGCTTATGAAGGGTATCGTGACTGGGCAGACGGTTTGCTGCGAAAGTTTCTTGCTGGGGAATTGAGCCAGCAGGAGCTTTTGGACCAACTGGACGAGTATTGGAGCCAAGCCAGGACGGACGAGGGCGAACTCTGGACGAAAGAACCGGAAACAGAATAAGAAAATCAGTGGAAGCCCCGGGATGCCGGGGCTTTCCTTGTAGAATAATCCGGGGCT
>ENA-UOJL01000909-UOJL01000909.1-human-gut-metagenome-genome-assembly--contig:-P47-NODE-909-length-37039-cov-12.193570_pt1 | contig 37039 bp, 29 predicted proteins | sample MGYA00242347_ERZ723894 | MGnify/ENA metagenome assembly ERZ723894
GTCAATACATTTCTTACCGCCGCCCAGGCGGTCTGCCGTGAAACGGCTTAAATAAGATGATGAAATCATTTTATTAGAGTCTATCTGAAAACCGGGAATATGCCCAACAGCGAGGGATTTTTCGCCTGATGAAGCCATTTTTCCGCAGGAATACTTTGTGTATTACAAGGGAAAATGGTGCACAGCAGGCGGAAAAGGCCCGCTGTTTGGGCATGTTGACGGTTTTCAGATAGACCCTAAGAAACAGTATTATTCTTCCGCCTTTTCCGCCGCGGGAAGGGCGTTCCTGTCCGCGTTGACGTAGGCCATCAACTCGTCGCCGGTGATGGTCTCCTTCACCAGAAGGAACTCGGAAATTTCGTCCAGCAGTCCCCGGTTTTCCGTCAGGATGCGCTTGGCATCGGCGTAGGCCTGCTGCAGAATCTCCATGACCTCCTTGTCCACCTCGGCGGCGGTCTCCTGGGAGCAGTCCATATAGGCCTGGCCGTCCAGATACTGGTTCTCTACCGAAGCCGTGGACATCAGCCCGAACTTTTCGCTCATGCCGTACTGGGTCACCATGTTCCGCGCCAGAGCGGTCGCCCGCTGGATATCGTTGGCGGCGCCGGTGGTCTGGACGCCGAACACCACCTGCTCGGCGGCACGTCCGCCCACCAGAGTACGCAGTTCCGTGCGCAGTTCTTCGGCGGTGGACAGGAACTTTTCTTCCTCAGGCATCTGCATGGTGTAGCCCAGCGCGCCGGAGGTGTGGGGGACGATGGTAATCTTGGACACGGGCTGGGAGTGCTTTTCCAGCGCCGCCACCAGGGCGTGACCCACCTCGTGATAGGCCACCAGCCGCTTTTCCATGTCCGTCAGGACGGTGTTCTTCTTCTCCGTACCGGCAATGACCGTCTCGAAGGACACCAGCAAATCCTCCTGATTCACCGTCTGACGACCCTTGCGCACGGCCCGGAGGGCGGCCTCGTTCACCAGATTGGCAAGGTCTGCGCCCACCGCGCCGGCCGTGGCCTGGGCGATTTTCCGCAGGTCTACATCGTCGGACAACTTGATCTTCCGGGTGTGCACCTTCAACGTATCCAGCCGTCCCTGAAGGTTGGGCTTGTCCACGATGATCCGGCGGTCGAACCGGCCGGGGCGGAGCAGCGCCTTGTCCAGAATCTCGGGACGGTTGGTGGCCGCCAGACACACGATGCCCTTGGACGGCTCGAAGCCGTCGATTTCGCTGAGCAGCTGATTCAGCGTCTGCTCCTGCTCGGAATTGTTCCCGTAGCGGTTGTCCCGGGCGCGGCCTACCGCGTCGATCTCATCAATGAAGATGATACAAGGCGCGACCTTCGCCGCCTGCTGGAACAGGTCACGGACACGGCTTGCGCCCATGCCCACGAACATCTCCACGAAATCCGAGCCGGAAATGGAGAAGAAGGGAACGTTGGCTTCCCCCGCCACGGCCTTGGCCAGCAGCGTCTTGCCGGTGCCGGGAGAGCCTACCAGCAGCGCGCCCTTGGGCAGCTTCGCGCCGATGGCGGTGTACTTCTGGGGATTGTGGAGGAAATCAATGATCTCCTGCAAGGATTCCTTGGCCTCGTCCTGACCGGCCACGTCCTTGAAGGTGACGCCGGTCTGCTTTTCCATGTAGACCTTGGCCTTGGATTTTCCGAAGCCGCCCATCATGCCGTCGCCGCCCATGCGCTTGGTGAGCAGATTCATTACCAAAAACAGTCCGCCGATCATCAGGGCGTAGGACAGAATCATCATGATCAGGGAATTGTCCTCCACGATCTTTTTGTCCACCTTCACGCCCATGGCGTCCAACTCCTCGGACAGGGCAATCAGGTCACCGCCGCCGGGAAGGCCGGTGTAGCAGGCCTTCTGCATTGCCGCGGGCTTGCCCGCCTCTTCCTTGGTCATGTAGATAATGCGGTCGGACTGAATTTCCACCTCAGACAGCTGCCCCGCGTCCTTCGCCGCGAGAAAGTCCGAAAAGGAAGTCTGTGTATATTGGCTCTTGGAGACACTGCCGTAAATCCAGTTGACCAGCAGAACGATCGCCAGGGTGATCAGCAGCGCGGTGCCGATGCTGCCTTTCGGGCGGTTTCCGCCGGGTTTTCTCCCGTCGTTGTTATTGTTATTGTTGTTGGGGGAGTCATTGCGATTCAAGTCCATTCCCTCGCCTCCTTCATTACATTGGGATTATCATAACACATTTTTCCGTGGTAGGCAATCGGCGATTCCCCTTCGTGCGGTAAATTTTCTGTTAATTTCCGCCAGAAACAGTCATTTCTCCCGTCCCGGGGGAAAAATAAGAGTTGTGAAACCGGAAGAAATCTGCTATAATGGTATAGCTTGTACAGCACTTTTCCAGGAAAGGAACTTGGATTTATGAACGAAAAACGCCGCCCCCAGGGACGGAATTTCCCGCCCCGTCCCGCCCAGGCAGCGCCTGCCGAGGAAACTGAGGGGCAGCTGGAGGGGCGCAACGCCCTCCAGGAAGCGCTCAGAAGCGGGCGCACCATTGACAAGGTATTCATCGCCGACGGCGACACCGACCGCGGCTTACAGCGTCTGGCCGCCGAGGCAAAGGACGCGGGGGCTGTCGTTGTCAGCGTCGATCGGCGAAAGCTGGACGCCATGTCCTTCACCCACGCCCATCAGGGTGTGATCGCTCTGGCCGCCGCCCACGCCTATTTTACCGTTGACGACATTCTGGAGGAGGCCGCGTCCCGTGGGGAAGCACCCCTGATTGTCATCTGCGACGAGCTGTCCGACCCCCACAATCTGGGCGCCATCCTCAGAAGCGCCGAATGTGCGGGCGCTCACGGCGTCATCATCCCCAAGCGCCGCAGCGTGGGTCTGACCGCCACCGTGGCCAAGGCCTCCGCCGGTGCCGTGGAGTACATGAAGGTCGCGAGAGTGACCAATATCAACACCGCCATCGCCGAGCTGAAGGACAAGGGCGTCTGGGTGTTCGGCACCGCTGCCGAAGGCTCCATTCCCATGTACAAAGCCAACCTGACCGTCCCCGCCGCCATTGTCATCGGCAACGAGGGCGAGGGCTTAAGCCAGCTGGTTCGGAAGAACTGCGACGTGATGGTCAGCATCCCCATGAAGGGGAAAATCAGCTCGCTCAACGCGTCCGCCGCCGCATCCATTTTGCTTTACGAGGCGGTACGCCAGCGCATCGGCTGACAGCAGCCGAATTTCACCAGGAGGAAATCCATATGGACAATACCAACGAATCCCAGGAATTTGATCTTGACGACATCCTGCGGGAATTTCATGACGATCCCGACGAGGACGTCAAGGATACGGCGTCGGAGGAGGAACTGGACGTAGACGTGCTGCTGGTGGAGGAAGTTCGTTCCCCGGCACCGGAGCAGCCCGAAGCCCCCGAGACTGCCGAAGCCCCCGAGGAAACCCCCGACCCTGTTTCCGACGACGCCACCGTCCGCTTTGACCCTGCCGAAGCCCTTCCCCAGGAAGCGGCGGAAGCCGCCCCAAGCGACGACACCAAGGCCATCGACGATCTGATTGCCGAAGCCCTTGCCGCAGAGACCGGCAGCTCCGACGCCCCCGCGCCGGAAGCCTCCGAAGAGCCACAGACCCCGCCCATCCCCTTTGACCCCCATCAGCGTCTGCGGGAGCTGAAAAAAAAGCTGGTCGCAGGCCCCGAGAAGCGGTACTACGAGCTGACGGAGCTGGGCATCGGCAAGCTGCAAATCGGCATTCTGCTGAACCTTGTCATCGTGCTGCTGTGCGCCGGTGTCACCACGCTGCTGGCGCTGGATATGGTGCCGGAAAACCGGATGCGTCTGGTGATCTTCAGTCAGGTGCTGGCCATGCTGGTATCCGGACTGCTGGGCAGTCATCTGATGCTGGACGGGCTGGGCAGTCTGTTCAAGGGTCGGTTCAACCTGAATTCCCTGCTTGCCTTCACCTTTATCGCCTGCTGCGTGGACGCCGCGTCCTGCCTGGTAGAGGTGCGGGTTCCCTGCTGCGCCGCCTTCTGCCTGGAAATGACCATGGCCATGGCCGCCCGCTGCCAGCGCCGCTCCACCGAAATGGGGCAGATGGACAGCCTGCGCAAGGCCGTCCGGCTGAAGGGCATCACCAAAATTTCCGACTACTATGGGGGTATGCCCGGCCTGGTGCGGGGCGAAGCGGAAGTGGAAGACTTTATGGACACCTACAGTCTCCCCTCCGCCCCCGAAAAGGTACAGGGCGTATACGCCCTGCTGAGCCTGCTGATCTGCATCGGCATTGCCGTGTTTGCGGGAATGCTCCACGGCATCAGCCTGGGCGTGCAGATTCTCGCCACCAGTCTGCTGGTGGCCGTCCCCGCCAGCTTCTTCATCTCCTACACCCGCCCCATGGCCGTGCTGGAAAAGCGGCTGCACATGGTTGGCACCGTGCTGTGCGGCTGGGAGGGCGTGAAGGGACTGAGCGGCAAGGCCGCCTTCCCCCTCCGGGATGAAGACCTGTTCCCCCTGGGCAGCACCAAGCTCAACGGCGTCAAATTTTACGGCAGGCGCAGCCCCGATGAGGTCGTGGCTCTGACCGCCTCCCTGATCACCGCCGCCGGCGGCGGGCTGGTTCCCGTGTTCCAGCAGCTGATGAAAAACCGCAATGTGGAAGAGCACCCTGTGAAGAACTTCCAGAATTACGGCACCGGCGGCATCGGCGGCGAGGTCTGCGGCGAGCCGGTACTGCTGGGCAGCCTGAACTTTTTGCAGGATATGGGCGTTGTGATTCCCGAAGGCACCATGGTCAATCAGGCGGTGTACGCCGCCATCGACGGCCAGCTGTGCGCCGTGTTCGCCATCTCCTACGCCAAGATGCGTTCCGCCGCGGCAGGGCTTGTGACCCTGTGCGGCCACCGGTCGGTGACGCCCGTGATCCTGTGCGGGGACTTCATGCTCACGGAAGGCTTCCTGCAATCCAAATTCGGCGTCAAGACCCGCCGGATCGTCTTCCCCACCCGGGAGGTCCGGAGCGACCTGCTGAACCGCCGTCCCGACCCGGAAGCGGCCGCTCTGGCTATTACAACACGGGACGAGCTGGTCAGCGCGGCCTACGCCGTTACGGGTGCGCGCAGCCTGCGCTCCGCCGCCACCCTGGGCACCGTCATCCACCTGATCGGCGGCATCCTCGGAATGCTCACCATGCTGGCGCTGGGCTATCTCGGCTCCACGGAGCTGCTCACCCCCACCAATGTGCTATTGTATCAGCTCATCTGGATGATCCCCGGCTTCCTCGTCACGGAATGGACAAGAGCCGTGTAATGCAATCTGCCGTCCCCGCGCCGCAGGCGTCGGGGACGGTTTTGTTTTGCCCTTTCCCCCGGGGGGCGATTGTACACCTTGCCGGATTTCTGTTCCGAAATTTGTCTGTTTTGCACACAAAAACAAGTGTCCGTCCACCAATTTACACAATTTCGCAAAGTGACGAAAATAAGCATTGCATTTGACGCGTCTTTCGTGTATAATGTCACTATTCGGGTGCCCGCGCCCCAAATGGAAGGCTTCCCTTCCCGAAAGGAGTATTGACCACAATGTACACTGTTAATTCCATCCGCAATATCTGTCTGCTGGGTCACAGCGGCAGCGGTAAGACCGCGCTGGCTGAGAGCCTGCTTTACATGACCGGCGCCATCGATCGCATCGGCAAGAACGCCGACGGAAACACCGTCTGCGATTACGACCCCGAGGAGATCCGCCGTCATATTTCGATCTCCACCTCCGTCGTTCCGCTGGAATATCACAACGTGAAGATCAACCTGCTGGATACTCCCGGCGCGTTCGACTTCTCCGGCGCCGTCATGGAGGCGCTCCGCGCCGCCGACGCCGCGATCCTGGTGTGCTCTGCCAAGGACGGCATCACCGTGGGCTTTGAGAAGGCCTGGAAATACTGCGAAGACCGGAATATGCCCCGCTTCGTCTACATCTCCAAGGTAGACGAGGACAATTCCGACTACAATGCCACCTTCAACGCTCTGCGGGAAAAGTACGGCAACAAGATCGCCCCCGTCGTCATCCCCATCTGGAATTCCGCCCACAAGGTCACCGGCATCATCGACGTGCTGAATAAGCGCGCCTACGAGATGCAGAACTTTAAGCGCGTGGAGATCGACGTTCCCGACGATAAGGCGTCCGTCATCGAAGAGTTCAACGACGCGCTGAAGGAAGCCGTTGCCGAGACCGACGAGGCTCTGATGGATCGCTTCTTTGAGGGCGACGACTTTACTTACCGGGAAATGATCACCGGCCTGCATCAGGGCGTGAAGGATCTGAGCCTGTTCCCCGTGCTGTGCGGCTCCGGCCTGACCTGCCTGGGCAGCCTGATGCTCATGGATCACATCGTCGACCTGCTGCCCAACCCCGTGCAGGGCAACTATCACAAGGCCACCACCGCCGACGGCAAGACCGAGGAATTCGTGGTGTCCCCCGGCGGCGTTCCCTCCGCTTACGTGTGGAAGACCGTCTCCGACCAGTACGGCAAGTATTCCTACGTCAAGGTGCTGTCCGGTGAGATCACCTCCGACACCACCCTGGTCAACGCCCGCACCGGCGAAACCGAAAAGCTCGGCAGACTCTACACCATGTGCGGCAAGAAGGCCACGGAGGTCAAGGTTCTGGGCTGCGGCGACATCGGCGCCATCGGCAAGATGGACAAGGTTCGCACCGGCGATACCCTGTGCGACCCCAGAAAGGTCGTCTCCCTGAAGCAGATTCCCTACCCCGCCCCCTGCTATTCCATGGCCATCGCCCCCAAGGTGAAGGGGCAGGAAGACAAGGTCGGCACCGGCCTGAACCGCCTGAACGAGGAAGATCCCTCCTTCACCCTGACCAACAACGCCGAGACCAAGCAGCAGGTCATCTCCGGCACCGGCGATCAGCAGCTGGACGTGCTGGTCTCCAAGCTGAAGAGCCGCTTCGGCGTGGACGCCGTGCTGTATCCGGCGAAGGTCGCCTACCGGGAGAAGATCAAGAAAAAGGTAGAGGCTCACGGCCGTCACAAGAAGCAGACCGGCGGCAGCGGCCAGTTCGGCGACGTCTGGGTTCGCTTCGAGCCCCAGGAGGAGCAGGACGATCTGATCTTCGCCGAGGAGGTCTTCGGCGGCTCCGTTCCCAAGAACTTCTACCCCGCCGTTGAAAAGGGCATTCAGGAAGCCGTTCAGAAGGGTCCGCTGGCCGGTTATCCCATGGTCGGCCTGAAGGCGACGCTGTACGACGGCTCCTACCATCCCGTTGACTCCAATGAAATGGCATTTAAGCTGGCCGCCATCCTGGCCTTCAAGGAAGCCATGCCCAACGCCAACCCCACCCTGCTGGAGCCCATCGGCGCGCTGTCCGTCACCGTTCCGGATTCTTACGTGGGCGACGTGATGGGCGATCTGAGCAAGCGCCGCGGCCGTCCCATGGGCATGTCCCCCGATCACGAGGGCAACACCGTCATCGAGGCGGAAGTTCCCATGGCGGAAATGAGCAGCTACGCCATCGACCTGCGCGCCATGACTCAGGCCAGAGGCAGCTTCACCCTGGAATTCGTTCGCTACGAGGAAGTTCCCAAGGCCAACCAGGCCAAGATCATCGCCGACGCGAAGGCCAACGACTAACCGAATCCAATTCATCGGCGCGGGGATATCCCCGCGCCGACAGTGTCTTATTTGTTAAATTTTGTTATTTTCCTAAGAAATAGTTGCAAAGTGTTACAGTTTGTTGTATACTGGAGAAAACAAGCGTTCCGGGCGGGTGAGATGTCCCTCCGTCGGGACGTACAAGGGAGGAACCAAAATGAAAAGAAAGAATTTGCTCGCCGTGATCGCTCTGGTCGCCGTGTTCGCGCTTGCCCTTGCCGGCTGCGGTTCCGATGACAAAGACGCGACCGATGCCGCCCCCAGCGTTCCGGAAATGTCCGCCGGGCAGGAGCTGACCCTGACCTCCAGCACCCTGACCGTCACCACCTGGAGCAGCCCCAACGGCGCTACCGTCAATCTGACCGCCACCCCCAACGGCTACGCCAAGGGACAGAGCGCGGCATTCCTCGTCCGTCTGGAGGGTGAGGAAGCGGCCAATGTTCCCTGCGAGTGGAACGGCAGCGTCTACACTGCCTCCGCCGACCTGAACGCCGCCGACGGCTACTGCTACTACGTCCTTCTGACCGCCGCGGACGGCACGCAGACCGAAGTCGCCATCAACACCCCCACCGCGCCCACCGACGACGCTCTGATCAATCTGGAGTCTGCGCTGGACTCCTACTGCAACATGACCGTAGCATCCGCCACCCAGGACGGCAGCACGCTGACCCTCACCGGCGGTTCCGTGGATGTACAGGCGCCCCGGATCACCAACGAGGGCGAAGCCATCACCTGCAGCAAGGCCGAGCTGATTCTGACCTTTGATGAAGAGATCGTCGGCACCGCCGCACTGACCATGGAAGCAGCCGAGATTCCCGGCAGCTACACTGCGGATATCTCCGGCATCAGCTTCAACATTCCCGCCATGGAGGACGACCAGCAGCTGTCCATCCGTCTGGATGTGACCCTGTCCAACGGCCAGTTCCTCACCGCCCCCGGCGGCACCTTCTCCTTCCTGAACGGCGAGATGGTGTCCTCCGTAGGCTAATTCTTGCACAACTACAAGGGGTCAGGCTTGCCTGACTCCTTTTTTCTACAAAAGGAGCGAAAATGAACTACGCCAATATGGTATCCGGCACCTTTCTTGCCCGCCCCAACCGGTTTATCGCCTATGTGGACATCGCCGGACAGGCGCAGACCGTTCATGTAAAAAACACCGGGCGATGCAGGGAGCTGCTCGTCCCCGGCACACAGGTCTGGTGCCAGGAGGCGTCCTCCCCCGCCAGGAAGACCCGCTTCGATCTGATTGCCGTCCAAAAGGGCAGCCGTCTGATCAACATGGACTCCCAGGCACCCAACACAGCGGCAAAGGAGTGGCTGCTTTCCGGCGGCTTTGGGGAAGTCGATGCTCTCCGGGCGGAGACCGTTCACGGGGATTCCCGGTTTGATTTTTCCTTTCTGAAGGACGGAACGCCCTGGTTCCTGGAGGTCAAGGGCGTGACGCTGGAGGAAAACGGCGTCTGTGCCTTCCCCGACGCGCCCACCCTCCGAGGCGCGAAGCACCTGCGGGGCTTGACCCGCGCCGCCGCTGAAGGGTATGGGGCGGGCGTCCTGTTCGTCATTCAGATGGCGGACGTAACATATCTGCACCCCAACGACGCCACCGATCCGGATTTTGCCGCCGCCCTCCGGGAAGCCGCCGGAAACGGCGTCCACATCCTCGCCATGGACTGCGCCGTAACGGAACGCTCCATGACCATCCGCCGCCCGGTAGAGGTGCGGCTGTAGCATTCATACTATTTCTCGATAAAATGGTTAACACCATTTTATCCTGCGAATCCTTCGCAGGCCGCCGGTGGCGGCGAGAAATGTATGGACTTACGTTTTTTGCGGCTACGCCGCTGGCTGCTGAAACAGCAGCCGAATAAAACGGTTTTTAACCGTTTTATTAAAAACTGGTATCAAATCTGTTTTCCTCCGCTTCCTATTGTCAACCAAAAATTATTTATGGTTGACAATCAAGTGCTGCCTGTGCTATACTGCTCAGGAATTCAACATTTCGGAGGAAATACCTATGGAAGCACCTGTTTCAAGAAAGTGGAAAACCATCGACATGGCGTATATCGCCCTGTTTGCCGTCCTGATGGCGGTCTGTTCCTGGATCTCCATTCCCGCGGTCGTCCCCTTCACCCTGCAAACCTTCGGCGTCTTTGTCGCGGTGAGCGTCCTCGGCGGAAAGCGGGGAACCCTGGCCGTCGTGCTGTATCTGCTTATGGGCGTCGTCGGGCTGCCGGTGTTTGCGGGCTTCTCCGGGGGGCTGGGCGTTCTGCTGGGAAGCACCGGCGGGTATATCGTCGGATTTGTATTCACCGCCCTAACTATGTGGCTCATGGAGCGGCTTCTGGGAACGAAAACCTGGGCGCTGGCACTTTCCATGCTGCTGGGGCTTGTGGTATGCTACGCCTTCGGCACCGCCTGGTTCCTGGTGGTATACACCAAAAACACCGGCGCCATCGGTCTGTGGACGGCGCTGGGCTGGTGCGTGTTCCCCTACATTCTCCCGGACTGCGTGAAAATTGCCCTCGCGCTGGCCATCCGCAAGCGTCTGGCCGCCGCCATCCGGCTGCGGTAACGTTATGGACGAAGCAGTCATTCCCCTGCGCGCCCATCACGGCCTTTGTCTCCGCTTCTTTCAGGGAAAGGGCTACAGCGGGGCTTTTGTGGAAAACATGGCGCAGAAAAAGGCCATGCTGGAAGAAAATCCCCTCGTCCGGCTGACCGATCAGGCGGACGAAATCTGCCGCGCCTGCCCCAATAATCTGTCCGGCCAATGCGAATCTGCCGAGAAGGTACGGCGCTACGACCGGGAGGTACTGTCCCGGTGCGGCCTGACCGTTGGGGACGTGCTGCCCTACCGGGAACTGACGGAACGGGTGCGGAAAACCATTTTGCTGCCCGGTCACCGGGAGGAAATCTGCGGCGACTGCCAGTGGACGGATTTGTGCCAGTATAAGGAGGAAACGCCGTGACCACCAAAGAAAAACTGCTTGCCCTGCTGGAAGACAGCAAGGGGACGTTTTTCTCCGGGGAGGAGATTGCCCGGACGCTTCAGGTCTCCCGGGCGGCCGTGTGGAAGGCGGTGAACGCCCTTCGGGAGGACGGCTACACCATCGACGCCGTCACCAACAAGGGCTACCGCCTTTCCCCGGATTCCGACATCCTGTCCCCCCAGGGCATCCGCAGATTCCTGAAACCGGAATACCGGGATCTTAATTTGACGGTACTGCCTACCGCGCCCTCCACCAACGCCCTTGTCCGGGAAAAGGCCAACCAGGGTTGCCCGGAGGGCTGCGTCATCATCGCCTGTGAGCAGACCGCCGGACGTGGACGCTACGGGCGGCAATTTTTCTCCCCGGCTGACACCGGCGTCTATTTAAGTCTGCTGCTCCGTCCGACGGCCTATTCCCCCCAGCAGGCGACCTGCCTTACGGCGGCAGCTGCGGCAGCAATGTGTCAGGCCATCGAAGCGGTGACCGGGCAGCACCCCGGAATCAAGTGGGTCAACGACATCTTCCTTCATGGCAAAAAGGTCTGCGGCATTCTGACGGAAGCCGCCGTGGATCTGGAGACCGGCACTCTTAACTACATGGTGCTGGGAGCCGGCATCAACGTTTACCTGCCTACAGATGGATTTCCGGAGGAGATTCAGTCCATTGCCGGGGCGCTTTTGGAGCATAGCACTCCGGAAGCCAAAAACCGGCTGGTCGGAGAATTTCTGAACCGCTTTTGGGAGTTCTACGCCCACCCGGAACGCAAGGAATATCTGGAAGACTACCGCGCCCGCAGTCTGGCGATTGGGCGGAATGTCACCGTTCTCTCCGCCGGGCAAAAAGTCAGCGCCTATGCCTACGGCATCGACGACGATTTCCGTCTTCTGGTGCGCTATGGCAGCGGCGAAACCGAAGCGCTGTCCTACGGCGAAATCCGCATTCAGCTGGATGCGGACACCACCTGATACTATTTCCTGATTAAAATCTTTGATTTTAATCAGGAAGGCATCGCCTAATGGCGCTGCCAGTTTTGTGATTTATAAGGAAAGAAATCACAAAACAAGTCTCATATGAACTCCTTGCCCTTCGGGCAATTAAAATCTTTTCTAAAGATTTTAATTGGAGTTCAGTATGACAAGCACATACAAAAGTACCCTATACTTTTATGTGCGGTCGTAAAACAGTGAATGGAGCGCATCCGTACGGATGCGCTCCATTTCTCGTTCCAACAGCACCCCCTTGGCTCTCCCTCTGGGAGAGCTGTCACCGCAGGTGACTGAGAGGGCTTCCCCCTCTCCGTCTTCGCTTCGCTCAGCCACCTCTCCCAAAGGGAGAGGCAAGGGGTGCTTTGTTTTACCGACTCAGAAATTCTTTCGTAACCTCAACAATGTGCTCCGCGCTCAGGCCGTAGGCCTTCAGCACCTCAGCCGCGGTGCCGGAGCAGCCGAATCTGTCGTTCACGCCGATGCGCTTGACCGGAACGGGATAGGTTTCCGCAAGGTAGCTGCACACCGCTTCGCCCAGACCGCCGATGATGCTGTGCTCCTCGCAGGTGATGATTTTGCCGCACTCCTTGGCGCATTTCAGCACCAGCTCCTCGTCCAGAGGCTTGATGGTGGACATGTTCACGATCCGGGCGTGGATGCCCATGGCTTCCAGCGCCTCACCGGCCTTGATGGCCTCGTAGGTCATCAGCCCGTTGGCAATGATGGCAATGTCCGTACCCTCGCGCAAAATCTCGCCCTTGCCGATCTTAAATGCAAAGCCGTCCTCGTGGAACATCGGAATTGCCAGACGTCCCATCCGCAGATAGACAGGCCCCTGATATTCATACGCCGCCTTGGTGGCCGCCTCGGCCTCCACGCCGTCGGCGGGGCAGATGACGACCATGCCGGGGATGGAGCGCATCAGGGCAAAATCCTCGCAGCACTGGTGGCTCGCGCCGTCCTCGCCCACGGACAGACCGCCGTGAGTTGCGCCGATCTTCACGTTCAGGTGGGGATAGCCGATGGAGTTGCGAATCTGCTCGAAAGCCCGTCCCGCGGCGAACATGGCGAAGGAGGACGCGAAGGGAACGAAGCCGTTGGCCGCGAAGCCCGCCGCCACGCACATCATGTCCGCTTCCGCAATGCCGCAGTTGAAGTGGCGGTCGGGGTACGCCTTGGCAAACATGCCGGTCTTGGTGGAGCCTGCCAGGTCGGCGTCCAGCACCACAACGTCCTCATGCGCCGCGCCCAGGGCGACCAGACCCCGTCCGTAGCCCTCGCGGGTGGCCATTTTCTTTACATCTGCCATATTACATGCCCTCCAGATTGCCCAGCTGCTGCTTCAGCTCCGCCATAGCCACTGCGTACTGCTCGTCGTTGGGCGCCGAGCCGTGCCAGCTCGCCTGATTTTCCATGAAGGAAACGCCTTTGCCCTTGACGGTCTTCATGATGATCGCGCTGGGGCGGCCTTTAACGGTCTTCGCCGTGTCCAGCGCCGACGCGATGGCGTCAAAGTCGTGGCCGTCGATGGTCTCCACGTGGAAGCCGAAGGCCTCCAGCTTCTTGTCAATGGGGTAAGGACTCATGACCTTGGCAATATCGCCGTCAATTTGCAGACCGTTGTTGTCGATGATGACGCAGAGGTTGTCCAGCTTGTAATGGGCGGCAAACATGCACGCCTCCCAGACCTGCCCCTCCTGAATCTCGCCGTCACCCAGCAGGGTGTAGACCCGGTTGTCCCGCTTCTTTTGACGGCTGGCCAGCGCCATGCCGCAGGCGACGGAAATGCCCTGCCCCAGAGAACCCGTGGACATATCCACGCCGGGGACGGAGTTCATATTGGGGTGTCCCTGCAAATAGCTTCCCATTTTGCGCAGCGTCACCAGATCCTCCACGGGGAAAAAGCCCCGCAGCGCCAGCGTCGCATACAGGCCGGGCGCGGTGTGACCCTTGCTCAGGACGAACCGGTCCCGATCCTCCCATTGGGGATTTTTCGGATCCACGCGCAATTCCTTGAAATACAGATAGGTGAACATGTCCGCAGCGGACAGACTGCCGCCGGGATGTCCGCTTTTGGCCGCGTGGACGCCCTCGATTACGCCCATACGCACTTTGCAGGCCATGACCTGCAGCTGCTTTTTTTCCTGGGGTGTCATTGTATCCTCCTTGAAATATATCATGCAGAATTTTCTATAGTCATACCAAGACAAGTATATTATACATATCCCAGGCAGCATTTGTCAAGCAGACCAGCTCTGAAAATATATTCCGCCCCATCCTTTGAAAAGGCAAAAATTTTTCGGCCGGGTGCAACAAAATGTCTGTCTCAATCGTATTGTATATAGGATTCGATGCGAATTTTGGGGGAGGTCGGGTAGTGGACGCGCTAAGCTTATTTCATCGCTACCGGGATGACGTTTACCGGCTGGCGGTCAACTATACCCGTAGCCCCGAGGAAGCGGAGGACGTAAGCCGGGCGGTATTCCTGAAGCTGGTGGAGCATGGAGAGCTGATGCCGGGAACGGAGCGTGATTTCCTCATGCAGACAACCGCCGATACATGCCGGAATTTGCTTCACTCGGGCGGCTGGAAACGCGCCGTGAGGGACATTTTCCTCAGCCCGAAGACGGACAAGCCCCCACAGGGGGTTCTCCGTCTGCCGCCCAAGTACCGGGTGATCCTGTACCTGCGCTACTACGAGGACTTTACCACCGGAGAAATTGCCCGGCTTCTGAAAATCCCCCAAGGCACCGCAGCCGCCCGGCTTTCCCGGGGGCGGGGGTTGCTGGGGCAGCAGCTGAGAAAGGGTGCGGCGTGAATAAACAGGTGATCGATGTCTACGACGGGATGGCCATGCCCGACGACTGTGTCCGGCGCATCGAGAGAGAAATGAGCCGTGCCATCCGTCAGAAAAAAGGTGAAACCAAATTTATGAAGAACGAAAAGAATGGTCAAAAACAAAGCTGGGGCTTTGCGGTCGTGCTGGTATGTCTGGTGCTGGTACTGTCCGTGGGAGGGGTATTCCTCTTCCTGAACATCTCCGGGGCAAAGGATACCCCCGCCGCACCGGCGGGAACTGAGCAGTTGCGTCAGCCGAGTTTCCAGACGGAACCCCCGGCAAGTACGGAGGCGAATTCCTTTACCCTGAGCGAAACCGGCAAGGCTTTCTTAGAGAAAATGTGTTACTTTATGCCGGACTGGTCGGACGACGATTCCCTGAACGACGAATTCTGGCGGAGCTTTCTGTTCTCCTCCTTCACCTGTCCTGAAATAGCGGACAGTGGAGCGGCAATGACCGTCTGCGGCGAACAGGAGATGGTCACCACCCCCTGGGGACAGGCCGTGAAGGTCAGCCGGGAGGACAGCGTCGTCCCCTACGTCCGCCTTGCCCTTGGCCGGGAAATGCCCTCCTGCGCCCCCGCCATCCGGGACGTGAGCGCGGGGCAAACGCTATTCTATTTTGAAGATGGCTATTATTACGTCGGTCTCTCCGATTTCGGCGACGTGGGCTATGCCTTCCGCGGCAATTACCCAAACTCCGTTGACGGTGCCACCGTCATCTTTGACATATACAGCGGCACCCCGGAGGATACCATCGGCACCGTCTGCTTCACCCTCGTCCCGGCGGACAACGAAAACGGCTTTACCATTGCCGCGAAAAGCTCCGATTTTGGCGGATGATCCGCATTTTTGACCGTTTATGATGCTCCCCTTGCCTCTCCCTTTGGGCGAGGACGGAGAGGGGAAGCAAGGGTGCAAGACCCTCTCAGTCACCTGCGGTGACAGCTCTCCCAAAGGGAGAGCCAAGGGGTTGTACCCCTCCCCCGTCAAATATACGAAAAATGGAGCGTATCTGCACCGATACGCTCCATTCGCTATTTTGCGATTACCCATCAAACCGGCAAGGGAGGTTTCTTAACCCAACGTTCAATTGACATCCTTCCCATTGCCCTGTATAATAGGTGGTATATGGAAAATCCGAGGTGTGCATATGAAAGGATCCAAGTTTTTTTCCGCCCTGTTCGGCATTCTGGGCATCCTGCTGATGGTAGTGACGGCGGCGGTGAGCATTGCGTCGCGGAACGCCCAGCCGAGGATGCTGGAATCTCCCGAGGCCGCCTCGGCGCAGGCGCAGCGCATGATGGACGCTCTGTGTGCCGGTGACTATGATACCGCCCAAGGCTATATTTACGGTCAGCCGGATTTTGGCGCCGGGGAGCCGGAGGACGCCGTGAGCAGGCTCCTTTGGGACGCCTTTACGGACAGCCTTTCCTATGAATTCACCGGGCTGTGCCGGGTCACGGACACGGGGTTTGCCCGGGATGTGTCGGTCACCTGTCTGGACGTGTCCGGTGTGACGGAGGCGGTTCCCCAGCGGGCGAAGGCGCTGCTGGAAGCCAAAGCCGCCGCGGCTGAGGACAAATCGGAGCTTTACAACGAGGATAACAGCTACCGAAGCGAGCTGGTAGACCAGGCGCTGAACGACGCGGTGACCCAGGCGCTGAGCGAGGATGCCCAGACCGTCACGCGGGATGTGACGCTGGGACTGATCTATCAGGACGGCGCATGGTGGGTGGTGCCGGATCAGGCGCTGCTGAAAATCATCTCCGGCGTGGCGTAAGGAGGACGGACATGGCATATCAACCGAAATTTGCCCGGAAAAACCACCGGGTTAGTCCGTTTTTCGTCCTGCTGGGGGTCATCGTGGTGCCGATTTCTCTGGCTCTGACGGCCGTTCTGCTGGGAAGGATGGCGCAGTCCCTCAGCCGCCCCAAAGCCACGGCACAGGCGGCACCGGAAAATATGGCGATCATGGAGCAGTTTGACGGCTTCGTTTCCGCGAAAATGGACGCCGCCCGGGATACCCTCACCGCCGCACAAGCGCCGGAGAATGTTCCCGAGGCTACCGTCCCCGTGAGAGAAAAGGTCATCATCGAGATTCCGGACGACGCTCAGGTCGCCCCGGAGCCGAACCCGGAGTGCTACGGTCAGACCGACGACCCAGCCTCCCTGCAATGGCTTCTGGACGAAGCGGCCTTTCTTTTAGATGGGCAGGATCTGTATTTCAGCACCGACACAGAGCTGTTTGAGGGCAGTCTTGTGAACTACTATCTGGACGACACCATTTTTGCCATCACCTGGAAGGAGGTTCACGACGGTTCCGTCTACACCTTCTCCGAGGTGAAGGTCAACCATCCGTCTCAGTTCCGGCGGCATCTGGCCGGCGGCGAATATGGCTCGGCGACCCAGTTCTACACCTCGGAAATGGCGGAAAGCGTCAACGCAGTGGTGGCGTCCTCCGGCGATTTCTACAATTTCCGCAATTTTGGCATCATCGTCTATCAGGGGCAGGTGCGCAAGGTGGAAGGAACCTACGCCGAGACCTGCTATATCGACCGCAACGGCGACCTCCGCTTCACCTACGGCGGCGACATCACGACTACGGCGGCTGCCAAGGAATACGTGGCCGAGAACGACATCTGGTTCAGTCTGGGCTTTGGCCCGGTACTCATTGACAATTACGAGATGATCGACCACACCTGGTACGGCGTGGGCGAAATCACGGAAGGGTACGCCCGGGCGGCGCTGTGCCAGATGGGCGAGCTGCACTATATCGTCGCCACGGCGAACACGGAAGGCCCCTGGCAGGATATCCCCACCGTCAAGACCTTTGCCAAAAACATCGCCGCCACCGGCTGCCGCATGGCCTATTGCTTAGACGGCGGACAGACCGCCGCCATTGTCATGGGCGACCAGCTCATCAACCGCCCGGTCTACGGCCAGCAGCGGAAGATCAGCGACATCATCTACTTCGCCACGGCAATGCCGGAAGGAGGCTGACGGTATGGAAAAAATTGCGTTCATTTCCGGGGAGACCATTTATTACTGGAGCTCCATCGTGCTGACCCTGGCGACGCTCACCGCCATCTGCTTTTTCTGGTCGCTGTATCTGGGAAAGGGCGGCAATGGGGTCGCCGCTTTCAGCGTGGTACCCCTGGCCATCGTGCTGTCCCTTCTGCTTGGGCGGCTGGTTCACTGGTACTGCCGCACCAGCAGCTACGACAGCTTTGAAGCCGCCGTGAAGCCCTTCTCCCCCGGCGGATATGCCCTGCTGGGCGTCTTCGCCGGATGCGCACTGGCGGCGGTGATTGTCCGTCTGGTGCATTTTGACCGGAACCTCCCGCAGATGCTGGACTGCATGGCCGTGGCCGGGTGCGCCGGTATCGCCGTAGGGCGGCTCGCCTGCTTCTTCAATTCCGCTGACCGTGGGCAGATCATTGCCTCCACCCAGTCGCTGCCCTGGGTCTATCCCGTGACCAACGCCGTTTCCGGCGCTATGGAGTACCGTCTTGCGACGTTTATTTTGCAGGCCATGGCGGCGCTGGTGCTGTTTTTGATTTTGCTTTCGTTCTACCTGCCCAAAAAGCAGCGGAAGGATGGGGACACGGCACTGATTTTCCTGCTGCTTTACGGCGCGTCCCAGATCGTGCTGGACAGCACCCGGTATGACAAGCTGTTTTTCCGGAGCAACGGCTTCGTCAGCGTGGTGCAGGTGCTGGGTGCGCTGGGATTACTGCTGGTGATTGTGGTGTTCTCCCTGCGGATGGTGAAGGCCCGGGGCTTCCGGTTCTGGAATGTGCTGGTGTGGCTGGGAATCGCCGCCTGCATCGGCGGCGCGGGCTTCATGGAATATTACGTCCAGCGCCACGGCGATCTGGCCGCCTTTTCCTACAGCATCATGAGCGCCTGCCTGCTGGCAGCGGCGGGGCTGATTCTTCTGCTGCACAGGCTGGCGCAGCCCGTCCGGCGCAGACAATAGGCTTCTGTCCCTTGGGTATCTGACAAAAATAGCCCTCCGTATGCGCGAAATGGCATACGGAGGGTTTTTGCGGTCTTTGGTTGGGACGCTTTATTCCGGCTTCTCCCGGGCGATCTTCTCTCTCGTCCGGTTGTTGACCTCTGCCTTGAGCCACCGCATATAGGGGGAAAACTGTACGTTTTCCTCGCCGTAGGTCAGCTGCAAGTCATATTCAAGAGGCAGCCAGGTGGAAATGTCCGACTCGTTGTGCTGAATCACCGCTTCCATTTTGTCCAGCGCCTTGTAGATTTTCGCTTCCCGGGTCTCCATGGCGTTCATCTCGGTAAGCAGTGCCGTCCATTCCTCCCGGGCATCTTCCGGAAGGGTGCTCACCCAATTCAGCAGAATGTCGTCCTCCTTCCGGGCATCGGCGCCGGTTTTCGCAAAGGTCGGGATGTCACCGGTGAAGGCTTCTCCCATATCGTGAATCAGGCACATGCGGATCACCTTGTCCATGTCCGCCTCCGGGAACTCCTTCGTCAACAGCATCGCCATCAGCGCCGTCCGCCAGCTATGCTCCGCCACGCTTTCCCGGCGGCCGGAGGAGGTATCGCAGTGCCGGGTGTTGCATTTCAGCTTTTCCGCCACGGACAGAATTTCCAGCAGTTCTTTGGGCTTCATGTTTCTTCCTCCCAGTAAATTTCAGGGCGCGCAGAAATGCGCGCCCTGTTCATTATGCGTCAGGAAAGCAGGAGCTTGTCGTCGGCTTCGTCAGAGCCGGAGGCTCTGCTGAACAGATTCAGCAGCTGCTCCACCGTCAGATTCTTCTTTTCCTCCCCGGAAACGTCCACCACAACATGTCCCTCGTACATCATGATCAGGCGGTTGCCGTAGGAAATGGCGTCGCGCATATTGTGGGTAATCATCATGGTGGTCAGGTGGCTCTTCTCCACAATCCGCTGGGTCGCTTCCAGCACCTTGGCCGCGGTCTTGGGGTCAAGGGCTGCGGTATGCTCGTCCAGAAGCAGCAGCTTCGGCTGCTGCAAGGTCGCCATCAGCAACGTCAGCGCCTGACGCTGACCGCCGGACAGCAGGCCGACCTTGGTGGTCATCCGCTCCTCCAGTCCCAGATCGAGGATTTGCAGCTGCTCCCGATAGAACGCGCGATCCGCTTTGGTGATACCGAGGCGGAGGGTTCTGGGCTTGCCCCGGCGCGCCGCCAGGGCAAGATTTTCCTCGATCTGCATGGTCGCGGCGGTACCCATCATGGGATCCTGGAACACCCGCCCAATATATTTTGCCCGCTTGTATTCCGGCAGGGCGGTCACGTCCACGCCGTCAATGAGGATTTTTCCGGTGTCCACCGGGAAAACGCCGGCGATGGCGTTGAGCATGGTACTCTTGCCCGCACCGTTGCCGCCGATGACGGTGACGAAGTCGCCCTCGTTCATGGTCAGATTCAGGCCGTTTAAGGCCACCTTCTGGTTCACCGTTCCGGCGTTGAAGGTCTTGCTGATATTCTTCAGCTCCAGCATCGTCATACCTCCTTCTTCTTGGGAAGCACGATGGTCTTCCAATAGGGAACCGCCAGGAACAATGCCACCACCAGCGCCGTCAGCAGCTTCAGGTCATTGGTGTTCAGGCCGAGCTGCAGAACGATCTGGATGACCACGTAATAGATCACCGCGCCGATGACCACGGACAGCAGCTTCAGGGCGAAATTGCGGAACACGCGTCCCAGCAGCACCTCGCCGATGATGACGGCGGCGAGGCCGATGACGATGGCGCCCCGCCCCATGTTCACGTCCACCGCGCCCTGATACTGGGCAAGCAGACCGCCCGCCATGGCGACCAGACCATTTGCCAGCATCAGCCCGAAGGTGATGCCCGACTTGGTATCGATGCCCTGGGCGCGGGCCATGTTCTGATTGGCGCCGGTTGCTCGCAGGGAGCTTCCGTACTCGGTGCCGAAGAACCAGTACAGCAGGCCGATCAGCACAGCCAGAAACAGGATCACCAGTGGAATGGGGTTATTCAGCGCCAGATCCCGGACGTAGCGCTGGGAGACCAGCAGATCGTACTTATCCACGCCGATGGGCTGGTTGGCCTTGCCGGTCATAATCCGCAGGTTGACAGAATACAGCGCCAGCTGGGTAAGGATACCAGCCAGAATGGCAGGAATACCGCACCGGGTATGGAGCAGGCCGGTACACAGCCCCGCCAGGACACCCGCCAGGAACGCGCACAGCAGCGCGACCCAGGGATTCCACCCGGCGCGCATGAGCATGACGCACACCGCGCCGCCGGTGGCAAGGCTTCCGTCCACCGTCAGGTCGGCCACGTCCAGAATGCGGTAGGTGATGTACACGCCGATGGCCATGATTCCCCAGAGCATACCCTGGGTGATCGCGCCCGGCATGGCATTCAAAAGGGATAGGAAGAAATTCATATCTTGATACCTCTACAATATAAAGAAGTTGCCCGCTCCGGGCGCAGAATGACGTCAAGGCAGGACAGGGGAAAAGCCCTGCCCTGCCTATCGATTTTGCAGGGATATTAACCCATCGGCTCGTAGCCGTCGGGGATGGTGACGCCCAGCGCCTCGCAGTTGGCGGCGTTGTACATCTTGGTCACCTGAGGGGCGTACTCCACGGGCATCTGGGAGATGTCCGCCTCGCCGGTGAGGATCTTTGCCGCCATCTTGCCGGTGGCGACGCCCAGATCGTAATAGCTGATGGACAGGGTCGCGATGCCGCAGCCCTCGCAGATGCCGGCCTCACCGGCGATCACGGGAACCTTGGCCGGCAGCACCACGTTGGCAATGGCCTCGGTGTTGGAGGCAGCGGTGTTGTCAGTGGGGATGTAGAGCACGTCGCTGGCATCGCAGGCCGCCTGAGCGACGGACGCAACGTCGTTGGTGTCGGTGAAGGCAAAAGCAGTGGCAGTCAGACCCAGCTCGGTCAGATACTTGGTCATTTCATCCACCTGATACTGGGAATTGGCCTCGGCGGAGCAGTACAGCAGGCCGATGTTTTTGGCGTCCGGGAACAGCTCCTGAATCATGGCAGCCTGCTGGTCAAGGGGAGCCAAGTCGGAGGTGCCGGAGATGTTGCCGCCCACAGTGCCCGTCCAGCCCTCGATCTCCAGAGCGAAAGCGTAGTCGGTGACGGAGGTGCCCAGAATGGGGATCTCACTGGTCGCAGATGCGGCAGCCTGAAGGGCGGGGGTGGCGTTGGCCATGATCAGATCGACCTTGCTGGAAACAAAGCCGTTGATGATGGTGGTGCAGTTCACGGAGTCGCCGGAGGCGTTCTGGACTTCAAATTTCACCTTGTCTCCCAGCGCTTCGGTCAGAGCGTCCTGGAAGCCCTTGGTCGCGGCGTCGAGGGCGTCGTGCTGAACCAGCTGGCAGATACCCACAACGTATGTATCCTTCTTCGCGGCAGCGCCGCAGGCGGTCATAGACAGCAGCATTGCAGCCGCCAGCACAATAGCAAAAATTTTTTTCATATGCAATCCTCTCCTTCTGTTTCTATTCGGTGTACCTTTGTGCGTGCGCCGAATACTTATTGACATACTATACCACCATAATGCACAAAATGTCAACAGGAAATTGCGCAATATGCAAAAAATCCTTTCTGTCTTTCGGGAGCGGAGCGGGTGTGGCGTCCCAGGGCGGGTGCGTCCCGAAAACGGCCGGAGGGATTGAAAAAAACGTCCGCGCATGTTATCATTCAGTTGGTATCCCATACAGCGGCAGGTGGATATTGGTTCGGAAAACCTATATTATTGAAAGGAGCGCAGATTATGTTGTTAAGGGGAAAGATTGCAGTCATAACCGGAGGCACCCGGGGCATTGGGTACGCAACCGTGAAGAAATTTCTGGAGAACGGCGCAAAGGTGGTGCTGTTCGGCTCCCGCGAAGAAACCGTAGCGAAGGCGCTGGCTTCCTTAAGGGCGGAAAATCCGGAGTGGGAAGTGTCCGGCGCATGGCCGAATCTTGTGGACGCGGACGAGGTTGCCGCAGAAATCAGCAAGATCAGGGAAACCTATGGAAGAATCGATATTCTGATAAACAACGCCGGTATTTCTGACAGCACGCCGATCTCGGGCTACACTGCCGAAAGGTTTGCAAAGATCATGCAGCTGAACGTCGACGCGGTCATGAACGGCGTTCTGGCCGTCGTCGATATCATGAAGGAGCAGGGCGGGGGGTGCATTCTGAATACAAGCTCCATGGTCAGCTTTTGCGGGCAGCCGGGCGGCGTTGGGTATCCCACAAGCAAATCCGCCGTGAACGGGCTTACCTGGTCGTTGGCAAGAGAACTGGGCCCGAGCAACATCCGGGTGAATGCCGTCGCGCCCGGAATCACAAGAACGGATATGGTCGCCGCGCTTCCGGAAAGGATGATCCAGCCGCTCATTAACGCGATTCCGCTCCGCCGCGTTGGCGAAGCCGACGATGTCGCGAATGCGTTTTTGTTCCTGGCCAGCGATATGGCAAGCTATATCACGGGAGAGATTCTGTCCGTGGACGGCGCAATGCGAACCTGATTTCAAATCAAAAAAGGCCATGACCGTCTCCTGACGTGTCATGGCCTCAATTTTTCTCTGACGCGGATTCCGGCAAGTGTGCCGTCGGTCATGAGGATTTTGGATCATACTATTTCTCGATAAAATGGTGTTAACCATTTTATCCTGCGAATTCTTCGCAGGCCGCCGGTGGCGGCGAGAAATGTATGGACTTACGTTTTTTGCGGCTACGCCGCTGGCTGCTGAAACAGCAGCCGAATAAAAACGGTTTTAACCGTTTTATTGAAAACTAGTATCAGCCGCCTTCTTGCCAAATTGTGCGGTGTTGCCCTATATTCCCTTTGTCAATTTCCGACAGGCCGAGGCCAGCTCCCGCAGGGTGCTGCACGATACCATGGGGCAGACGGACGCCATGGTCTGAACGCTCCTGATATACTTCCACTTCCCTTCCGGGATGGGGTTCAGGAAAATTACTCTCCCCGCCTGACGCTTCGCCTCCCGCACCGCCGCCAACGCCCGGGGCTGGTCGATGGTTTTGGTGTCGGATAGAATCAGCAGCGTCGCGGAGGCACCCAGCACGCTTGGGCGCATGGTACACAGGGTCTCCAGCGCCGCGCCCAGATCCGTCCCCCGGCCGTAGATGCCGGAATCCTTCACATAGCTGCGGAACAAATCCATGTTTTGCAGCCGGAAGGCGTCCGCCTCCACCACCGTCTCGGAGAACAGGAACACCCGGGAGCTTTCCGAGACCTGATTCAGGCTCTGGATGAACCGCAGAGCGAACTCCGAAAACTGCACCATGGAGCCGGACACGTCGCACAGCAGCACCAGACGCTTCCGCTTGGCACGCTTCTTCCGGTAGCGCAGGCGGTAAAAGCTGCCCCCGGTTTCCAGTCCCTTGCGGATGGTGCGGCGGAAATCCAGCTTCCCCATGTGGCCGCCGGATTTCCCCTTGGCCGCCAGCTCCCCGTTGATCTCTCTGGCCACGGCCTGAATCAGCTCGATTGCTTTGGGGATTTCCGTGTCCTTGAACTGGGAAATGTCCCGGTAGAGAATGCCGATCTCCGGATCCATCTCCTGCCCGCCCATCCCGGCGTTTTCCATGAGCATCTGCTGCTCCATGATTGCCCGGGTGAATACGGAGTGGATGAAATCCCCGTAGAGCTTGGGGTTGCGTTCGGCGGTGCCGCGGTACTTTTCCATGAAGCTCCGCAGCCGCTGCCTGGCTTCCTCCGGCATGGTTGCGTAGGTCTCCCGCTGCTTTTCGCTCAAATCCATGGGCTGGCCGTTCAGCTGAAGCTCCTCCTCCGCTTCTTTGCGGTGCTGCTCCAGCTCCTGCTCCCGCTCCATCTGCTCCTTGGCCTGGCGGCGGATTTGCTCCTCCGACAGGAAAAAGCCGTCGAATACCCGGTCGAAGGTGATCTGCTCCTCCCGGGATTTGGCGTAGACGGTGCGCAGGGCGGTTTTCACCCGCTCCCGGTCGTCCATGCCCAGGGCGATCAGCAGCCGGGCGGCGTCCTCCGTCTCCTTGGGGCTGACGCTTAGGTTTTCCAGATGGAGCATCCGGGAAAAAGCGGACAGCTTTTCCAGGTAGACGTCCGGCTCAGTCATGGTGATGCCCCTCGCAGCCGCCGCAGCGGCAGCCGTTCGCTTCTTCTTCCTCCAGCGCCGCCATGTCCTCGTTGTTTTTCAGCACGAATCCGGCGGTTTTCCGCAGGGCGTCGGGGGTCAGCTCCCGGATGCCCAGAGCGTCCAGCGCCGCCGCCCAGTCCAGCGTCTCGGCGATGGAGGGCTTTTTCAGAATGGCCTCGTTGGAGCGGAGCTTCTGCACCGCCAGCGCCACCTGGGCGCAGAGACGGTCGTCCACATGGGGCAGCTTCGCCCGCAGGATGGCCAGCTCCTTTTCCATGTCCGGGTACTCGATATACAGATAGGCGCACCGCCGCCGCAGGGCTTCGGACAGAGGTCTTGCCCGGTTGGAGGTCAGCACCACGAAGGGGACGGAATTGGCCTTAATCGTCCCCACCTCCGGGATCGTCACCTGCATTTCCGACAGCAGCTCTAAGAGAAACGCCTCAAATTCCTCGTCGGCCTTGTCGATCTCGTCGATCAGCAGCACCACGGGCTTCTCCGAACGGATGGACTTGAGCAGCGGCCGTTCCAGCAGATATTCGTCGCTGAACAGCGAGCGGGTCAGCGCTTCCCTGTCCTGGGCGTTCATGTTCACCTGAATGGACAATAGCTGCTTCTGGTAGTTCCACTCGTAGAGCGCCTTGCTTTCGTCCAGCCCCTCGTAGCATTGCAGCCGCACCAGCTCCCGGTCAAGGGCGGCGGCCATGACCTTGGCCACCTCGGTCTTGCCCACACCGGCGGCGCCCTCGATCAGCAAAGGCCTGCCCAGCTGCAAGGCCACGTACAGCACCGTCGAGAGCGTATCGTCATAGATATAGTGCTCCTTGTCCATCTTTCTTTTTAATTCTTCCAGATTCAAGGGAATCCCTCCTTTTGTATCGATTATACCATAAGATTCGGATTTTGCAAAGAAGTATTGCCGTTTCTTTTGCCGCGCATTCTGCCAACCGTACAGCAAAAGCTCTCCCGGAATCCGGGAGAGCTTTGCTTATTCAGATTCAGGACTCCGCCGTGGGCAGGTCGGTGTCGCCCTCTCTCAAATACCAGCCGACACTGTTGGGGATGATGTTGTCGTCCAGACGGAAAACCTTCCGGAGCATCCCGTAGTAGGGCAGGTATTTGTCGTGCTCGTCGTACCGCCAGCCCCGGCCGTAGGGCTGATCGCCGGTGTACTTGGTCAGGCAGTCGGGGTGAACCTCGGCAAACCGCTTCTGCTCCTCCGCCGAAATCCGCTTGGCGCTGTAGTTCTGGGCGAACAGGGTCTTGACGGGAACATTGTCCAGGGGAGACAGATCCTTGACCTTGGTAAAGCTGATGTTCACCATTTCCAGCTTCTCGCACTGTGCCAGCGGAGTGAGATCCTCGATATTGCCGCAGAAGGCCGCCTCGAAGAATTTCAGCTCCTTGCAGTTGGCGAAGGGGGTCAGATCGGAGACATAGGCGCTGGAAATGATAATGGCTTCCAGCTTGGGCATTCCCTTCAGGAAGGAGAAGTCCGAAAGGAAGGTCACATCGTTGTGTCCCACGTCCATGAACCGCACATCCTCGCAGTAGACCAGATTCTGGGCGTTCTTGTCCGTCAGCTCGTAGGTGCAGCGGATGACCTCGGAATCGGTCATGCAGCTTCCGCCGCCGTAGGGAACACGCCAGACCACCTTGGTCTTATCCCGGTAGTCCTCCCGGAGCTGCGCCATGCTCTCGTTGGAGATTTTGCAGTTTTCCAGCACAAAGCGGCTGCAATTTTCCAGCAAATCCAGCGCCAGACGGGCTTCCGGCAGTCCCTCGTCGCCGATGTTCACGTTCTTGATGTGAACCTCCGTGGTCTCGGTGGTGGAAAGGGTCTCGCCGTAGAAGTCGAAGACGTAGTGGAAGGACGCCTCCGGGGCAGCCTCTTCCAGGGTCTTGACGTCCTCCTTTGTCAGGCTGCTGGTGCCGTCGGATTTCATCAGCTCCACACTGGTCAGTCCGGAAAGCATACCCAGCTTTTCGCTCACGCCCGCCACATCCCCGGAACTGATTCCGGACAGGTTCAGCTCGGTGGTGTCCATGGTGTACTCCGTGCCGCCGATGTCCACCGTGCAGTCGATGGTGATGTTCCCAAAGGTCGTTTTCAGCTCGTCGATCTGTTCTAGGGTCAGCTCCGGCTTTTTCAGCGTGATTTGCTGCACGTCGGGCAGATATTGGAGATTCTCCATCAGCGTATCGTAGTCATAGTCCCCCACCTCCAGCGTCAGCTCGGTGATGTCCGGCGCGAAGGACTTGCCTCCCAGATTGACTTCGTAAAGAATCTCGCACCCGGGCAGCTGCTGCTTGGCGGATTCCAGAACCGCGTAATCGCTGCAAGCGGTGGCATCCAGGGTTTTCAGCTTGGGAAAATAGTTCACAAGAATCCGGATATCCTTCTCGGTCAAATCCGCAACCGTCAGCTTCGTGGTATCATTGGGATATTTGCCGACCTGGAAGGGTACGTCCCAGTAAATCTCGCAGTTCGGCAGCTGGGAATGGACGGCGTCATAATGCTCAAAGGAAATGTCCTGCCCCCGCAGATCCAGGGTCTTCGCGTTGATGGGGTAGACCGCGTCCTCGACGAAAATGTGGTTGTTCTGATACCAGAAATACCCCGTGACACCGGCCACCGCCAGTGCCAGAACCAAAACCACGGCAAACAGAATCCACAGTACTTTTTTTGCCAAGCTTCTTACCTCCTGTTCGGGGTCTGCGACCAAAGCGGCCCCCTGTCTTCAAATTGCAATTTATAATACCATATTTCGCCCAAAAAAGCAACACTTACAGGCCGAAATGTGGCTGGAAGATTATGAAGGTTCTATTAAGCGGGTTGCATTTTGTCCTGTCCGATGATATACTGAGATGTACAGGGGAATTGCGCCGAAAAGGCGCGCGTTCCCCTGGGTTACTTTTCGCGGAGGAAGCAATATGAAAACAAAAACCGGCCGCATTCTGACAGTGGCGCTGATTTTTCAGCTGCTCGCCTTTTCGGCCTGCGCCGGATGGCTGATATACGATGCCAAGGTCGATCGCAGCGGCTGGGCGGAAAAGGACGGCGTGCGCTTTTATCGGGACTTTCACGCCAAGCCTGTCACCGGCTGGCTGGACATAGACGGGCAGCGGTACTTTTTCCTGGAGGGCGGCATTCCCGCCACCGGATGGCTGGAACAGGACGGCGTTACCCGGTACTTTGGAAGCGACGGCGTCATGCTGACCGGCTGGCAGACCATTGGCGGAAAAACCTACTGCTTCGGTGATGACGGCGGGATGCTCACCGGCTGGCAGCAGCTGGACGGCATCCCCTGTTACCTTCCCGACGGCATTCTCGCCACAGGCTGGCAGGAGATTGACGGAAAGCGGTACTATTTCGGCGACGACGGCAAAATGCGAACCGGCTTTACAAACGTGGACGGCGACATTTACTGCTTTGACGAAGCCGGTCAGCCCCTGACCGGGGATACATCGATCGGCGACAACCGCTACCACTTTTCCGAGGAAGGCGTCATGCACACCGGCTGGCTCACCGCGGAGGACGGGATGCGCTACTATCAGGCCGACGGCACCATGGCGACGGACTGGCAGGAGATCGGCGGAAAGCGGTATTATTTCGGTGAAAACGGCGTTGCCGCCACCGGCTGGTATCAGGAGGGCGAATACAGCTACTACTTCCTGCCCGACGGCTCCGCCGCCGTTGGTCCCACGGAGATTGACGGCGAGACCCACTATTTCACCCCCAAGGGCATGGAGGTCATCCTCGTCAACGCCGCCCATCCGATCCCGGACTACTATACCGCCGACCCCGTGATCGTGGTTGACTGGCACCGGGTGGATCGGCGGTGCTACGAGCCGCTGATGCAGATGCTCTCCGATTGCGCAGACGCGGGGATCGAGTACATTTTCAATTGCGGCTACCGCACCCTCCAGGAACAGACGGACATTCTGGAAAAGCGGACCCGGGAACACATGGAGGAATTTGACCTGGATTTTGACGAGGCCCGAAAAATGGCGCTGGAAACCGTGGCCGTCCCCGGCACCAGCGAGCATCAGATGGGTCTGGCCGTGGACATTGTGGGCGAGGAGGCCAACGTCTGGCTGGGGGAGCATTGCTGGGAATACGGCTTCATTCTCCGCTACACCGAGGAAAAAGCGGAGATCACCGGCATCACCAACGAGCCGTGGCACTTCCGGTACGTGGGCAGGGAAATCTCCATGGACATGAAGGACTCCGGGCTGTGCCTGGAGGAATACCTGGGTGCGGCATAGACGCCGAGAAAACGGGCGCACTCAGGCACAAATCAGGATTTATGGAGGGCAATTATGATTCAATTAAAAGAAATAACAAACGCGAACATCTGGAAAGTCTGCGCTTTGGAACCCTTTGACGAGCAAAAGGATTTCGTCGCAGAAAACATACAAAGTCTGGCAGAGGCCTACGCAACGAAAAATGAAGGAAATAACGCCCTGCCCTTGGCGGTTTATCATGATGAAACGCTGATCGGATTTGTTATGATCGGCAAAGGGACAGTGGGCAACGAAGAGGAAAGTGATCTGATTAAGGAGAACTACAGCATCTGGCGATTGATGATCGACAAAAAATTTCAGGGGCAAGGATTCGGTAAGCAGACAATCGATGCAGCCATAAATCTGATCCGAACTTTCCCATTCGGGGAAGCGAAAAAGGTATGGCTGTCTTATGAGCCTGAAAATACCCACGCCAGAGATATTTACAGAAAGTATGGATTTACAGAGAACGGGGAAATGTGCGGAAATGAGATCATCGCCGTATATGAATTATAAAATTCATTTTCCGCACCGATGCCCCCATACAGGGTACGCCCCCATATGGTTATTCAGCTCACCCCCAAGCAGCATTACGCCGCCGGTTTCCGATACGGAAACCGGCGGCGTTTGCTTTTAATCTCTGCGCAGTGCCTCGATGGGGTTCAGGTTTGCCGCCTTGTAAGCCGGGAGCATACCGAACACCACGCCGATGAAGGTGGAGAACACCACCGCCACGATGATGGCCGGCGCGCTGATGGACACGGGAATCTGCATCATGTTGGAGATCAGCTCCGCGAGAATCACGCCGCTGATGACGCCGATGATGCCGCCCAGACTGGTCAGCACCGCCGATTCCGTCAAAAACTGGAGCAGAATCCGCTTCTTTCTCGCGCCGATGGCCTTTTTCAGACCGATCTCCGCCGTCCGCTCCGTCACGGACACCAGCATGATGTTCATGACGCCGATGCCGCCCACCAGCAGGGAGATGCTGGCGATCCAGATCAGCTGGGTGTTGGTGGACTGGGACATTTTTTGCAGCTGCTGCGCCTGTTCCAGCATATCCTGACTGCGGTAATCGAAGTCGGTATTTTCCGAATCCACGATCTGCTTCTGGGTCAGAAGGTCAGCCGCTTCCTTGCCCGCCGTGGCCATGGTGTCGGTGTTTTTTACCTTGATGGCCACGTTCTGGGGCTCGTCAAACTGAAATGCCGTCGGCCAGACCGTGCTGGGGATGTACAGACAGCCGGAGGAGGTGTCCGCGTAGAGGAAGTAGTCCTGCAATGTCTCAATGGTCGGGGTGAACTCCTTGGACAGGGCAACCACCCCCACCACGGTGAACACGTCGCCCTTGACCTCCAGCGACTTTCCCACGGGATTTTCTCCGCCGAACAGGGTGGAAACCGTGTTGGCGTCCACCAGCGCCACCTTGCGGAAATTGTCGTAATCCGCCTGGGTGAAGCCTCTGCCGGACTTGACCTGATAGCCGTACACCGGAAGATAGTGCATATCAATGCCGTAGGTCTCGCCGTTGAAGCTCGTGTTCTGGTAGTACACAAAATCGGAATTGTTCCGGGAGTTGTACAGCGATACTTCCTCCACGCCGGAGATGTTCTTTAACTCCTGCCGGGTCTCCTCGGTGATGACCCGCACGCCGTCGGGGATGGAATTCCAGCTCATGTCATAGGAATACCCCGACTGATTCAGATTGACGGTGACCACGTTGTTGCCCGCGCCGATGAGGTTTTCCTTGATCTGCTCGTTGGTACCCTGAATAGTGGAAACGATGGTGATGATGGCCGCGATGCCGATGATAATGCCCAGCATGGTCAGCACGCTCCGCATCTTGTGTCCCCAGATACCCTGAAAGGCAAGCCGGATATTTTCTATCATAAATTTGCCCTCCTTAGTAACTGTACAGGTCGCTCACGTCGCTCTCCACCGTGGGCGCGCCCTCTTTCAGGTTCTTGCCGTAGGGGAATGCGATGAGATCGTCCACCGTCAGGCCGCTGCGGATTTCGGTATAGCTGCCCCAAAGCGCCTTGCCCGTGGTCACGAACCGCTTCTCCAGCTTACCGCCGGCACCCTGGACATAGACGTAGGACTGCCCGTTCTCGGTACGGATGAAGGGGTTCTCCAGGTAAATGCCGTTCTCGCTTTCCGCGGAGGAATACTGGATATTGACGTACATTCCCGCCTGCAAGTCCGCAGTTTCGTCCACGAAGACCGTGAAGGGATAGTAGGATACATTGGGGTTGCCAGAACCGTTCCAGCCGTCGCTGTTGGTGGGGAAATCGCCCATGGAGACGATCTTGCCGGTATAGGTCATGCCGGTGTTCCAGTCGTTGACCGTGACCTCCTGCCCGATTTGCAGCTTATCCTTGCCCAGCTCGCTGACGCTGCCCTGGATGTAGAATCCGCCGCCGCCGGAGACCTTAATGATGGGCTGGTTCTTGGTTCTGGCTTCGTCCTCCGTCAGGACGGAGACCACCTTGCCGTCAAAGTCGGCGTAGATATTGCCGTCGCTCATTTCGGCCTGCTTGATCTTGTAATCCGCTTCGGCTACCTTGATCTTGAAGCCCAGCTCCTTGATCTTCTTTTCCTGCTCGGAGCGCATCTGCGCCAGCTGCGCGGCGGTATAGCCGCTGCCGGGGTCAGGCATATCCGGGTCGGTGGGATCGGTGCTGTCCGGGTCGTCCGTTATGATGGAATGGTCGGGAACCACCGAAGCGTCAAAGAACTTGAACACGAAGCCGCCGCCCTGCCGGTAGATATGCAGCCCCTGCCAGGTCAGCCGGTTGCCCAGGGACATATTGCCCTCGGTGACCTTGAAGACCATGTAGTAATCGCTCACGGTAATCGTAGGCTTTTCATCGGGGTTTTCCGCCGCCGAGGCGCTGGAATTTTCGCCGTCCTCGCCCCCGGGATTCCCGCCGGAAGAACCTTCCCCGGGATTCCCGCCGGAAGAACCTTCCCCGGGATTCTCCGGCGGATTCGGAGTTTCCGACGGCTTCTCTGACGGACTTTCCGTAGTTTCTGTCGTAGTCTCCGTCGTTTCTTCCGTTGTTTCCACGGTAGGTTCTTCCGTGGGATCGGGTACGTAATTTTTATTCTGGTACTCCTCCGCCTTCTGCCGCGCCGCTTCCAGAATACCGTTGTCCACGGCGGCTGCGGTGTTGAGCCAACAGATCAGCGCCTTTTCCGCCATGCTGCCGTCGTAGTCGGAGTTGGTGGAGAGCTGATAGCTGCCCGACAGCTTGTCGCCGGCATTCGGATCCCCCTCGTCTCCGTAGTCACCGGAAACGTCAAAATCCGCGGCGGACATGGGCGTCATATTCTGGATCTCTCTCAGCCTTTTCCGGGCGGTTTCCTGATCCAGCTTCAGCTTTTCCACCTCCAGCCGCTTGCGCTCCAGCTGGAGGTCGGACAGGGTGGTGTCAAAGGTCATCAGCACGTCGCCCTTTTTCACCATGTCTCCCTGGGCGACCTTCATTTCCGTCACCGTCTGGGTGGAGGAAAGAAACACGGTCTGAATCTTATCCGTGGAAACGGGGCCGTAGCTCTCCTGAGAGTCGCCCCAATATTCCGTCATGCCGACGTAGTTAAAGGCAAACACCTTCACCGGCTCCGACCTGCCCCGGCTCACGCCGAACCACACGCCAAGGCCGATGACCACCACCAGAACCACTGCGGTCACCGTAATGATGGTTTTCTTCTTATTCTGCTTCTTCATTTCCGGCACCTCCCTCCTGCTGCTCGTCGTAAGTACGGAGCTGCCCGTCCAGAATGTGGTAAATCTTGTCTGCGCACTGGGCAATGGCAAGCTCGTGGGTGATCATGAGGATGGTCATTCCCTCGTCACTGAGCCGCCGGAAAATATCCATGATCTGGTTGCCTGCCTTGGTGTCCAACGCGCCGGTCGGCTCGTCCGCCAGCAGCAGATCCGGCTTTCCCACCATCGCCCGGGCAATGGCAACGCGCTGGCACTGGCCGCCGGACAGCTGGTTGGGAAAAAAGTCCATCCGTTCTTCCAGTCCCACGGCCTTCAGCGCTTCCGCCGCCCGTTCCCGCCGCTCCTTCAGGCTCACCCCGGCGTACAGCAGGGGCAGCGCCACATTGTCCAGCGCGGTGAGCTTGGGCATCAGGTAAAAGCTCTGGAACACGAAGCCCAGGTGCTTGTTCCGGATATCCGCCAGTTCGTCGTCGTCCATGTCCTTCAGGTTCTGCCCGTCCAGCTCATAGGTACCGGAGGTGGGAACGTCCAGACAGCCGATGATGTTCATCAGCGTGGTCTTGCCGGAGCCGGAAGGCCCCATGATGGCAAGGTAATCGCCCCGCTCCATGGTCAGGTTGACGTTTTTCAGCACCCGGACAGGCTCCTTGCCCTGCACATAATCCTTGCAGATGTCCGTCAGTTTCAGGATGGCCACTTAGCCCACCCCGCCTTCCGTGGACGCGGTCTCGGCTGCCGCCGCATCCTCACCGGGCATCTCCCCGGTTTCCCCGGAGATGCTTTCCTCGGGCATCATATCCATGCCCTCAGCGGGCATGTCCTCCATGGGCATGTCCTCCATGGGCATATCCATGCCGCCCTCGCCCATGTTGTCCGTGGGCATGTCCGCATTCTCCGACGCCGTCATTTCATGGGTGGTCGGCGCGCCGTTATGGCACAGCTGCTCGTCGGGGAAGGCAATGTAATCCTCCAGCGTCAGGCCGTCCAGCACGTCGTAGGTGTCCGTCTCCTCATCGTGTTCGCCCAGCGTGATGCTGCGTTTTTCCAGCTTACCCTTCTTCTCCGCCCACACGTAGGCAGAGCCGTCGTCTTCAAAGCAGATGAAGGCGCTGCTGAGGGGCAGACCGGAGGACGTGCCGTCCCCTTCCGTCAGCATTTCCAGGTAAACATGCTGTCCCAGAATCAGGCCGTCGGTGCTGTCCAGCTCCACGTAGAACGGGTACTTGCTGGACGCGGACATGGAATCGGTCGACATACCGGAATACCGGTCGGTGTCGCTCCCCTGAGAGGGGCTTTCATAATCCACCAGCTTGACCGTGCCCGTCCAGGCAGCGGACGGATCCGTCCGGGAGGTGATCTTGATGCGGGTGCCTTCAATAATGCTGCCCCGCTGCAATTCTCCGATCGTACCCTTGACGCGGTAGGAGCCGACCTCCTGAATGGTGATGTACGGTGCGGGGTTGCCGTTTCTGTCGGTGCCGCTTTCGTTGATGGACTGAATGCGGCCCTTGATGGGCGACACCACGGTGGCGTTTTTCAGCAGATTCTCCGCCTGGGTGACCTCGGTCTGCTTCGCCTTGGCGTTCAGCTCCGCTTCCTTCATGTCCACCTGGGTGGTCTGGATCTGGATGGTGTACTGAAGCTTATCCGAGCCGGACGCCCAGCCCCGCTCCTTTTCCAGCTCCTTGATCTGCTGCTGGTAGCTTTCGATGGACGCATTCAGCTGCTCCAGCTCCAGCTGCTTCTTTTCCAGACTCAGCTGTAACTCCTCGGTGTCGTACTCAAACAGCTTGTCGCCCTTGTTGACATCGTCGCCCTCCTTGACCAGCACTTCCTTAATGGTCTTTTCCGAATCCTTCTTGATCTCCGTCACGTTTTCGGAAACGACCATGCCGGGGAACCGGTCGCCGGCCGCGATGCCGCCCATTCCCGTCAGATCGGAAACCGACTGCACATACACTGCCGTATCGTTGCTTCCGCAGCCCGCCAGAGAAACGGTCAGGCACAGGCTCAGCGCCAAAGCCAGCCATGCTCGAACTTTCATAATTCTGTCCTCCACACGTAAAAGTTTCATTTTGTAATCCATATTATAGCGAAATTACCTGCGGAAATCAACTATGTTGCCATTAAAGATTCATTAAGGTAGGATGGGAAATTTTGCCGCAAAGAGGAAAAGCCCCGCGCCTAAAAAGGCGCGGGGCAAGGGGGTATGGTTTTGTCAGCCTATATAGGGGATTAGCCCATGTAAGCCGCCAGCTGCTCCTGAGCAGCACCGACAAAGTCGTTGATGCCGGCGTCTTCCAGCTTGGACAGGAAAGTGGGCAGAACATTATCGGGGTTGACGGCACCGGACATCAGGTTGAAGGCGTACTCGGCGTAGACGTTGGACAGGGCAGCAGCTTCGGTGCTCAGCTCGGAGGAATCGAAGATGAAGCCGCCCATGGGCAGAGCCTCGGCCGCGTCGTAGTAAGCGGAGAAGCGATCCCAGAAGTCAGCACCCTGCGCGTCGGTGGGAGGCAGGATACGGACGTTGCCCATACCGTTGGTCCAGGGGGAGTAGTTTGCGCGGTTCTCAGGGATGAAGGTGATGGTGCCGTCGCTGTTCTTGTTGTAGGTGAAGCCCTCGGTACCGTAGTTCATCATGGTCATCAGCTCGGAGTCGGTGTTCAGCAGGTTCAGGAACATCAGAGCGCGCTCGGGGTTCGCGGAGGTAGCGGAGATGGCGATCATAGCGCCCTGGCCGGAGGTGCAGTCCATGTAGGCAGCAGTCTCGGGAACCATGCGGACGTCGATGTTACGGGCGGTGGAGAAGTCCAGTTCGCAGCCGAAGGCGTAGGACTGGGTGCCGAACAGGTACTCGCCGGCGGACTGGGTAGCGGTACGGTAGTCGTTGGCGGTAGCGGTGGACTGGCAGCTGGGGGAGATGAAGCCCTTCTGGGCGTACTCATAGGTCTTCGCGGCGAACTTGGCAAACGCATCGGTGGAGAACTTGTTCACGATGGTGCTGCCGATGTCCTTGGAGGGATGCTCGGCGTCGTAGTAGTAGGACAGGACACCGCCGGAGGACAGGTCGCCGGTGATGATGGAGGAATGGGTGACCATTCTCTCAAGAACGACAGGCTCGATCAGCAGGGGGTAGAAATCCTTGCCCTTCTCGTCCTTGGCCTTCTGCATCATTTCGGCGAACTCATCGGAGTAGTAGTCCAGGCCGGCGGCGCAGACAGCGTCCACGTCGTAGCCCAGCTGAGCCAGCAGGGTGCCGTTGACATCCCAGCAGTTCTGAGTAGCGGTGTCCTTCAGGCCGGGAACGGCATAGATGCCCAGGCCGTCGTAGCCGTTGGTCTTGGCGCAGTCCCAGATGTCCTGGGGAATGGTGGCCTTCAGCTCGGGCGCGTAAGTGTCCAGCATGTCGTCCAGCTTGACCCAGTAGCCGTCCTTGGCGTACTTGTTGTACTCGTCGGCAGACCAGTTGCAGGTGAAGTACATATCGACCTTGTCGCCGCCGGCCAGGGCGGTAACGGTAGCCTGATCGAAGTCGCCCCAGGTGCCCCAGATCGGCTCGATGACGACGTTGATCTTGTCCTTCAGATAAGCATTGACGGACTCCATGACCTTCTCGGAAGCGTCGGGAGTGACGGTGCTGCCGTGGAACCAGATCTTCAGGGTGACAGGCTTCTCCTCAGCAGGAGTAGCAGTGGTGGGTTTGTCGTCGGCAGCGGCGGTGGGAGTGGTATTGCCGGAACCGCAGGCGGCCAGACCGAGTACCATTACCAGAGCCAGCAGCAGGGCCAGTAACTTTTTCATGTGTCTTCCTCCAAATAAAATTTGGGAAGCTCTGATTAAATCGACGAGAGCTGTGAGTGAGAGATTTTTCGTCCAATCGAGGTATCGGAAACGGAGGAATACTGTATGTATTTCCCGTTTTCGATACCGAAGAGTGGACGGAAAAGATCCACTCACGGCCGAAGGCGATTTATTCAGAGGTTCCTTAGGGCAGACAAACCCATTGGGAAAGCGCAGGCGGAATAACTCTGCTCTGCAAGCGTCCTCGGTAGCGTAGCGACGGCGAAACTCTTTGAAGGTAATCTCAGCTGTACGTGCCATGATGATGTTCCCCTTTTTGCTTTTGGGAACATTGTAGCATCCTATCTGTCCAATAAATCGGACTTTTTCATGATATTGTGGCTTGCTGTGTTAAGTCGATAAGCATTAAACAAAAATACTCTAAATCGTTTTTTCTCACGGCGTTTTCTCTGCATATATGTGCTCATCTCCCAACCCCAAAACTCCTATGTGCCATTTTTTAATCGGCATAATTTGCCTGAATACACTCTGCAAATCCAGACGGATCTCCCAACTTAGCTTTATCAATATTATCACGAAGATATTTTCGTGTGGCGTCATCACAGCGATCTGTTCCCATATAAGGCATATCAAAGGCTTTTT
>ENA-UOJL01000911-UOJL01000911.1-human-gut-metagenome-genome-assembly--contig:-P47-NODE-911-length-37023-cov-11.723274_pt1 | contig 37023 bp, 26 predicted proteins | sample MGYA00242347_ERZ723894 | MGnify/ENA metagenome assembly ERZ723894
GCTCCTCCTTTACCGTTTTATAACTGAGTAAGCCCCGTATTTTCTCGGATCGGCGGTGATATCGCCGCCGATCCGTTTAAACAGAGCTCTGAAACTCAATAAACTTATTCGGTTTTTTGTCTTTTTTTCAGATACATACGGATAAAAATCTTGGATATTTCCACGGCAACCAACGGGAACAGAGAAAATGCGATACAGATCAGCCATTCCGCCCATCCGATATACACGAGATCGAAAAGATCCATGAACGGCGGCACAAACACAACCAGCGCAATGATCGCCGCCGATATGACGATCGCTCCGAACAAGTACGGGTTATGCCCCTGCCCGCGTTTGAAAACGCTGTCCGTATTGGAACGCTGGTTCAGAACATGCGAAAGCTGCGATATGGACAAAACCAGGAAAGTCATCGTCATGGCGACCGAATGCTGCTGTTCCGCCGTCATGTTGTCCCCGTGCGTCATCAGCATTCCCGTCGCATACGCCGCCAATGCCGCCGCCGAAATAAATAAACCGTGCAGAATGATCCGATACACCATCCCTTTCTCAAACAGAGTTCCGCTGCGCACGGGCTTTTGCTTCATCACATTCGAATCGGCGGGATCGATCCCCAGCGCGACCGCGGGAAGCGTATCTGTCGCCAGATTGATCAAAAGGATGTGAACCGCCAAAATCGGCATGGGCCACCCGAAACAAACCGCCAAAAGCAATATAAGAATTTCCGAAATATTTCCCGCGACAAGGAACTGGATTACTTTCTGGATATTTCTGTAAACCCTGCGCCCTTCCCGTATCGCGTATTCTATGGTCGTAAAATTATCGTCCAGAAGAATCATATCCGCGGCATCTTTCGCAACGTCCGTTCCCGTAATTCCCATCGCCACGCCGATATCTGCTTCTTTGAGCGCGGGAGAATCGTTCACGCCGTCGCCCGTCATCGCCGCCACTTCGCCCGTTCTTCGCAGCGACTGTATGATCCGCAATTTATCCGACGGCGAAACCCTCGCAAATACAACACAGTTTTTCAACGCCTCGTCCAACTGTTCTTCCGTCATGGCGGCAAGCTCCTGGCCGGAAATCACCGTATTTCCTTCACGGAAAATATGCAGCTGCTTTGCGATCGCCATTGCCGTAACTTTATGATCGCCCGTGATCATTACGACGCGGATTCCCGCTTCATGGCAGGTTTCCACCGCCTTGATCACCTCTTTGCGCGGCGGGTCGATCATTCCGACCACACCCACAAACGTCATCTCTTTTTCCAGATCCGCCGTCTCCTCTTTCGGCACATCTTCCCATTCACGCACCGCAAAGCCGAGCACGCGCAGCGCTTCAGAACTCATTTTGTTGCACAATTCCAGAATTTTCGCACGATCGGAATCTGTCATCTCACGAATGCCGTCCGCCGTCCTGTATTTCGTGCAAAGCGGCAGCAATTCGTCCGCCGCACCCTTCGTGTACGCGATGTTTTTGCCGCCCATACGGTTTAATACCGTCATGCGCTTCCTGTCCGAATCAAACGGCTGTTCAAACAAGCGCGGATGCTCTTGTTCGTAATCTTCTGCATCCACTCCGTTCTTTTCCGCAAAAAGCACAAGCGCCCCTTCCGTCGGATCCCCCAAAATATTTTCGGGATTATCCGGATCCTTTTTCGCATTCACACATAAAGCACAGCCGTCCAACAGATCCTGCCATACGCTTCGCTCATATTTCGATGCAACGTCCTCCGCTTTTGTCGGCGAACCGTCAATAAAATCATTTCCGAGCGCAACATAAGTTACCGTCATTTTATTCAGCGTAAGCGTACCCGTTTTATCGCAGCAAACCACCGACGCGCTTCCGAGCGTCTCGACGGCAGGCAAACTCTTGACAAGCGCATTTTTCTTTGCCATCCGCTGAACACCCAGCGCCATGATGATCGTACTTGTTGCAGGCAGCCCCTCGGGAATTACCGAAATGGCCAGTGAAATCGCAATAAATATATAATTTACCCAGGCCTCCCAACCGTCGCGCAAAAGGCCGATCGCAAAGATCGCTACACAGACGATCAACCCGACCAGACTGAGTATCTTTCCGACCGAATTGAGCTTCCGCTTCATCGGCGTGTCGAAATCGTCCTGTTCGTCCAAAAGCCCTGCGATCTTTCCGACTTCCGTGTTCATGCCCGTTTCCACGACGATTCCCGTCGCATTTCCGTACATGACCACCGATGAACTGTATGCCATGTTTACCCTGTCGCCAAGCGGAGCATCTTCCGCCAGCACGACTGCCCCGTCCTTCTCCGACGGCACGCTTTCTCCCGTCAGCGCAGCTTCCTGCACCTTCATATTGGAATCCTGGATAATGCGTACGTCTGCAGGAACGATCGATCCGTCTTCCAGGTAAATAATATCACCCGGCACGATCTCACTCGCCGGTACGACAGATTCTTCCCCTTCCCGCAATACGCGCGCCGTGGGCGCTGTCATGTTTTTCAGCGCTTCCAATGCGTTCGCAGCCTTCTTCTCCTGTACCACACCGATCGCCGTATTCAAAGCTATCACGACCAGGATCACAATGCATTCCGCCAGCCCTTCGTCTTCGATAAAATACATGACCAGCGAAAAAATTGCAGCCAGAAGCAAAATCAGCACCATGACTTCAGTCAACTGCTCCCAGATCATCTTCCCGATGCTCTTGGACTTCTTCTGCCGTAAATTATTCTTTCCGTACTCCGAAAGCCGCCTCGCCGCTTCCGCATCCGAAAGCCCTTTCACGCTCGTTTTCAGAATTTCGGCCGCCTCATCGCTTGTCATGGCGTGCCATGGCTTGTGCCGTGGGGTTTCATCCATAATTTTCAGTTCTCTCCTCCTCAATTTAATTATAACGCAAAAAGACATAGCCTATACGGTTATGCCTTTAAGTTATCTTTCTTCTGTTTTCTGGTCGGGTGGTACTGCTGCCGTCGTCGCTGTTCATCGATATTCCCCTGAAATTCGTTCTTTTTATACTATACACGATACAAAATACTTTGTCAAGTACTTACAACATCTTCTCGCTTTTTTCGATATCGGAGATAAAATACTACCGCTAGCACCGCCGCCGCTGTCTCCGCGATCGGATACGTGATCCATACGCCCGTCAGCCCCCAAAACGGCATAAATACCAAAGAAAGCAGCGGGATCAATACAAATTGCCGCGTCAGCGTAACAAGCAAAGACTTGATCCCCATTCCCAATGCTTCGAAGGCTCCCGACAAAATCACCCCCAACGTCGAGATCACAAATCCGGATGACAGGATCCGCAGAGCCAAAACCCCGATTTTTTGCAGCTCACCTTCCGAATCAAACAACGACAGGATGGGCCCGGGTATCGCTTCAAACAAAACCGTTCCGAGCAATATGATCGCTCCCACAAACAAAACGCTGTATAAAACCGTTTCGTCTACCCGTTTAAAGTCTTTCGCCCCGTGATTGTACCCCACGATCGGACGCATGCCCTGCACCAATCCGCTCGCAGGCACATAAATGAACGTCTGCAGTTTATAGAATACGCCGTAAAAATTGACCGCCGCCTCCGATATTGAATCAAGGATCGCATTCATCATACTGACGAGAACCGACGGCATCGCCAGCATCAATCCCGAAGGGACACCCACCGCGCAGATCGCACCGATCTTCTTCCAGGAAAAACGGAACCCCTTCGGAAAAAGACAAAGCCCGCCGCTTCGGAATATAAAAAACACGATCGCCAGTCCGCAGGATACCGCCTGCCCGATCACCGTTGCAATCGCCGCTCCGCTTACACCCATCGCAGGTATCGCGCCCCAACCGAATATAAAAATCGGATCCAGTACAATGTTTACCAGTGCACCCACTCCCTGCATGATCATGGGGAAAAGCGTATTTCCCACCGCCTGCAACAGCTTTTCTATGAAAATATATACAAGAGAAAATACGGCGCTGCTGACCACAATGCGCAAATAACTCAACCCTTGTGCAAAGATGGAGGCATCCTCCGTATACAGCGACAAAAAAGGCGCAGATAAAAATAATCCCGCCATCAAAAAAACAAAGGCATTGAACAGCGTGAGCAGTCCGCCGTGCGCCGCATAAACGTTTGCCTCGTCCGGTTTCTTTTCCCCAAGCGACCTTGATATCCGTGAGCCGATCCCGACTCCGGCCCCCACCGAGACCGCCAGAACGAGATTTTGCATCGGATACGCCAAAGATACCGCCGTCAGAGCTTCCTGACTCCACTGTGCCACAAAAATACTGTCCACAACATTGTACATGGACTGAATAAACATGGAAATAACCGTAGGGATCGCCATTTTCATCAAAAGCGGAAATACCCTCTTTTGTCCCAATAATTCATCTGTATTTTTTTCTCGCTCGCCCCTTTCTTTCATAATCCGCAAAATTCCGCAGCGGATCATCCGCTGCGGAAACCTTTTCTTGATATTTTGTTTGATACGATTAAATCTCGGCAAGTTCCTTAATCGGTACCTGCTGCGCAGAATCTTTTCTCGCCTTTTTCATGAGTGCCGCCGCTTTGCTATCGGCTCGCGGTTATTTTGTTTAATCCAGCTGGATCTCGGCAAGCTCCTTGGGCGGTACCTGCTGCGCCGAAGCTTCGACTGTCTTTTTCACCAGGGTCGCCGCCTTATTGATCGGTATGTTGGTCCCCGCACCCGCGACGCACCCGCCGGGACATCCCATTCCCTCGATCAGTGCTCCGTTCAGTTTGCCCATTTTTGCAAGCAATAAAATCTTGCGGCAATCCTCCAATCCTTCCACATGCTGGATATCGACTTTTGTATCCGGATAGTACGCCGCGATGCATTTCTCGATCGCACCGGCAACACCGCCCGATACTGCATATCCGCGCCCGGCTCCGGTCGCGTCATTCAAAGCAGCACTTTCTTCCAAAGTCTCAAAATCAATACCCTTCGCCTCAAACATCGCCGAAAGTTCTTCAAACGTGATCACAAAATCCACATCGCTTCGGATCGAACGGCGGCTGGCTTCCAGTTTCTTTGCCGCACAGGGCCCGATAAATACTACGCGCGATTCCGGATGTTTCTTTTTGATCGTCCGCGCCGTCGCGACCATCGGCGTAAGCGTGTTTGATATCTTATCCGCCGATTCGGGAAAATACCTCTTGATCAGCATTGCCCACGCAGGACAGCACGAAGTCAGCATGAACGGCTGTTTGCCCGTTGCAACCCTTTCCGCGTAATGTTCTGCTTCCGTCGCTGCACCCATGTCGGCTCCCAACGCTACTTCAAACACATCCTGAAAGCCCATCTTCAAGAGCGCCGTCTTCACTTTCCCGGGCGTTGCCTTATCCCCGAATTGTCCTAAGTATGAAGGCGCAACTTCCGCAATAATTTTGTCTCCGCGCCGCAACGCACGGATAAGCTGGAAAAACTGCGATTTATCCGCAATCGCGCCGAACGGACAACTGACCATGCACATCCCGCAGGAAACACATTTGTCGCTGTTGATCTTTGCCCTGCCAAGATCGTCCGATTCAATGGCTTTCACGCCACATGCTTCCGCACACGGGCGCGTATGATGTGCGATCGCATCGTACGGGCATACATTTTTGCAACGACCGCATTTGATACATTTGCTCTGATCGATAAACGATTTCCCGTTCACGATCGACACAGCACCCTTCGGGCATACCTCCGTACAAGGATGCGCCACACAGCCGCGGCAATTATCCGTAACTTTATACATATTCGGTGCACATGCCGCACACGCCGAAGGAATTACCTGCATCAGGGGCGGTTCATAATATTTATCTGCGATATCGCTCTCGCGCAACCCGCTCGTCAGATGCACCGGTTTATCTTCCGGACGGAGCGACAAACCCATCGCCAAACGCAACCTCTCTGAACAAATTGCGCGTTCGCGCCAAATACTTTCCCTGTACAACGGTTTATCACCCGGTGTGATCTTAAATGGAATAGCTTCGATCGCATCTTTGATTTCCGTTTGATCTGTCTCAAACGCAACCCGCGCCATCTCCACAAACACCTGACGGCGCAATTTTTTTAATGGTGTAAGAAGTCCTCTTTCCATTTTCTTTTACTGTTTTCTCCTGTCTGAATTACCACGTAATACTATATCCTTTTAGGCGGCGTTTGTCAACCACAAACGCCGCCTAAAACCGACCGAAATTATTCCCTTTTATATTCTTTTATATACTTTTAACTTTTCCCTTATCTTTTCTGATAATTCCGTCGGCATCTCGTCTTTTAAACGAAACCGCCAGTTGCCCGACGCAACCGAGGGCACGTTCATCCGAGCTTCGCTTCCCAGTTTCAGCAAATCCTGCACAGGCAAAATACAAAGCCCCGATTTACACGACAAAGCCAGATCTGTCATACTTTCCGCTATACCTTCCGCCGTTTCCGCCTCCAGCCCGATTCCCGCCGCCTGCAACAAGGGTTTGAGTATGCGAAGCAAATTCGAATATTCCGCCTCCGACATTCCCTTGATAAACCCGACCAGGGTATCATTATCGTGCGTCCCCGTATAACAGACTGAATTTTTTTTGATATTCGCCGGTAAATACGGATTTCCCGGATTGCCGTCGAACGCAAACTGCAAGACTTTCATTCCGGGATAGCCTGTTTTACGCATCAACCTGTAAACACCCGCATCCAGCGTGCCAAGATCCTCTGCTATAAAAGCCAGATCTCCTAGCTTTTCTTGTGCAGCTTCAAATAACGCCGCACCCGGCCCCTTGCGCCACCTTCCGCCGATCGCCGTATCCGCTTTCGCATCGATCTCATAATAACGATCAAATCCTCGGAAATGATCGATCCTGACCACATCATAAATGGAAAAAGCCTGCCGCATCCTTTCGATCCACCAACTATACCCGTCTTCCGCATGCTTTTTCCAGTCATATACGGGATTTCCCCACAACTGACCCTTGGCAGAAAAGTAGTCGGGCGGAACCCCCGCTACCTTTTTGCAAGTGTAATTTTTGTTCAATTTGAATAGCTGCGGATTCGCCCAAACATCCACGGAATCATATGCCATATACAGCGGAATATCCCCTATGATTTTGATTCCCAATCCGTTCACATACGCTTTCAGCTCTTTCCATTCTCTGAAAAATTCATACTGTAAAAACAGCCAAAAATTTACTTCTTCACAATTTTTCTCATAAAAATTGTGAAGCTCTGCCGCGTCATACTTTCTGTACCGCTTCGGCCACTCCCAAAACGGCTTTCTATCGTTTTTTTCACGCAATGCCATGAAAAGTGCGTAATTCCGAAATTTTCCTTCCGAAAATTCACGAAAGCACTTCTGCGTTATGTCAAATCTGGTATACGCCTTCCGCAACAGCTCCATTTTCCTGTGTTCCAGCTCTTCAAAATGCACTTTCCCGTCTTGCGGCATCCTGCATACGGAAAGTTCCGATTCTTCCAAAAGCTTCTCTTGCACTAGCCTTTCAAGATCGATCATCATCGGATTCCCCGATGATGCATAAACCGACTGATACGGAGATTCTCCGGATCCTGTCTGCACAATCGGCAGCACCTGCCAGTAACGAAATCCAGCTTCTTTCACAAAACAGGCAAATTTTTCCGCTTCTTTGCCAAGCGTCCCTATCCCGTACTCACCGGGCAAAGAAGTAATATGCATCAATACCCCGGCGGCACGATTTGAGGTGATCTGATTTTTTTTCTTTACTGCCATATACTTTTCCCTCTTTAAAAACTTCTCTATTATTTTACCATAATTTTATCCTTATTCAATTTATTTTCTGAAAATTCCGTCGTCGATTGCAAAAATATTTTCAAAATATTGAATTGCTCAAAAATTTTTTATATTTCCCCTGTAAATCATTTGATTTTTCACGGAAATATGGTATAATAATAAAGCTGAGTTCGTGAGCAGGCTCAGTTGCTCCAGCTGATTCGTTTCAAGCACCGAGTCCTTTCTTCAGAAAACTTCATATGCTACTGTGGCTCAGTTGGTAGAGCAGCTGATTCGTAATCAGCAGGTCGCCGGTTCAAGTCCGGCCAGTAGCTCCAAACAAAAAGGCATCCCTTGCGGATGCTTTTTTGTTTGGGTTTTATTGCCAGGATCGAACCCGTCCGATCGAAGATTGAACAAACGGGTCTCCCAAAAAAAGCGCAGCCCCCTCACGACGGGCTTTCCCTGAAGCATTTTTTGGGGTAACAATAAAATCTCTTAAAATGACTCGCATGAACCCTGCTGTTACAATATTGCTATCGATAATTACGATCGGTATTTTTTCATTGGTATGGCAATGGAATACATGTGCTTCATTAAAAAAATTAAAATGCGGTGATTGCAGGGCTATTTATCTGCTCCTTTCACTGCTTCTCATCGGATTTATTATTAACCCGTTTATTATTCAAGGTAAAATAAATTACTACCGTGAAAAAATAAATCGTACGTTATTTAAATTATAATAAATTAAGCTGCCTCCGAATTTTAAAATTGAGATACTTATTCTCTTATCATCGCAAAAACTTTTATTTCTATAAAGGCAAAATAACTGTAAGCAAATAGAAATACCGTCGGTGCAAACCTGCACCGACGGTATTTCTATTTATTTTGTATAATTGTCCAAATCCGATTTGCTTACATTCAGAGAACGGATCTTCTCGCGAAGCGGCAATACATACGGAGGTGAAACCGAAAGCTCGTCGATATGACAAGCCGCAAAAAATTCTGTCAGGGCGGGATCTCTCGCCAGTTCTCCGCAAACGCCGATCCATTTACCCTTGGCATGGGCGCATTCCGCGGCATATCGGATCAGGCGCAGAATCGCTTTATGATGCGGATCCGCTATTTTTTCCAAAGACTGGTTTTGACGGTCCACTGCCAAAGTATACTGTGTAAGATCATTGGAACCGATGCTGAAAAAATCCGCTTCTTCCGCCAGCTCATCTGCGATCAGAGCCGCCGCCGGCGTTTCGATCATGATACCGATCTGCATATCCGCACGAAACGGAATCTTTTCTTTTTCAAGATCCTGCCGCACTTTCGCCGCCATTTCTTTTACCCATCGCACTTCGTTGACCCCGACGATCATCGGCACCATCGCCGCCACGTTTCCATCCACCGACGCACGATAGATCGCGCGCAACTGGGTATACATAATTTCCGGCCGCTCAAAACAGATACGCACAGAACGCAGTCCCAAAGCCGGATTTTCTTCCTTCGGCAAATGAAAATACGGCGCCTGCTTATCAGCTCCGATATCCATTGTACGAATCACCAAAAGTTTTCCGCCCAAAAGTTTTGCCGCACGCGAATATTCTTCATATTGTTTCTGTTCATCCGGATAATCACTGCTCTCCAGATACAAAAACTCACTGCGGAACAATCCTACGCCCTCGCCGCCGTTTTCCAACACAGCTTTCACGTCTTCACTGTTCCCTATGTTGCAGTATATGCGCATTTCCACGCCGTCCGCCGTAACACTCTTTTGCCCGATCAACTCCTGCCTGCGCAAACGCTCGGCATCCGTCTTGCGTTTCTTTTCTTCATACTCTGCAAGCGTTTTCTCATCGGGATCGACAAGAACTTTCCCGGTAAAGCCGTCCACGATACAAAATTTCCCGTCAAAAGGGAGATCGATGCTGTCGCGTATGTTCACAACGGAAGGCAGTGCCAGCGTCCGCGCCAAAATGGCAGTATGCGAATTATCCGAACCAAACGTCGTTACAAAACCGAGCACCTTGCTCTTATCCAGCTTCACCACATCACTGGGCGTAAAATCACTCGATGCAAGAATACGCGGCCCGTCCAGTTCGATCTCTTCCTCTTTTTTTCCGAGTATATACCCGCCAAGACGTTTCGCCACATCTATGACATCCACCGCCCGCGCTTTCATGTACTCGTCATCCATTCTTATGAACATCTGTGAAAGTTCAAACCCGGCTTCATCCACAGCGCGCGCCGCACTCTCGCCCGCTTCGATTTTGGCAATGACAGCATCTTCCAGATCCGCGTCCTGCGCCATCATCGAATGCATACTGAAAATTTCCGCCTCCGATTCACCGACAGACCCCAACGCTTTTTCATACAAAGCGTTCAGCTCCGTTACAGCTTTTTCGCGCGCCGCATAAAATTTACTTTTTTCCTGTTCGGGCGTTCCCTGTTCGACGGGCGCTACGGAATCGTCATGCCGCACGATCTTCAATTTTCCGATGGCGATCCCTGCGAACACGCTCTTGCCGCTGTATTCTGTCATCATTCCGCTCCCTTTCTCTTAAAGATTTGCTTCTACGACCGCTTTCATGCCGGCGATCGCCGCCTCGGCGTCTTCTCCCTCGCAAAGCACATTGATCACATCCCCGCATTTGACCCCCAAGGACATGACTGCAAAAATTCGCTTTGCATCAGCCTTCTTACCCTTCGCTTCAATCGTAACTGCGCTTTTATACTTTTTCGCCTCCGCAACCAAAAGCCCCGCAGGACGTGCGTGAATCCCCAAACTGTCCTTGATCACATATTCAAACTTCATTTTCCTGTCCTCCCGATTTATTCTTATTTCTGAATATCCATACGAACGGTGTACCCGTTCATTTCATATCTTTTAGCTGTGCACCCGCCTTCGATCTTCACGTCATATCTTTCCGGATACAGGCGCGTCGTAAACACGCACTCTCCGCCGTTGATATATATTTCACACACGGATACATCCATAAAAATGCTCGCCGTTTCCGTTCGTACTTTGGCACGGCGTTCCGTCCTGCCGCGACCCGCATCCGTCAAAAAACGCAATATGCATTCCTCTTTTTCGAACGAAATTTCAAGCGCATCACTCAGCAGCACTTTTGTTCCAGGCAAAACATCTTCCAGTTCCAGCTCATACGCCGCGCATTCGTCCTGCATCGAAAGTTCCCCTCCGCGCAGTCGTTTCAATTCTGCGGCGGGCATCTGATACAGCTTTCCGTCCTTTTCCGTCAATTCGCGCGGCATCGTCAAAGTATGCTGCCACCCTTCCGCAACTGTCGGCGCATTGTCATACGGTACATCCGGCATCCCTGCCCATCCGTACAGAATGCGGCGCTCTCCGTCCCAAAAGGTCTGCGGAGCATAGAAATCAAATCCGCAATCCCATTCGCGGTAATGTTCTGAGTCCACTGTTCCGGCAAAATATCCGGAAGAATAAACATTCTGGAATTTATACTTTTCGTGCGCTACGCCCTGCGGCGACACACACAAAAATTCGGTACCGTTCATATTAAACAGATCCGGACATTCCCACATATATCCGAATTTCTCAGGTGCAGTAACAACTTTTTGCAATGAAAATTTTATACCGTCCTGCGATTCATAGAGCAAAACAGCCCCCGAATCACCTTTCAGCCTGCCGCCGAGCACCATCCTGTAACCTTGCGACGTCTTTACCACTTTCGGATCGCGTATGTGCCTGGTGAATTCCTTCGGATAATCAGCCGTGCGCAAAAGCACCTGCTTTTCCCCGAGCGAAAATCCGTTTTCCGAGCGAATCAGGATCGTATTCGATTCTCTGCCGTCCGAAATATAATCATACTCTTTATCCTTCCGCTTTACGTTCCCCGTATAGTAGATCCGAAGCCCGTCCCCGTCAACAAGCGCGCTGCCCGAGTACGCTCCGTCCGCATCCCACTCCGTATCCGGATAGATCGCGACTCCGTAAAACGTCCAATGCAGAAGATCGGGCCCGGCATAATGCCCCCAGCTGCGCATCCCGGCGCCTTCCGCGCTCTCCGGTGCGTATTGAAAAAAAACATGGTATAACCCGTCAAAACGGCACAGCCCGTTCGGATCGTTCATCCAGCCGACCGGCGGCATCAGATGATACCTGCACCGGTATTTCCCTGCCGCTACCGCCGGTATATTTTCCTGCACTTTCGACGCGATCTGCCGCAATTGTTTCTGCCGATCCGTCATGCCTGCGCACTCTCCGCCGTTACTTCCGTTTTCTTTTCTTCCGTACGCAAAACTTCTTCACCGAAGCTTACTTTTCCCTTACACAAAACGTCTACCGCCGCATAATCGTCCGCATTTGTAACAATAACCGGAGTTGTGGTATCGTACCCTGTTTCCGCGATCGCCTTTTGATCGAACGTCAGCAATGTCTGACCTCTGCGTACGGTATCACCTTCTTTCACAAGCGCCGTAAAATATTTTCCTTCCAAAGCAACCGTATTCAATCCGACATGAATCAGCACTTCTATTCCGCTGTCGCTCGTAACTCCGACCGCATGCTTTGTTTCAAACAATGTCGTTACCTTTCCGTTGAACGGAGCCACGACCTTGCCTGCCTCAGGCACAACGGCAAAACCCTGTCCCAGAACTCCCGCGGCAAACGTCTCGTCCTTGACCTCCGTCAACGCGATCGCTTTCCCCTTGAGAGGACTGTATACTTTATCTTTTTCACAGGGAGCATCATCCTTAAACCAAATGAAGGATACCACAAATGCCGCCGCAGACGCTATCAGCATCGTAAGTATATAGTTGACGAGGTTCCAGACCCCCAAGCCCAATTCTGAATTGGGTACCGTGATCAAAATACCGAAAATTCCCGTTACACCGTACGCAGACGCGCCTACGTGCGTCAACGCCGCAAACAAACCGCCGACCGCTCCGCCGATCATTCCGGCAATGAAAGGTCTTTTATAGCGTATATTGACACCGAAGATCGCAGGCTCCGTAATTCCCATGTACGCAGAAAGTGCCGCCGGAACCGCCATAGATTTCAACTTCTTGTTGCGCGTTTTTAATGCCACCGCAAGCGCCGCCGCACCCTGCGCAACGTTCACGGCTGTCGCGATCGGCATCCAAACATTCGCACCGCCGTTACTGAGGAAGCCCTGCTCGATAAGATTGTACATATGATGCACGCCCGCAACGACAGTCGGAGCATATATCGCACCCACAAAGAAACCGCCGATACCAAACGGAACCGAAATCAACCAGGACGCACCCTGCAAAACCCACGTTTCCAACTGCCCGAAAATCGGCCCGACGATCAGCAGAGCCACAATGCCCGAAGCCAATACGGAAGCCAAAGGTACTACAAACAAGTCAAGGATCTCCGGTACAACTTTATGCAGTTTCTTTTCTACAAAGCTCATTACCCATACCGACAGGATCACCGGGATCACGTGCCCCTGATACCCTACCAGCTTTACACTGTACGCCCCGATCGAAAAAAGGACCGGCGCCGATTCCACCGCTTCCGCGTTCCAGGCATTGACAAGGTCGGGATGGATCATGATCATACCGACGACCGCACCCAGGAACATGTTCCCGCCAAACACGCGCGCCGAACTTACCGCGATCAGTATAGGCAGGAATGTCAGCGCCGCACTGCTCATCAAATGAAAAAATGTGTACCAGTTGGACTCCTTCATCCCCGGAATAACATTTGTCATGCCTTCCAAAAGTCCCATCAGAAGACCGCTCGCCACGATTGCCGGAAGAATCGGAACAAACACGTCTCCCAACGTCTTGATCAGACGCAAAAATATATTCTGCTTCGATGCCGCCGCTTTCTTCACGTCTTCCTTCGTCCCGGCTTCGATCCCCGCCAATGCAATAAATTCATCAAATACCTTATTGACCGTCCCCGTTCCGAAGATAATCTGCAACTGTCCGGACGCCTCAAAGACGCCCTTCGCGCCGTCCACATTCTCCAATTGCTCTTTATTCACCTTCGAGTTGTCTGCGATCACAAGGCGCAAACGCGTCGCACAATGCGCCGCAGAAATAATATTCTCTTTTCCGCCGATCGCTTCCAGTACGCCTTGAGCCGATGCTTTGTAGTCCATAACATCCCCCTTTTGATTTTATTTTTTTAATATGGAATCAATTCCATATTATGTAACCATAGTATAACACGGCATTTTTCTTTTGTAAAGAGGTTTTTTAAAATTTTTTTCCATTTTTTATAAAAATTTATGAAACCGCTTCCATATCATCCTTCCATACTTGTGGATCCGCGTTCAACAATTTGAAATCCTAGACGAACCTCCTGCACCACCGAATCGCCGCCGATCTGTTCGAGAAGAATTCTTGCCGCCTTTCTGCCGCATTCATTGTAATAAAGGTGAGCACTGGTCAGAGTCGGCGATGTTACACGGGAGATTTTTCCGTCCCCTACACCGACCACGCGCACATCTTCCGGAACGCGCCTGCCCATTCCCTTCAAGCACAGCAAAGCTCCTGCGGCGATATGATCCGTCGCGCAAAAAAGGCTGTCGATATCCGCATGGCGCGAAAACAGCTCCGCCGCCTGCTCATATCCCGATTGCAGCGTAAACAGCGCCGTTTCTCCGTAAGACTCGTCAAAATGGATTCCATGTTCCGCCAAAGCCGCCAAAAACCCGCTTTTTCTGTCATACCCTGCCGCCTTATCGTCCTCCCTTACCCCGATATACCCGGGAACCTTTCCCTTTTCCAACAGCAAATTCGTCAAGGCGTACGCCGCACCGTAATCATCATAATATACGCAGGAAAACCCGTTTACCTGCTGCGCCGCTACGACAAACGGCACACTCAGTCCTGCAAATACTTCCCGATGCTTGGGAGTGATAACCGTTCCGATCAGGATAATGCCATCCACCTTGTTTCGGCTGAAAATATCAAAATAATTCAGTTCAGCACTTTCGTTGTTCTCCGTATTCGCGAGCAGAAGAAAATAACCTTCCGATGAAAGAACGGAAGAAATCCCCTCTACCATTTCGCTGATCGAATCGGAATTGATCTTGGGAAGGATCACCCCGATTTGTCCTGTCTTTTTTGTGCGCAGCGTCTGCGCCTGCGCCAGCGGGCGATACCCCGTCTTGCGGATCACTTCCCCGATCCGCTCTTTTTTCTCCCCACCGACATAGCCGCCGTTCAGGTATCTCGATACCGTCGTACGCGACACTCCCGCCATTTTCGCAATTTCATCGATGTTCATATTATCACCTTTCGCTTTTCTCTGTAAAATTATTCTACCACGGCCTTTTTTTTCTGTCAAGACCTTATATGAAATCAATTCCATATTTTTTACAAGCCTCAAGTTCGCAATGAATACAAGGCCGCCGCCCGCATAATTTTGCGGGCGGCGGCTTCGTATTTTACTTAAAAAAGTCCCGCAGAAACTATTTTCCGCGGGACTTTTTTAACGTCGTTTATGATCTGAATTTGTATCTGCTCCGCCGACAAAAAACTAAAAACATAGTTTTTTTATCGGACAAATTCTTGTTTGAATGGAAAATACTGTTTTTCTCAGCGGACAGCGGACGGATATTAATACAAACCGCTTCTGTGAACTGTCCTCAAGCGGCACGCCGCGGTCTCAACCGAAAAACTTTCTTATTCAGATGCGAACTCCGTTTTCCGTCAAACGACTCTGAAGGCTCGCGATGTCTGCATTGGAAAAATCTGAAAACATTGCGGCAGCCGTACCCGCCGCTTCGCCCGAAACGGCACAAACCGGAATAACTCTCGTTACGTCCCACATTTCGTCTGTTACGGAAATGCACCGCCCCGCACAGAGCAGATTATCCACTTTCTTCCCCGTGAGCACGGAAAAAGGCAGTTCATACGCCGGGCCGCGCTTGCGCCAATCGCCGAATTTACCCACCGAATCGGCAAAATGTTTATGCATCTCCGTAACATCCATGACATATCTGCCGTCCAATCGGCGGGTCATACGCACCTGCGGTATCGTCGGCAAGCAGACCGGCATATAGGCTGGGTATTGCTTTCGGTTTAAAAGAATGTGCTCCAGCGTCTTGTCGTGGGAAAGCATCATCATTTCACTCAATTCCTGACCGTCCACACCGAGGAAACGCCGTACCGTCAAGGGCTGTTCTTCCTGGCCCGTCTTGTCCTCTTCCGCTTTATCGCATGTCCCCAGAGGATACAAACGCACTTTTTCGCCGTCGGTCGCGTAATACCATGCGGCGAGTAAATTTCCGCGGCCGTGCAACGCAGTATCTTCTCCCGACATTTTGCATACGTCGGCGTCGCCCGTACAGTCGATCACGGATCCCTTCACCTCAATCGCGTATCTTCCGCTCTTATTTTCCACGATCACCGCATCGATGTTCCGCCCTTTTTTATGTACCGAAGCCACCGTCGTTCCGTAAAGAATTCTTACCCCGCTTTTGCGCAGAAGCTCTTCTGCGGCAAGAGCAAACAAATGCGGATTAAAATCCACGACATACCGCTGTTTTTTTCTTTCCTCTATCGTAGAATCGCGCAGCCATGCCTCAGGCAGAGGCCCCGCCGCGCCGTAACGCACGGATAATTTTAACAGTTCCTCCGCAATACCGAACGACAGCTGATTTCCCATTCCGTCGCACAAAGGAAGATATATCGTTACCAGGCCCAGAGTACTTAAGCCGCCCGGCATAAACTCTTTCTCCACGAGCAGAACGTCAGCTCCGCCGCGCGCCGCCGCCAACGCCGCCGCGATCCCTGCAACACCGCCGCCTGCAACCAGAACCTGGCAAGCGGCACGAACTTGCGTATTTAACTCTTCCCTGATCGTTTCCATACCAAAAAATCTCCTTGCTGTACTTTCTGCTTGTTGTACTCCCTGATACCCCGACGAGGTGCGAAATTCAAAATTTATCCGACTAAGACCGCCCTTGACTGCCTTGCGCAAATCATAGTCATAATCCGGGCAAACCTTGACACCCGTTCGCATTTCCTTCCGTTTTCAGGCAAACAGGATCTCAATCGAAATCAACGGTTTTCCTTCCGTTGCAAAATCGACATACAAAGATTCGCCGACCGCAACAACTTCAAAAACGATCTTTTGACCGTTCAAAAGAACTTTTGTGCACGTTTTCCCGCGCGGCAGCAATATGTGGGCTTCCAGCTTACGCGTCTGCGAACGAACGTCGTAACGCATCCCCTTTTGCGTACAAATGTAACGCACGTCTACGTATTTTCCTTTCGGTTCGTAACCCGTTATATAGCGCAATTCCGTATACTCGGTAACGGCAAACCGCGGCGAAAAACGAATCGTTTCATACAGGCATGACGCATCTTCCACACCCGCGAGAGCTTCGTCCACGGCTGAGATAAACGCCGCCGCACCCCATCCGCTCGGCCCGCCGCCCTGCGGCATGGAATCCTGCGGCGAATAGAGAAAATACACAGTTCCGTCCCTCTCCGACAACTCCATGACGCGCTTGATGATATCCCACCCGTACTCTTCGTAACCGTTGCGCAGAGCGGCTTTTGCCAGTTCCCCTGCCGTAAACGGAGAAATCGCGCCGTTGATGTATGTCCCCGGCTTTTCTTTACAGAACTTTTCATACCACGGATCGATGGTAAACCATTCCGCAAATGCGGCTGTCTTTTTCCGACGCTTCAAATATTCTTCTATGATCGATCTCGATTGCGCAAGATCCGTCAAGCCGCGGTTGATATCGTATGCATTCGAAAGAGAAATACGCACGTTTTCTTTATCGTCCAAAGGCTCGCAATTCAACGGCAGCTGGTGTACAAAATATTTCCCGTTCCAAAGATAGCGGAAGATATTTTCGCGCAACGTATGTGCTTTTTTGCGCCAATACTCCGCCTTCGACGACTTTACCGCCAGATCGTTGATCTGCGCCAACAACAGCATTGCCTGATACACCCCGGAATTATCTCCGTGCATGGCGCACATCCTTTCGTTTTCATGAATGCGGCGGTCATGAACGGAATTCGGATCGTACGTGATGTCCCATGTGTCGATCGTATAAGCTCGCTTTACCAATCCGTGCTCTTTATCCCAGCGTTTCGGCGAAGACGTGCAATATTCAATGCCCTTTTCCAGTTTCGGCAGTATCTTAATCAGCCAGGCAAGATCTCCCGTGGCACGATAGACTTGCATGGCGCCTTCCACGATCAGATATTCGATATCCGCCTCGATCTCCAGCCGCACGAGCGCGACGTTATCTTCTTCATAGATGCGGCGGCAGTCTTCGTTGACAAATTTCCAATGCTCATCATCCAGCTGCTTGATAAGTTCGAAATAAAATCCCTCTTCCGACTGCGTATCCAATATAAACTGAATAAAAGAGCGAAGATCATATTCAAAATGTTTCAGTGCTTTAAGCTCGTGTACAAAATCGCGGATCCAATTGTTACTGCATACAAGCACCCGATTATCAATGAAAAGAAGCCGCCTGTCATCGCGTACAGAATTATACAATCGGTGCAGAAACTGTCCCAAACGGCTATCCGTCGTCGTCAAAACACAGGGAAGCACCATTTCCTCATTGTTGTATGTGCCGTTGTTTCTGCCTTCTATGTTCATGGCAGGCAGGCGATGTTCAAATTCTATCATTTTGCAAATAATCTCCTTATGCAAAAATCAGAGTTGAATGCCTTCATTTTTGCGAAGATCGGCAGGTGTGATCTGGTATCTGTCCCTGAATTTTTTATAAAAATGGCTGATCGAACTGTACCCGACCGTCTCCGCGATGCTGGCATAATCCATATTGGAAAACTTGATCATGTTATAAGCAAAATTCAGACGGATCTCGGCAATGTACTCCTGCGGCGTCATATTATAATATTTCTTTATGAGTCTGCAAAGCTGCGCCCGGCTGTATCTGGTCAATCCTTCCAGAGCCGAAACGCCTTCCCTCAGATTTTTATACTTACGCATCTCATTGAGCGCATTTACAAATTCCGCAGGGATCTCGTCCGATTTCAGTTTTCTGTGCATTTTGCGGACAAGCCCCGTCAATATCTCCGTCGTCATCAAACGACATAAAATCCTGTTTACGTCCCCGTATTTTGTGAGCCGTCCGTAGATCTCGTCCACTTTGAACTTCACGTTGAAATCGCCGGAAATCTTATTGATCCCCTGTTCCGTTTCTATGTATTTCTTTACCCTTTCGCCGTACAGAGCATAGAATTTTTCCATCTCCGATTCGTGCATATAAATGACGATCAGTTCCGTATTCGCTTCCGATTGCAAAAAGCGCCAAACCTCACCGCGGCGCAACATCATATAATCGAATTCGAGAAGAACGCAGACTTCTCCTTTCACATCGATCCGCGCCTCTCCCGAGATCATATAGATGAGCGTGTAATAATGGTCATTGCTCTGCTGCTCTGTGCGTATATACCCTTTCTGAACGCAATAATAATAATCAGTCGAATCCCCGCTGGGTTCTTTCAGTTTTATCTCTTTCATTTTCTTTGAACAATCACAATTTTCAGATGCCGCAATATGAAATCAGATTCCGATAATTCATTTCCAGGCACGCGTCTTCGTCGATCGGCGGAATGATACAGGGCGGCAGCCATGCTCCTTCCAACTCTCCTATTTTTTCATCGTCTCGCACATAACCGCGTATGCGATCTTTCACATAGCGATAACGCAGAATCTGTCCGCCTAAAAACAACTGCACGACCTCCAACCCAAAGCAGAAATTTTCAATCAGCCATTGTTTTTCATACAGTCTTTCAAATTTTTTCAACGCCTTGTCAAGTAAAGGAAATTCTTTGTCCAGCAAAAACTGCAAGCGCTCCTTGTCTCCCTTTGCATATGCGTCGCGGACATGAAGGCCAAGTTCCGCTTTTACGGATAACAATTGCGCCAGAGCGGCCGCCGTTTCAAACAAATACGAATATCCGCCTGCACTCTGCTTGCGATAAAATGCTGCAAGCCTCTTGTACGCTTCGCCCGTTCCTTCCGAGAGATATGAATCGTAATTTCCCAGTAAAATATCGCTGTAAAGGATCCAGTAACTGCGGGAATTTAAAGTCGTCAGGTTCTTGCGGAACGGATCGTTCAGATAATCTAAGGAATACATCGCTTCATATGGCACGCCCGTGATGCGCATAAATTTTTCCGCATCCGGCTTGCCTGTACCGTCCCAGTTCCCGAGGGCATATTCCGCTGCCGCAAAAACCGCAGGAAGTACTGCAAAAATACTGCAAAGTCCGCCGCCGTCCGCCCATAAAGTCAGGATATACTGTTCTACCTCGCTCTCCTGACAAGCATCCAGCTGCGGAACAATGCGCGAAATACTGTACCCATTGGAAGGAGCAAAACCGCAGATCTTATAAGCCGCGCCCGCATATGAGAGCTTGCCGCAGGCGCGTTTACCTTCCGCCAGAAGATCCCGCAATTTGCTGCGGTCGCATTCGTTATAATCCCAAAGGATCAGCCGTACACCCTCCGGTATGGCATTTTTAACGTCTTCGGGTATGTACTTTTTGCCGTCTTTTTCTTCGGTAAACATATCGCCCCAAATCTCGCAGGTATATCCGTATTTTGCTGCGATCTTCACAACTTCCCGAAGATGCTGTGCCATCAGTTCGCGTTTCGGACGGTATCCGTGGAGCTTCAGATACCTGCCCGTACCGATACCGAACGCTTCATCAAAACCGATGTGGATGCGCCTGGATTTTATTCCCTCCGAAATTGCGGCAAACATATGGTCGATGAGGGTATAGACGCGTTCATCCCCCACCAGAAGAACATTGTCCGTATCAAACAGCGGCGTATAAACATTGTACTTTTTCAGATAATGCAGATGCGCCAGCGTCTGTATGGAAGCGATCAATTCGATCCCGTGTTCCGCGGCATAGGCATCCAGTTCGCGCAAAGAGGCGGTATCATACCCGCCTCGTTTATAATTGAAATACGGCTCGTTCTCCATCTTAAACGCATCCGTACAACCGAGATACAGCTGATCGTATCCCATTTGCGAAAGCATTCGGATATACTTTTTCAGAGTATCAACGGTCGGAGTACTGCCGCCCGAACATTCGATCAAAACAGCCAGTTCATTTATTTTCTTCATGCTCTTTTGCCTCATACGTTATGTTTTGTTCTGCTTTATCCGTTATATTCTTCGCTCGAAAACGCAGGATCCCCACCGTCTGCGAAATAAGATTGAGGATCTCGCCCAAAATACCGCCCAACGCACCCAACCCGATATGGATATTATAGGCAAGCCAACAGGCAGAATCACCCATCTTCCACGCCCGCAGCGCGTTGACGTTTCCGCATACGACCGCACACGTCCCAAACAGTGCACCTGCCACGGGAAGCAAATACCACAGAATCACACTTACCTGCGTTTCAATAACTGCGGCGTACACGGCGTAAATTCCGACATAGCTTACGCACAGACACGCTGCCGTACAGCGCATCAGCGTTTTGCTTTTGTCATGAAACGCCATGAAAAGAATGTTCCGCACAAGATAAACGACATTCAGCGCGACTGCGATCCCTCCTTCCGAAAAGAAATAGGAAACAAGATACAGCGCCGTGCCGCCCGTCTGAAACAACAGAAGCGTGCGCTTTTTCCGTGCCTGAAAGGATACGACCGTAACCAGCATGCCCGCGATGCTTAAAACCATCGCGATGATCTTTTCCGTCTGCATATTTTAAAACCAGTCTCTTCTTGTAAACATTCTGAAATCCAACGCACGGGGCGGTTCGGGCAGTTCGCCGATATCTTCCGACCCGCGCTTTTCCGACTGCAGCAAAAACCATAGTTCCGACGTGATATTCTCGCATTCGCGGATATCCGGCACGATGAGTATTCCATTTTCGCCGCACAAAATACTTTCCGATTGTTTCCACTTGCCGATCCTTGCAAGCGCATAAGCATAATAAATCTTACAGCGCGCATTTTCGCGTATGTATTCGGGCAGTTCTTCGTACAATCGGATCAGCCGTCTCGGACGGTTTTGCTCATGCAGGCAACGTAACACTTCCTTCACAAGGCATACGTCGTCCTTTCGAAGCGCATACGCCGCCAACATCGACCGCACTTCCGCGTCATGCCGTCCCGTTTTCCTGTACAGAACGCCGAGTGCGTAATGCGTCCACGCCGTCTGCGCAAGTTTCCGCGAGCGCAGCAAAAGCTTTTCCGCCGCCTCGTACTGTTCCGACGCAATCATCGCGGTACCCGCCTGATAATATGCGTACCAGTTGTCCTTATCCCTTTCTTTGATCGCCTTTGCAAGAAGTTCCTGCCATTCCGCCTGCGACTGGTAAGACTGCGGAACGGACGCAGGATCGTGATAACCCAGCGTACCCTCTGTTAAGAGACGCATCCACTCAAGCTGTTCCTCGCCCATCGGGGCAAAGACAAGATGCTCCGCCAAAAGCGGCTCCCCGCTTTTTTTGCGGCGTTCGTTTTCCAGCGCTCCCCAGCCGTCCTGCAAATATAAAATCGTTTCCGCAGGAGTTTTCGCCATATGTCTGGTATTTTCCAACAACGATTCCAATTTTTCAACGGGCATTTCACGGTCTAAAATATTTTCCGCTTCCTGCCTCGCGCCCTGCCATTCTCCGTGGATCTTTTCGGGATCTGCCGTCATCGGCCCGTATACTTCCAACCATTCCCAAACCGTATGCGGAGGCATGGGCAGACACTCATACTGCGTTTTCGCCAACCCGCACTGGATTTCGTTGTAACGGCCGCTCTCGTCATCCGCAGTGAGGAAGTTCTGCCAATGCCTTCCGCCCTGCGAGTTTCCCCATACAAACAGCTTCCTGCCGCAAAGGCGGCGGGTAGATGTCTGACATAATCCGTAACCTTCCGCGTCCAGCTGACAGATATAACGGCGCTTTTTTTCCAGCGTTTTCCAGAAATAGTCGTTGGACATGATATTATCCGCCGGATAGGATACGTCGATCCCGTTGTGTACGGGAATATCGATCTTCACCACCTCCGCGTCGGGTGCGGAATACGACTGATCCGCGGGAACGATCACGCGGTCGCCGTCCTTTTCGCTGACGGCGACGTTGCTCCACCAGTACATCGGGATCACCTTCGAGTTCGGGTTCTCCAAGCGCACGCGCACATGAAGAAACGCCGAATCCTCGGGCAGAAAAAAATCCATCTGCACAAGGGCACAACGAATGCGTTCGAAATAGTAAAAACGCAGTACGGGCGTACCGTCATCCAGTTTTGTCGTTGCCGTGTTGATCAGAGAACAGGTGAACGGTCCGTGCCCCTTGAAACAGCTGTTCCATTCAATGCCGCCCGAAAGCCAGGCATTGCGCACCCCAAGATTACACGGGCGCACCACACTGTTGTTAAAAAGAAGTTCCTTCCCCTTCTTTTTGTCAAAGAGCGACCAAAGTTTCCCTCCGAAACAAGGGAAAAATTCCGCACGCAACCGTTCATTTTCCAGAACAACCGTATCATACTCCTTGGGAGTCAGCGTTCTATCGTACAGATCCTGGTATCGATACGGATATGCGCTTTCCATTATACCATAATTTATGAATAATCCGTCATCTTCATCCAATAAAAATTTATCTTTTATATCTGCCAGACTGAGTTTTACAGATATGGGCGGCAATGAACTCTCTCCATTCCAGTTCGCCGAGGGCATGATCTTCTTTTCTTGTTTCAATACAGTCACGGTTTTGCCTCTTCTTCAATATTCTACGATGGATCACAGCGGCACGACAAATATGCCCTCTCCCGCATTCAGAACTTTGGTCATTGCCCCGTTCTGCAAGCGCACGATCTCGGCTTTTGTACTTCCGCCGCCATACACCGCCACGGCTTCACAATTACCGAATTGCAGTGTCATTTCAACGCTTTCTCCCTCCGCCGGATCTTTCCAGGGCAGGATCAGGTACCCCTCTTCTTCCTCCGCTTCACGCGTATATCTTCCGACCACGCAATCCTGCCCGCATGTAACAGAATTCAGAAAACGAAAGCCGGAAAAATCCCCTATGCTTCCGAGCATCCGCACCGCCGTACCGCCGCGCGTGCCTTCCGCCGCGATCCCGATCGCTTCCTGCCAAGAAAAGGAAAGGATCGCATCCGAAAAGGATGAAATTTCCGCGTTGACATTTTTTACCGCTTCATACAGTTTTGTCTTGGTTCCGTCCGCGTTTACAATGCACATATCGTACATTTGCGCTTCCCCTTCCAGAGGATTGGAATAACAATAATAGCTGATCCAACTTCCCGAAAAACAAAGCGCCATGTATGCCTGCATTCGGATCTCCGCTTCCGACAATACGGCACGGAATTCCTTGCCTGCCGCAGACTGAATATAATAGTTGACTTCCGCCCCGTATTCTTTTGCAAGACGGGCGACCTGATCGTAACAGTACAGCCAATCCGTGCGCATAGGTTCGTCCGCCCGGAACGGATAAAAATCCACCGAAAACAGCCGATTGTCCGAAAAGTCCGCCAAAACTTCCTCCGCATACCAATTCAAATAATCGGAATAATCGGTAAAACCCGTTTGCGACGGCTGCGCATACGAGGGCAGTAAATTGATAAAGTATTTCTGATCGGGATATACACCTTGAAAATCGGAGGTCAGCGTCTCATCGCCGTAATGAGAAATTTCTTCCTTATCCGGTTCGTCCGCAATATGGATTCCTTTGATCAGGCGGGCGTATTCCCCGTAAACGTCGTGCTCGGAAAAAGGCGTATCCGAAAAAGTGAACCCTACCGAACCCGAAAGATAATCTCCGTAATTCAAAATAACGTCCAGTTCCGTTTCCGCACAGATATCCAGCGCGCGTTTCGTCGCCGCAGACCCCAGATAATACTGGTTTTCCGACGTGCGCGGCGAAGCGGAATGATTGACCAACAGCAAGGTATTCATTCCGCAGCCGCGATACGTTTCGTAACTTTCCCGCGAGATTTCATAGGGTGCCCAAAATCCGCTGATCGTAAATGATTTCTCCTCAAAAACGGGGAGACGTATCTCTGTTTCCGCGTCCGCACATCCGCTTGCGGAAACAACCCAAAGGGAGCAAAGCAAAGCGCAAATTGCCCGTTTCCAAGAGCTTTTCATTTGTTAATCCCTGACAGGCACCATGAATACGCCTTCACCCTGCGCAAGAGTAAGCGTGATGGAATTGTTTTCAAGCGAAACGGTCTGCTTTTCGCCGTTTCTCCAGATCATCAGCGAATCCGCTTCCGTAAATTCGATGTCGATCACCGAGTTCCGTGCATCCGCCAGCGAACAATAATTCACAAGCATAAATCCTTCGTCCCCGTTAGCATCCTCCATGACGCCCATCATAAAATCCTGATCGCTCTCGATGGATGAAACGGTATTCAGATCGTCCGCCGTATAAACATAATCTAAAAGTTCACGATTTTTAAGAATCAGGTTCATCGCCGCCGTCTGTGTAACGGGATTCAAAACCACTCCTTTCCAGTCGAAACACTTATAAGCATATCCGAAAGCAGCAATGTCGTTATTGACTTTTTTCAAATCATAGTAAGCATCATTTTTTGTACCGTCCTGATCCACCGGCGCAGAACCGTCGCCGTATCCTTCCTCTTCGGGTGTTATGTAGGTGTACCATGAAAGCGAATCCATACCTAGCGCCAGCGCTGCGTAAGCCTGTACGGCATACTCGCTCTGTTCGGGAATACGATTTTTCGTGGACGTCATAGAACTTTGCAGACAAATATGGGAAAGCGTATTATATTCCATCGAATATTTCTTTACCATTGCAATGTCATACAACAGGTAACTTGACAATAATTTATCGGCACGAACGGCATAAGAATCTACAGACAGGTATTTTGTCCCGTCCACAACCGAAAGTACTGTTTCGCAATAATTTTTCAGATAATCCGAATAGCCGCCGCTGCTGAAAATACTCGCATACGAAGGATACAGGTTGACCATGAATACGGCATCGGTCCCGCTGTACGTCTGATTGAACATCTCCGCATAAGATGCAAGTTTTGTCATCACTTCCGGATACGGCTCATCCCACACGAGAAGTCCGTAAAAGCCTTCCGAATCGGAAAAATCGGGCATACCTGTCAGATCAAAATCCCACCATGACGCCCCTTTGCCGTCTATGCCCCCTTTCGTATAATTCGAGCAATAAACAGCAGATTTCAAACCGTTTTGTTCAAAGAGTTCCACGCGCTGCGAGATAAGTTCTTCCACTTCTTCTGCCGACCCATGCGCACCGGGACGCAAATTGCTTCGCCCCGCATGATTGACGATGGTAAAACCAGCCTCCTTCATGTCTTGCGCAAAGGCATTGTTCGCTTCCGTATCGTAACCGTTGGTTTCGTCATATTCCAACGTCGGAAATCCCCACGCCGCTATATCTATGTAATATTCATCCTTATATTGTTCGTAATCGATCTGTGCATTTTGAGTGGAATTTTCAAGACCGTTTGCAGGCTCCACACATCCCACAAAAGTCAATGTCGAAACGCTTCCTATCAACACGCCAAGTGCTGAAGCAGCTATTTTTTTAAATAATTTTTTCATCCTTTCAATCCCCCCGCAGACATACTGCTCATGATTTTCTTATTAAAGCAGGCAAACAGAACGAGCGTTACCGCCGAAGTCATAAACAAAGCCGCAAATACGACAGGATAAGCATTTGAAAACTGATTGGAAAGCGCATTGATCCCGTAAGCCACGGTCGGGTTATTTTTCAGATACAGGAACGAAGTCATGTAATCATTCCAGTTGGTGATCACGGTCAAAATGCCCTGTGCCGTGAGAATGGGGAGCGCCTGCGGCAGCATAATGCTCAAATAGGCACGCAGATTGCCCGCGCCATCCAGCTTTGCCGACTCCACATATTCTTTCGGAATGGATGCGAAATAGTTTCCGTACAGCAGAACGCCGAAACCGAGCCCGCCGGAACGGCTCAGTACGACCGTCCACCACGTATTCATAATGCCCAGCTTATCGTAAAATGTCAGCACCGACGCCGTCGTACCGATGGTAGGTATGCACATCGTCATGACTACCGCCAGTTCGATCAGCCGTTTGCCCCTGAAATTATACTTAGAGATCACATACCCCACGGCGGGCGGAAACACCAGCCCGCACGCAACGGCAATGATGATCTGTGTGAGCGAGTTCCCGAACATATCGATAAGTCCGATCGTAACATGCTGACGCTTTCCGCCCACGTATGCCGTAAATTTGACCGTATATTCAAATACCTGCTTGTAATTGTCGAACAGATTGGCAAATGTAACACCTTCGAAATTAAACATAGCCATCGGATCGGCATTGTAATTGGAGACTACGCGGAAAGAATTCAATATTACCCAAATGAACATGAAAAGATAGCTCGCCGCAAAAATGATCATAAGGGTCAACACAATGGCGGCAAAGGCAATATCCCCGCGCGTCAGCTTTTTGATCTTGTATTGAGGTTTCGCAATTTTCATCAGTATTCTACGTCCCTCCAGAACCTTTCCATCAATCTCTTCGAGAACAATGTGATGACAGAACCTATGATCGCGATCAGCACACCGAACGCCGATACAAAGTTGAGGTTCGTCCTCGCCTGCGAATTGATAATGATTACCAATCCGATAGTGCTCGTATTGCCCGTACCGTTGGTTAGCAGCAACGCCGGCAGATACCAGCTGAACATGCCCGATATACAGGTCATGGAAACAGTCGTGATCGTACCCCAGATCATCGGTATGACCATCATGAAAAACTGTTTCAAATCGCTCGCCCCGTCAATTCTGGCGCTTTCGATAACGCTCTCCGAAATTCTGCTCATCGCTGAGCTGAAATAGATCATGTTCGTGCTGATACCCGTCCAGATGCTGAACAGCAGAATAAACCACCACGCCGTTTTCGGATCCCCCAAAAAACCATTGGCAGGAACCAGTTGCCCCAAACCGATGGATTGAAGCATCTGCGTGATAAACCCGAAATCGCGGCTGACCGCCATTTTAAAGCAAAGACAAAGAACTACTGCGGAGATCACGGTCGGAATAAACAGCACGACGCTGAAAAATTTGCTCGCGCAATATTTCTTATAGATGACATAAGAAAACAAGAGGGAGATCGGCATGTCAATCAAAAGCGACAGCGGCAAAATGGACAGCGAATTGAGGATCGCCCTCGGATTTTCCAACGTGGAAGAGGCACTCAGTCCCAAAAACGTAGTGATCACGCTTCTGTAGTTGTTAAATCCGTAAAACCTTTCACTCGCGTCCTGGAAGGAGCTTATGATCATGGAAATGTTCATGCCGATCGAAAAAATACAAAAATGTATGACCGGCCAAAGCAAAACGAGATATACAAACAAGGAATCGCGGATCTTCGCCCGCATCAATTTTTTTGACGACGCTTTTTCCATAACTTATTTCAACCCTGCCGCACGCAGTTTACTATCCCAAAGAGTACAATATCCTTGATAATTATTCTCCATGATCTTGTCGATGTCGTTGATCGTATAGCCGGTCTGATTGGTAAGCATTTTATCCGAAAACATTTTGATCGTATCCCCTTTCGCATTGTACAATGTTCCCAGCACGCCGCCCGTAAGATACATAATGTTGTTGGAACCTTTCATAACCACCTGATTGTTCATCACAACTTCGGTAACCGTATACGAAAAATCGTTGAGTTTCGCCATATCATTTTCCGTAAAGGTATATTTGAATGCCATCGGCGTACCCAAGCTCTTATGCATAGAAACACAGTTGTCTTCGGTAAATACAAATTTCAAAAACTCAAGCGCAAGCTCTTTTTCTTCTGCCTTTTGCGGAATAAAGAACACTTCCGCGGGGATGTCGATGAATGCAGTCCGGACCGTCTGGGTCGTATCTACCTGCGGCAAATTTGCAAATCCATATTCGAACGTATCGGACGTGATACTGTCTTTCATCTCCGTTTCAAACCAGCCGCCCGAAGGACAGAAAACGCAATCCCCGTTCAAAAAGTTCTGCTGCTGCTGGATATTATCCTTTTCGCCGCAGCCGAGAATGGAATTACGGCTGTATTCGCCATCCGAGTCGATCAGATTGCACATTGCCGTCAGCGCATTTTTGATGGAATCATTGATAAACGCGTCGCGATCAGGAGTTTCGCCCTGCTGACTCAGATAATTGTACCAATCCTGTCCGCCGTTGCCCTGCGCCCAGAGCCCGCGGAACATTCTGTCCAGATCGTCGACCGTGCCGCCCCAACTCATCGGTTTGACCGCACGCCCGTTGACCGCACCCATCTCGTTGATCTTATCGCAAAGATCCAAAAGTCCCTGCCATGTTTCCGGAAATTCACCCTGCGTATATTCACCGCTCGACGGAATCGCATCCAGATATTCCTGATTATACACAAATCCCGTGGGAGGCATAAACGGTGCAAGCATGTAACGCTGTCCCTCATAGATCCCGTAAGACGCGACGTCTTCCGAAATGCGGTCTTCCAATCCGCTCAGCGGATACAGCAGTCCGTCCTTTGCCCAGTCGTACCACAGATCAGACGTCGTCGCAAAATAAAGATCGTCCAAAATATAACTATCGGATAAAAATATGCTGCGCACCTCGCTGTTCAGCGAAGGGTTCCAGTTGATCTGTACGTCGCAGCCCGTCTCGTCTTCAAAAGCTATGGCATAGTCGTCCAGCCAGCGGTCGTAACCGCTCAGCCGCATACTGATCAGGAGTGTCCTGCCGGCATAAATACCGTCTCCGCCGTTGTTGCCGCCCGTACCTCTGGTGCAAGCCGAAAAAGTCAGAACGGCCAAAATTAATCCAAGCAAAATACAAACCGTCTTTTTCATTTTAAGTTTCTCCTATGATTATTTTTTGCCGAAATGATTTTTCGGCTCGCATCCGCTATTCTCTTATTTCACCGATTTTCTTTTTCTCATTGCCAATACAACTACCGCGCCGAGCACGACTGCCGAAACAAGCACCGAAGAAACGGCGATCGCAGAGTTGCATCCGCCACCCGTGGTCTGCTCCCCTTGCTGCTGTTGCTGCTGGCTTTCGCCCGTGCCTACCGTTACGGCCGCCGCTTCACTTTCAAACGTACCGAATTCGTTTGTTACGACCGCCGCCACTTTTACGGCACCGTCTGCCAAACCTTTCAGATAATAGCGGTCGTTTTCTTCGTTGTAGACGATCTCCGCTTTGTCCGCGCCTTCTACGATCTTGAAAGAAATCGATTCACCGATGATCTCTTTTGTGTTGGTCGCCTGCAAACGTATCTGTTTGCCTACATCCACAGAATCGTCGTCCAAATCTAACTCGATCCCGCTGCTTGCAGTAACCGTCGTGCTGAACGGGTAGATGGTTACCGTGCCGTTGCCCGTCAAAGTTCCGTCAAAATAGGAAGGAAGTGTTCCCGATCCCTGCAAACCGAAATTCCCTTCCAGGAACATTTCATCGTCTATGTAAAGCGTAAGCCGTTCACCGGAAGTCAAACCATCCACAAACAGCTGCACCAGGCGCACCGTTACTTTGACTTTCGTCCCCTCCGGCATGCTGTAGGCTTTGGTTTTATATGCCGTAACCGCCCCCGCATACGACTGGATGGTGATCTCGTCCGGCGTAAAGATGATCTGATACCCCGCACTGCAGTTGTTGTCTTCATAGCGGTCGGTAAAGAACGCCAGCGTCAGCGTGTAATCTCCCGTAAAGGAAAGATACATATCGTTTTTGGAATTGTTGATAAACTTACGGCAGTTGATAATGTCCAGCGCTTCCGTATCGGACGTCGAAGTATACGTCTTTCCCTCCTGTCCTATGGGCAGATAATCGGAAATGTCGTGATCCACAATTGTCGCCGCCTCGGTATATTCGGGTACGTATTTTGCCGTAACATTTGTAGTCTTATCGATGGGCAGGATCCGAATGGGTGAAGTACGAACGTACGACGCCGATGCGATACGCACATAACCGCCCGTTTCTGCATGTGAAAAAATATTGCTTCCCCCGTAAGTGCACTGCACATAGAGTGATTTCCCTTGGGAATTGATGACTTCGATATAGATGGTAAGCAGTTCCTGACCGTTCTTGGTCTGCGAGCTGAAACGTCCCGCTTCAACCGTAAATTCCTCACCTCTGGGCAGGAAGTTCTCATCATATCCCGTCAATGTCGTAAGTTCCACCGAACTATAATTCGGACTCTTCAACCCGTTCGGATAGAACTGTATACGCCGAGGCCCGCCCGTCATATCCCAAAGTAAACGTACAACGTATGACCCCGTAGACGATACATAGGCACTCTGCGACGTTGCCCCCAGTTCGACAAAAATATCGACGTTCGTTTCCGTTTTCTGTTCGGCATTGAACATCGGGTCGAGAATGGTTTCCGCTGTAGCCGGATCTTGCGAATCATTCGCCGAACGGAATTTGATCGCATAATCTCCTGTGTATTTTCCGTTGTTTTCCTTATTTTTAAAGGAAATGTTCGGATTTCTGTCGTCGAACACCGTTGCATCCAGAAGGAAATTGCCGTCTTCCGTAACCGTTGCACCCGTAGTCAGCGTATAAAGACTCACCGTTTCCATGAAGTCTTCAATATCCATCACATTGACATTGCTCATATCTGCGGGCTTTTGAGTGGAAGTTTGCGAATAATCTTCGTCCGGACCGATGACAGGTTCTTCCGACTCCTCTGCGCCGACATCCTTCAGACCGAGCGTTGCCGTCGCATCCGAAACATACAGGCGCACGATATTACTTTCCTTAATCGTTTCTCCGAAATCGGGATCCACCGTGGTTTTACTAAAATCATAACTGAAATTATCTACCGACTTCATTACCTCTTTCGTTTCCTGATCTGTAAAATAAAGGTTTGCCGTAAAGCTGTTATAGTCTGTTCCCCATTCCAAACTCACATCCACAGTATATGTTTTCCCTGTCTGCGTGGGGAATGTTTTCTGTTCGCTTAGCGCCGCCTCAGGTTTATTGGAATAGATAACTCCGCCTACCTTATCTCCGTTCGTCCCGCCCGAAAAAATCAGAAACCGCAGTCCCTGCGAATTGCTCGTATCACTCGTTTTGAAAATCAGCCAGATTTGGCCTTTTGCTTCCGTAAGTTTCAAATCGAAACTCAATTTAATCTTGTTATTGCTTTCCGCAAAATTGTAAGTACCGTAATAATTTTTACCGGGTTTTGTCTCAATCCAACTGTTTGCAGCTTTTGCAAAATCACCGCCAAGATCGCTCAATTTGGTCGTTTCCTCTTCCGCCGAAACGGGTGAAACGAACAGCACCGCCGATAGGCAAAGTGCCATTGCGCAAATGAGTGCCAAAATAACAACATACATTTTTTTTGCTTTTGCCAACATTCTTTTCCCTCCTATTCTTTTCTTGTCTGTTTTTGCAAAAAATCCGTCCGGATTTGTGCAAAACCTTCGGATATGCGCAAACATATCCATGCAAAAACTTCCTTCTGCATAATAAATTTTAAACTATAAATTCTGACAAATCAAGTCCGCCTCTTCTCACGTTTTTGCGTTTTCTTATCATCATTTACAAAAAAACCGACTTTGAAAATATTCAAAGCCGGCTATTTTCTCTCCGCGCGCGACAAATAAAAAATGCGCTGCGATTTTTATTTTTCATCCGGTTCCTTGCCTCTTCCATAGGAACTGTTTTTCCGGTATAACACCGGCGTAACACCGAATACGGAGGCAAATCTTTTGGAAAAATAAAACCTGTCGCAAAACCCCAGTATTTCGCTGATCTCGTCGATCGTGAAAGTATTTCCCGCGAGCAAACTCTTTGCCTTTATAAACACTTGCTTTTCCACATATTCATGCAGTCCGGTCCCCGTTTCGCGCTTGAAACTTTTTCGCAAGTTGCTTTCCGAAACAAAAAGCTCAGCCGCCAATTTCTTTGCATGCCAGTCAATACGGGTATTTTGCAATATAATTTGCAATGCCTTGCGGACAAGCCTGCTGTAGCGCGGCACTTCCCTTTTGAGCGCAAACTGTTCGCCGAATTCACCTAAAACTCGGCCCAATACCCCTTTTACATACAAAAGCCCGGCATAATCGTTGCAGAACAGCTTTTCCCGCAAAGCCTCGTATTCCTTTGCGGAAAACGGCATTACCCCGATCCGATTTGCTTGCATAAAAACATCGCTGCCGTCTTCCGTTGTTACGTTTACATGAAAATAGATCTTTTCAAGATGTGTGCATCCGTACGAAAAAGTAAGCCCAGCAGGCACAAAATAGAGATACCCTCCCTGCATATGTACCGTTTCGCCTTTCTCGGGACGCAGATACCCGTCCCCTTCTTTTACGAAATACAGCCGTGAAAAAGGATCGTTCACCCCTACTTTTTTCCATTCCTCGCCCAAAACGATGCTCCCTTGCAACCCCACAATGACCGAGAGGCCGTTCAAGTTCATGCCGTCCGTTTCAACCATGACAAAAACCTCATATTTTCAACCGCAAAACACATTGAATTTTTGCTTACATTCGTTATAATTTATTTTAATTTTATTACGGAGGGAAGCAAATGTCAAGTTATGTAACCAGAAAAACCCCGGGGAATACCGCATGGTTCACGCACGACCGATTCGGTATGTTCATTCATTTCGGCCTCTATTCCATGGCCGCACGGCACGAATGGGTAAAATCGAACGAACAGATCAGCGATGAAAAATATGATAAATATTTCCGCTTATTCAACCCCGATCTTCTGAACGCTCGGCAATGGGCAAAGAGCGCAAAAGCTGCCGGTATGAAATACGCCGTACTCACCGCAAAACACCATGAGGGTTTTTGCCTGTTCGATTCTGCCTACACTGATTATAAATCGACCAATACTCCTTACGGCAAGGATATCGTGAAAGAATATGCGGACGCTTTCCGCGCCGAAGGTCTCCGCGTAGGACTGTATTATTCCCTGATCGACTGGCACCACCCCGATTTCACCATCGACTGGCGCCACCCGCGCAGAAACGATCCGAACGCGGAAGAAGAAAATAAACATAAAAACATGCACGTCTATGCGGAATATATGCGAAACCAAGTCCGCGAACTTTTGACAAACTACGGAAAAATCGACATTCTTTGGTTTGATTTTTCGTATACGGAAAAGCCCGCTTACGCCAAACCCTGGATGCAGGGAAAAGGAAAAGATGCCTGGGAGGCAGAAGAACTGATCAAAACGGCGCGCAGTATCTGCCCCGACATTATCATCGACAACCGCACCGAAATCGAACAGGATATCTGGACGCCCGAACAGTACCAACCTATGTCCTGGCTGAAACATCCCAAAACCGGCGAACTTGTAGTTTGGGAAGCTTGCCAGACTTTTTCGGGATCGTGGGGATATTATCGCGACGAAAGCACATGGAAATCCCCCGAAATGCTTATTCAAATGCTGATCAACACCGTATGCATCGGCGGAAATCTGCTGATGAACGTAGGACCGACTTCGCGCGGATATTTTGACAGCCGCGCCGAAAACGCACTGCGTGTGTATGAAAACTGGATGAAACTGAACTGCCGCTCCATTTACGGCTGCACGATGGCGGAACCCGAATTTACAGCCCCGCGCGGCTGTCGTCTGACACAGAGCACAGACGGAAAACGGCTGTACGTCCACCTTATGGAATATCCTTTTGAATTTTTGGAAATGCACGGAATGGCAGGAAAAGTCGAATACGCACAATTCCTCCACGACGGCAGTGAACTTCTTTTCACCGAAAAACAATCGGAACATTTCAGCGAAGGCAGAACAGAGGGCGATGACTTACTCGTCATCAATCTGCCTCCCGTCAAGCCCGATGTGATCGTTCCGGTCATCGAACTTTTCCTAAAATAATCTCCATCTGTCTCAGTTGGCGGCGCTGTTTGCAAAGACCGCGCCGCCATACAAAATTTTTCAACTCATAAAGACAGTTTTTACTGCTTTTTCGGTACTTTTACCTGGTAAATGCTCCAAAATGTAATAATTCTCTGCTTAGTGTCTGCATCTTAAAACTGCCTTGAATGGCATACCACAAAATGCTTTACGGCTGTGCGGATTCTCCAAAATCATGCAGGGCGCGCACAGCTATTCCAGTGCGCGCCCTGCATGATTTTTACCCGATTTTCAACATACGTATCGCATTTTTTGAAGCTTTAAACTTTCAGACAGGTAAGAAAGAGAAAACATTTCCGATAAGCATAATGGAAAGCGTGCCCACAACGAGTCCCGCGATCTGTTTTTTACTGAGTTTTTCGCGAAACAAGAAAACTCCGGAAAGGCATGACAGAAAAATAACCGATCCGTTAAAAATCGGAAAAAATACAATGCTCGGGAGAGCTCCTGTCAAGTACAAATTCAGACGCTGGTATCCACAGCTGACGATACCGCAGAGCACGATATAGACGGCACAACGCAAAACGACCTTCCTTTCAGGTTTGACCGCACAAAAAGCTTCTCCGCCTGTTTTTCTGCATACCCCCGAAACCGCGCTGATCAATGAGAAGAAAACGCATGCAGTGATTGAAGCAATGATCATCATTTCATTGATCCTGGTTTTTTCACCGTGAAGATTGAAAACTTTCATGGTAATGCCGTTTATTCCTGCCGCAAGAAAAAATATCAGACAGTATAAGATCCATTTTTTACCTATTTTTACATCCGATTTCGGATCGACACACAAAAACAACGCAACAAAAAGGATGATCAGCCCTATGACCTGCAAAATATCGACCGATTCCTTCCATACGATCATTCCTGCCAATGTAGGGATAATCAACGAACAGCACCCGATCAATGCAGTAATGGAAACCGGTCCACTGCCGAGAGCAAGCATTTTGAACAAAAGAAACATAGCGATCATACTTCCGTACAACACCCCGTATCCGATCGTAGAAAGCGCTACCGTGTGAAAGCCCATCCCCACGATCAGCAAAATCAAAGCCCATAACAACGAGACGGCAGCATTAAATGTAAAAATATTGCACCTTTTTTCGAAAGCATTGTACTTATGAAGAAATATATTATTGAGTGCGGCAAACAGTATCGATACGATAAGCAAAGCGTAATCCATCGCCAAATCTCCTCTTTAGGCTCAAAACGCCTAATCGGTTACCTTTCAATATCTGCTTAAATATAACATCTTGCCGCTTTTTTTTCAAGACGCCGTGTTTCATAAAACTTCGGTTTCGTTTCATCTTTTCGGCTTTGTCCGAATATTGCATTAAAGGAAAAATTTCTAAGGGAATATTTCTATGGAAACAATTTGTCTTCATGCCGACCGCCTTCAATTCCGCGGAGCTTATTACCTGCAGATCACCGCGGGAAGAACGCTTAGCCCTGTCGTTCACAGGCACGATTTTTATGAAATGATTTTTATACTGTCCGGAGAATGCGTTCACCTTCGCAACGATGTACCGCAAACGTGTACCGGAGGCACCTTTTTTGTCCTGGTTCCCGGAGACATGCATTCTTTTTGTTCGCAAAAGGAAAAAACAAATGTTATTGCTCTTTCCGTCAGAGCAGAAGAAATGCAGAATTTTTTAACCGCCTATTCTTTGGATAATTCAGATTTTTGCCGCCCCTTTCGTATCCCCCCCGACTTGCGCCAAACATTGGAAACATTGGGCAATCTGTCCCTGTTCGATCCATACAAAGCTTCTGTGTACAAATGTATTATGGGCATTGCCTTTACGCAGATCATGGAGACACAGGCAAGATTTACGCGGAATTTACCCGCAGACTTTGAAGAAGCCATCAGTAAGATCAACAGACTTGAAAACGCAGCCGAAGGCGTGGATGCCTTTGCGCGGCTCGCCGGTTACAGTCATACACAACTTTGGCGGCTCACAAAAAAATATCTGGGCGTTTCCCCTTCCGAATATATCTGCAACATCCGTATGCGGTACGCTTACGAATTGATTGCCTACGGCAATGCACCTTTTGAAGAAATCGCAAACGAAGTCGGATTTTCCAGTTTCAGCCACTTTATTCAATTAATTCGCAAACATTTCGGAATGTCTCCGGTAGAAATACGCAACGAAGCTCAAAAAAATAGTAATTACCCTGGCATCCCGATTACCTGAAACAAAACGAAAACAAGAGCTCTCTTCCCCGAAATTCCGGTTTCGTCTCCGAATGTAGAAATGGTTGCATTTGAAACCCGTTTCTGTTTAATGAGTGCCCACACCAGGTTCTATATTCAGCGTACCGTTCCCCATCACATCGGCCCAGATATTCTTCGGAGATTTTACGCCACCACGTTGTGCACTGCTTTGAATAAAGCCGCTGCTATTTTAATGACATCATAAACGTTCCCTTAATTATTCAAAATCATCACTTCATCATATGTAGGAGAATAAAGAACTTTT
>ENA-UOJL01000914-UOJL01000914.1-human-gut-metagenome-genome-assembly--contig:-P47-NODE-914-length-36973-cov-15.195406_pt1 | contig 36973 bp, 33 predicted proteins | sample MGYA00242347_ERZ723894 | MGnify/ENA metagenome assembly ERZ723894
TTAAAGGTTGTTTCTACGAGTAATGGGATCATCCCCATGCGTGTGGGGACAAGGTAATATTTTGACAAAAGACGGTGCAACCGTAGGGATCATCCCCATGCGTGTGGGGACAAGAGTGGATTTTAAAGGTTGTTTCTACGAGTAATGGGATCATCCCCATGCGTGTGGGGACAAGGTCTATAATGACAGCTTAAGTTACTATGAGGTGGGATCATCCCCATGCGTGTGGGGACAAGACCGCACATGATGTCATGGTATACCTTTGTAGACAATCATCCCCATGCGTGTGGGGACAAGCTGCTTCCCCAGTCAAGCGCAAATCCTCGATAGGGATCATCCCCATGCGTGTGGGGACAAGATTTAGCGGGGTGCTGTTATGATACATCGTGTAGGATCATCCCCATGCGTGTGGGGACAAGACCGGTGATGAGTGGGATACGGCTCACCCGTGGGGATCATCCCCATGCGTGTGGGGACAAGGTTTGCGAAAACTACTATGTGGGTGACGGGGTAGGATCATCCCCATGCGTGTGGGGACAAGTACAAGATTTTTACAATGTGGTAAATAATTACAGGATCATCCCCATGCGTGTGGGGACAAGGTTTTAAAATCATTAGCAAAAGCTGGGATAACAGGATCATCCCCATGCGTGTGGGGACAAGTCCTTTTTAAGTCGGTCAAGCACCACTTGACCGGGATCATCCCCATGCGTGTGGGGACAAGTGACTATAAGGTCTAACGGCGCTATAAGCAGTGGGATCATCCCCATGCGTGTGGGGACAAGTATTTAGTCCAGTATCATAGGGGGTAGCAAGTAGGATCATCCCCATGCGTGTGGGGACAAGTTAATCTTGACATGGAAAACGTACCGATTAACGGGATCATCCCCATGCGTGTGGGGACAAGTATCACGGGGATAAAGTAGACTTTAGGCAGAAAGGATCATCCCCATGCGTGTGGGGACAAGTACAGGAATACGATACTTTATCGTATGATGATAGGATCATCCCCATGCGTGTGGGGACAAGTGCCTTAACGCTTTTCTCATTTTTTGTGGTGAAGGATCATCCCCATGCGTGTGGGGACAAGGATTGATTGAAATGCAAAAACGAGGATACACAGGGATCATCCCCATGCGTGTGGGGACAAGTGGCTCAGCAGTATGAAGCGCAGTTAAAACGCAGGATCATCCCCATGCGTGTGGGGACAAGGAGATATGCTCAGCGTATCGCCACGGGGGGATAGGATCATCCCCATGCGTGTGGGGACAAGTTGCAGTTTTTATCTGCCCTGTTTCCTTCAGCGGGATCATCCCCATGCGTGTGGGGACAAGTTCGATGTAGTTTTTTTCTTCTAACTCTACTTGAGGATCATCCCCATGCGTGTGGGGACAAGATTGATAGCCGTAATCAATCAAGCGGTTAACGAGGATCATCCCCATGCGTGTGGGGACAAGATCATTAATGATAGCATTTCTTCATCAAACGCAGGATCATCCCCATGCGTGTGGGGACAAGTAAAACAATAGCTTAAGCAACGGGAACAAAAAAGGATCATCCCCATGCGTGTGGGGACAAGTCGGAGCGCATTCCTGGATTGTTGCGGTAATCGGGATCATCCCCATGCGTGTGGGGACAAGTCCACGCGTCGAGCAATCCGTTAGTGCTATCTAGGATCATCCCCATGCGTGTGGGGACAAGGATATGATGATAATTTCCGAATTATCGGGGTTAGGATCATCCCCATGCGTGTGGGGACAAGTACGGCAAGCACATCAAGCGATGTCGATACCTAGGATCATCCCCATGCGTGTGGGGACAAGAATTAAACTACTACTTTACACACGGCTGGTCTAGGATCATCCCCATGCGTGTGGGGACAAGATAAGTTTACGATGATATATAAAGACAATAACAGGATCATCCCCATGCGTGTGGGGACAAGGGGTCAAATCACAATGCACAAATCGCACAACAAGGATCATCCCCATGCGTGTGGGGACAAGTACCGTATACGATATTTTCACGGCATTTGCAAAGGATCATCCCCATGCGTGTGGGGACAAGTTGTGTAATCGCCACTGTTAATCATTTCTGCCGGGATCATCCCCATGCGTGTGGGGACAAGTACGATGGTGAGTACGATGATATGAGCGGACTGGGATCATCCCCATGCGTGTGGGGACAAGAGTTTCGTGTTGCTATAACTGCGCCTTGCGCCGGGATCATCCCCATGCGTGTGGGGACAAGGTCAGGCTTGCTTCACCCGAAACAAGCATATTAGGATCATCCCCATGCGTGTGGGGACAAGGATAGTCTGTCGGTACTAAAGACGGACGCTCCAGGATCATCCCCATGCGTGTGGGGACAAGCAAGGGGGTTATGGTCGGGAATGCCACAGTCAGGGATCATCCCCATGCGTGTGGGGACAAGTACACGCAGTATATATTAAACGCGCAAAGCTATAGGATCATCCCCATGCGTGTGGGGACAAGTCACAAGCTATCTGCCGCATTCTTTCAGGGGAGGGATCATCCCCATGCGTGTGGGGACAAGACCGCTATCCACAGACCGTCATATCCGCTGTTAGGATCATCCCCATGCGTGTGGGGACAAGTAGTGATTGTTGAGGGTTGTTGCACTATATCAAGGATCATCCCCATGCGTGTGGGGACAAGGCACATCGTCCATATCAAGATTAACATACGCCAGGATCATCCCCATGCGTGTGGGGACAAGAGGGTACAAGCACGGTCACAGACACAAGCGCAGGGATCATCCCCATGCGTGTGGGGACAAGTATCTTTTTGACGATTTCGTCAAGCTCGGACAAGGATCATCCCCATGCGTGTGGGGACAAGTCTCATAAATTTTATAATCAATCTCAGTTAGCAGGATCATCCCCATGCGTGTGGGGACAAGTTCCAAGAATGTTTTCAAAGGCAAACATCATCAGGATCATCCCCATGCGTGTGGGGACAAGACTAAAGAAATCAAGGAAAATAGCGGTTTTGCAAAATCAACCGCTTAGATTTCCTTTAACTTTTCATAGATCCTTTGTGTAAGCAGACAAGCGTCAAGTGCCCTATGAATCCTGTCTTTATTATAATGCAAATCGAAATAATCCGCAATAGCTGATAATGAATATGAATTAATATCAAGTAATTTTCTTGATATTTTAACTGTATCAATAATTTTTGACGGAACAAAATCAATTTTGTTTTCAGCACACGCAGATTTAATAAAATTCAAGTCAAAACCGATATTATGCCCAACCAGAGGTTTTCCGCTACATCGCATTGCAAACTCACCAAGCGCTTTACTTTTTTCTGCTCCCTCATTTGCCAGTAATTCCTCCGTTATACCTGTAAGCCTGATAATCGCCTCCGGTATTTTTTTATCCGTTTTGACAAGCACAGAATATGTTTCTGCTACTGATCCGTTTTCAACCGTTACTGCACCGAGTTCTATTATTTCATCATCAGGATTAAGTCCCGTTGTTTCAATATCGATTACCGTATATGTATCCGATACACCGGATGATTTCTGTTTTTTCTCCGATAAACGATTTATGTGATTTGTCATAGCTTTCGGACGAATAACGTTTTCATCATCACTTTTTGTCACACGTCTTTTTATAAGCTTTATGCCATCATAATCTACCGGTTCCCATTGTGTATTGTGAATACGAAATTCCAGTTTCTGCTCGTTATTTGAGCTGTATGACATTGAAGCGTGACCATTTCCGATGTTTGAACACACTCTGTCCCATACGTTATCACGAACTCTTGCGTTCAGATTTCCGACATACACGCCTGTATCTATTTCCTGCATCCACCTGGAAAGATCTCCGCGTAGTTTAGGCGGACAACAACTCAGTGTAATTACTACCATCATATCGTCACCTGTATTGTTTACCGTAATCGAGAGGTTCGTTTTTATCATTCCACAGATACATGACTTTTTCGTCATCCGGATTTTCTTCAGGCATCAGCAGATATTTTATATCGTGTACCATTCGCTCAAGCATATGGGCTTTCACCATTTCGTCACGGACTCTATGCCGTACAAATCTTGATATATCATCATTTACCGATGCAGCCGCTTCAAAAGATATCGGTATCGTGACTTCAGCTTTATAAAGATCGGCTATATCATATACGAACGAACATTCGTGACCGATATGTACAAACCCCAGTGCAGGCGAACACCCCATAGAACATATAACAGCGTGAGCAAGCCCGTAAAGGCAGGCATGTGCCGCCGACAGAGCCTGATTGACAGGATCGGACGACTGGAAATCTTCGTGATTGTATACACGACCGTTCCATTCGACATTCCATTTTTCAGACTGCTGTCTGTACACTTTTCTTATACGACTGCCCTCACGGCCTCTCAGCTGTTGCAGAGTAAGGCCCGAAACATCCTCATCGGGGAAACGCATCATATACATCTTTCTGACAACATCAAGATGCTTGCGCTGGTTTGTGACCATTTCCGCTTGTTTTACAATAAGCCTAGAACTGTGCGTCAGCGGTCTGCCGCCGGCATAATATCTGACGCCTTGCTCACCAACCCAGCATATGCTTATTCCGCTGTCGCCGATAAGCTCCATAGCCCTGTGTGAAACATCAGTTCCGGGACCTAACATAAGTACAGAGATTGTACCCGATGGTATATGCGTAATGCCGTTCTCGTCAATAACGGTGATTGCACTGTCTTTTCTGTTTATTTTACAATGTTCCAGATACAGAAATGTAATTCTGTCGGCAATCTGCGGCAGTTCTACGATATCGGGTTTTATCATTCCGGGTATTTCAGCCATTTGTATTATTTCCCGGACGCATTACGGTCATAAGTCCCATACCGTACGCTTTTCCTCTGCCTATTCCGTTTATGAGCATATTTTTGAACAGTTCTTCATCCGTCACTTCAAGCAGTCCTTCAAACGTCACCGACAGAAGAGTTACTACTCTGTTGTCCTTTTTGAAAAATCTGCACCACTTGTTCTGAACCACATCAAATGAATCTTTGGCAAGGCAGAACCCGTTCTTCTCTGCTCTGTCCATCAGCCACTGCTTTTGAAAGTCAACAATAGTGACTGCCCTTTTCTTACCCTGTCCCTGTTTTACATTATCCGTTTTCACCGGGTTTGCGGTAAGGCGGAACTGCCATATATCACCCTTTTTTATTCTGCCAAGCAGACCGTCATATTCCCTTGTTTCTCCTGCTCTGCCGGTATCACCGAACTGCAATGCTATAACAGATAAGTCGGGCTTCTGATTACTTAGAATCATCAGATAAAGCTCTCCGCCAAGACTGTCGATGCGCCAGAGCTTTCTTGAACGGTCATCCGTAAGTGCCGCTTCTACAGCTCCGTGCAGAACACTGCGGGAATTGACCGCCTTCAATGTATTGCGGTTTGACAGATCCAGATAAACTCTTGATAAGTACATTGTTTCACCTCAATTCAGCCATAGGGTCGTGCTCTGCAGAAACCATATCCGCCGTGCTGTCCGGCTTATTGATCTCCACATAGCAGTCCTTTATTTTCCGCAGCCCGAAACGTCTGAATGTCGGATCAAACGAAACAGGAACATCCTTGATTATTGCAGGACCGTCTTCGCTTTCTGTAATAATTCTGAGCCTTGTGTCGGCGTTTTTTCTCTGCTGTTTGTCAAGCAACGGACTTTCTGATTTAAGCACATCAAGAAGATCTCCGTCACGCAGTCCCCATACAAGCGGAAGCGTAGGCGGGCATGAGCGCCTGCCCAGAAACAGCGGAAACGCCGGATGCTTCAGAGCGTCTTCGATTTTTTCTATAAACCCTGCGTCTTTATGTTCGAGCCCAACAAGGAAAGTCGCATCGGAAAGGTAAAAGCGGTGCGTGATATATTTCTTTGTTTTTTCACCGTTGGCAGTGTGATAATCCCTTATCTGCCGACCCTCGTTCTCTACTCTGATACCGATTTTAAGCTCATTAAGGTCGTCAAGAGGTTCTGTCCTCTCTCTTCCCATAGCCGATGCCACAAGTCCGATTACGCCGCTCTTGGTCGGATATCCGAGCGTGCGGCGCGTATCAAATTTCGACTCAACGCCCCATGACTGCAACGGAGCGGCAAGTCTGAGCAGCAGTACAGGCATTATACCACCTCATCTTTTATGTAGCTATAAAGCTTTTCAAGCAGCTCGTCAAGATTTACCCTTTCGGCATCGGATATAGCGTCCGCACCTATCATAAAGCTCTTTACAGGCTTTCCGCTGAAGTTGTCGTATACCTTGCCTGCATACTCCTGTAATTTCTTCACAGACTCTTCAACATAGCCGTTATTGCTGATAACCGGCTTTTCAAATGCACCGACAAGGTTTACAGGCTGATCTTTTCTGATCGTCACATAAACCATATCGGGATATGTTCTGTTTGCGTATGAGTTCTGCTTACCGGTAGGCATAGAGCAGATAAATGCTTCGGCAAATCCCTTTATGACTTCTGCTACAGAAACACCTATTGATTTCTTAAGCTGTGCGACATTCACGGTCGCATATCTGTAAAGCGTTGAAGAATTGAATTCTGTTGTTCCGAGATGTCCCGCACCCGCACTGTCCTCAGGCGAGCAATCGTCTACTGCCGTAAAGTAGTCATACTCATTCTGAACAGCATGAGTTGAAATGCTGTGAGCAACCTGCGATGCTGCATCTACATTCAGGTCAGCATCGTCCGCTACCATTCTTCCAAATAAAGCGATATCAACAGAAGGCGTTTCTTTAAGCGCCTGCTTATAGAGCTTGGCGTCTTTTTCACCGCTTATAACAAGTTGTGCAAGATTATTAGCCTGCACAGCACTTATAAAGAACAGTGCTCCTGTTTTATTATCCTTCTTTTCGTTTATTTTCACACCTGCCGAGTTCATTGCCTTTATAGCTTCCTTAACGGCTGTTTCATCGTCAAAACTGCTGTCAAGCTTTTTGATTTCATTTGCAATAAGATCAACAGCGTGCATTGTTCTGTAGCCGAGTTCTTCACTTGTAAAAAGTTCATTGAACATAAGGCGCATTGCATGCTTCCACGACTGGCTTGACACTCTCGCTCTGTTTGCACCGCCGTAAAAAGCAGTTTTAGGTCTGCCGGTATCATCACGGTTTACGCATGAAGGCGGAACTGTCTGCACTACATGGAAATCAACATATAATCTTTCGTTACTCATTTTCTTTACTCTCCTTTTGAATTATCTTTTTCGGTCTTATACTTTTCGGAATAGAAATCTCTTCCCCACGACAGTTTTATATCTGCCGCCTGCTCAGGATAATTGAACCTGCAGAGTTCTTCGGCAAGCTTAGCATAATCAAGCGGTATACTCTTGCCTTTGAGCAGTTGAACTATGCTTTTGAGCTGGTAAGCAAGCTCTTCCTTTGTCGTTGATGTTACAACAAGGTTAAGTCTGTTTACAACACGTTCTTCATCATCATTGCTGTTTGCAATGTGATAAGCCGCTCTTCCCAGAGTATAGCCCTTTTCATACATAAATCTGTCGTTACCCTGCTGATGCAAAGAGTACAACGTCAGAGCCGTATAAACTGCCCATTCTGCATTTGACGCACACTTTGAACCTTTAAGTTCTTCATCAATCCTGTCGAATATCAACCACCAAAGCGACGGGAGTTCTCCCGGCTTTTTACCGATACCGTGTCTCAGCTCGGCAAGATAGCCTTTGCCTCTTCCTGTGTCTGCAATGCTGTGCAGATACTCGATTTTTGATGCGGTATAACGATAAACCATATCACTCTTACTCATTTGTTATCACCTTCTTTTCTGAAAATTTTATTTATTGTAGCATTGAAAATGTTAAGAGCCTCTACCGAAGTCACACGGTTTTTATCCTTGCCGTCCTTCTCATATCTACCGAAAATCGTATTTGCGCTCATCTGATGAATATAGCCGTTTCCGAATACTGTTGCGATTTTCCTTACAGTATCTTCAATTTTACCTGTGTATTCATCAATATCATATCCGGTATCAAGCTGTGACAGCCAATCTCTGAAAGGCTTATCTATCATACTGTAGAACTGCGTCTTTGCGTCTTCTCCGGATAGCTTGTCACCGCTTGCTCCTGCAGCTCTCTGTAAATTAAGACTCAGCACGTTTACCGCATATGCTGCCTTGTCGCATTTGCCTATCTCGTTTCCTATACGATAACGCCATACCTCCCCAACTTTCATCAGCAGATCTGAATGGAACGACAGTTCATCACTGATAGAATCAATAACGGGCAGGCACGTCATCTGTTTGAAATCATAAATAACAGATGCAGTTGTTACGTTAAGCAAAAAGCTGTTGTCAAGATAGTCCTTGTCTATGTACGATTCAATATGAGCTATAATACCTGGTTTTCTTGCAGTACTTGAATTTTCATCATCTTCAAGTGCTGCGATACTTCCGAATTCCTGCCAAGCCTTTGTTGAAGGCTTGTGAAGCAGAGGTTTATATTTTGTACTGTCACTTCCTTTTTCTTTATACGACCTCCAGAGCGTCATCTGCTCGCTGAAAACTTCATCTTCTTCAAAATAATCTCCGCCTGAAAGATAATAACCGTTCACCTTTCCGTTTTTCCTGCAAAGATATACACGTCTTGACATCAACGAAAGCAATGCTGCCTGATTATCGGGAACAGGTATCAGAGTATTGAACTCGGCATTGTTGTTATCCTTTTCCCATGACGGAGTGCTTACATACACGTCATATTCAGAATCACTTTCAGCGTTGTAATTCATCATAAGCGTTTCAAACAGGTTGTTTCCTCTGACCGCTATAAGTCCCAGCCTGCCTACCCACGGTTTCTTAGGTGTAGGTTGTTTTGCCGCTATGTCATCAAAACAGATTATGTGTAACAGCCAACGAACCTCTTCCGAATATGAAAGCAGTCTTCCGTCATTGTTCCTGTCAGAGAAAAGTCTGGGCTTATTGGCACTTTCAAAAAGCGAGCCGATCATTTTTGCTATACTTGTAGCCTTGCCTTTACCGTTTACCTTGTTAGACTGATAAAACGGATACTCCTCATCAAACAGCCAGAAACGGTCATACCATTTTTCAAAATACTTCTCAAACGGCTTCATCGGAAATTTGCCGCTCCGAAATACCTCAATCCAGTTATCCGTAAGATAATTAATATCATCCTCAGGATCAACCTCATCACCGTTTTTGTCATACCTCGAAAATACTGTGTAAATCATCGCAAGCAGAAATCTCAGCACAGCCATATCCTGCGTTTTTGTTTCTCCTGCAAGCTCCGTGTAATCCTGTGCGTGTTCAAAGACCTGCCTTATGCTTATCTCTTTCACCTCGCACCCGTTGTCACGGACGCATATCCACGGTTCGTCGATCAGATTGAACTCTCTGTCCATATCAGCTTTCTTCCTCCTTTATTTCTTCAAAACCTCTTTCGGTGCTGTATTTATACGTTATGCCGAGCAGATTTATCTTGTTATTTTCGTCAAGCAAAAGCAATATCTCGCCTTTGAGCCATTTTGCATTTCTCCATGCCTGAGGCATTGCGTTTGCCAGTATCTCAATCGTTTTACCAAAATTATAAGACTTACTGAAAAATGCCGGCAATCTCAGTCTTTGCTTTGCTATCAGCTTTGCCTGTGCATTATCGGGTACAGAAGTAATATCAAACACCTCATCCCGTGAAAACAGTGAATACTCCGTATCGGATGTTTTCACAAGCACAAGCGCTTCTATGGTTTCCTGTCCGTCACGCACCGCCGCCTCGCCGTCAGAATCGTTATTCAGCTCACGCCTGTCGATCATATCGCTAAGCGTTGAATCACTGCGATTAATTTTTTGTGACGGTATGCAATATTTCTTGGCTCTTTGCTTTTTCTCTTTTTGTTCATCACTATATTCTCTATACTCTGTGGTCTGTTGTTCATCATTGTCGGGTTCGGAATAAACAGTGCTGACAAGCTCAGGAATACATCCCGGTATAACAAGTTTATCCGGCAGATATTTTTCAGTTTGCGTCATTATCCAACCGGAGTAAACGCTTTTACTGAAATCTTCCGGGATCAACACGCACAACTCCGGTTCAGCTAATTTATCCGGACGTTTGCGGTCATGTCTATGCAGTCTGCCCGAACGCTGTAACAACAGATCCATAGGGCAAAGTTCGGTTATCATATAGTCAAAGTCTATATCAAGCGACTGTTCAAGCACCTGTGTGCCGGCTACTATCAGTTTGTCCCTCTTCTCACAGGTCGACTTCTTGCCGACAAGTTCTGTTAGCTCACGCTCAATTACCGCTCTGTCAGTCGATATAAATCTGCTATGGAAACATATAACACGATAATCAGGCATATTCGCCGCTATTGTGTCGGCAAGTTCTTGAGAATAAGCAACACTATTCACAATAACAGCCGCACAACCGCCGCCAGACAGTTTATCTTCAAGCAGGTTTACAATATCGTTACTGTCATTTTCTTCTCTTCTGATTACTGTGATGGACTTATTGGGGATATCAACAGGTATAGCCTTTTGCTTTACATCCGCACCGTCACTCCACGTCAGTACAGGATACGCCATACTGCTGTTGTCAAAGTTGTTCTTACTGCCGGTATACCATCTTATCAGTTCCGCTCTTTTATCCGGCGGCAATGTTGCAGAAAGAATTATTACAGGTACGTTATATGCCGCCATCCAGCGCAGGGAGTTTTCCAGATAAACGTACATATATCGGTCATATGCGTGACATTCATCTATGATTACAGCCTTACCCGCAAGTCCCAGGTGTCTTAGCATAACGTGTTTCTGTTTTAACGATGCCATAAGAAACTGGTCAACAGTAGCAACAACAAACTCTGACAGCAATGCCTGTTTTCTTCCTTCAAACCAGGTATGAACAATTATATTGTCGTTATCATCTGAAATGTCGGATGCTCTTCCGTGGAACATCTCACAGTATTCGTCATTCATATCTGTCATACCGTGTGCAAGTCTGAGCGAGTGTATATCATCAGTGCCTCTCGCCCAGGAATGAATACGGTCAAATATTCCGTTAGCGGTTGCCTGCGTCGGCAGTCCGAAAAATATTCCGCCATAGCCGAAACGTGATGCAAGTATCTCTGTTGCCGCAAGTGCCGCCTCGGTTTTACCTATTCCCATAGGTGCCTCGAGTATATATATACCGGGTTTATCGCAAAGGCTTACAACATTCATAAATTCACGCTGTACACAGTTTGGTCTGAAACCGAAACGCTCTTCAAAAAAACTGTCGTTGTCAGCGATAAAATCAGCATACCAGCTGTCCGTAAGCGAAAGCTTGTTCCACGCTCTTCTGACACGCTCCTCGCATTGCTCATCAGTGAGCTTTTCTTCAATGTCTATGTAAGGAAAATAATCGGTGTTGCTCGCTATCCAGTCGCTCATTACGAGCAGTCCGGTAATCAGCATCTGCGCCGCAACATCGGGATTCGGCAGATTTTTGACATCTTCAAATCCGGTTACACTGAGAGCGTATTCCATCCATTCCGCTCTTATCTGTGTCCATTCATCTTTGTTAACCTTGCCGTGTCCGTAATAGTTAGCCTCATATGAACATTGCCCTCTATCCGCCGAGCAATCGCCATGATGCGCACCAACAATGACTGCGGTTGACGGTGCAACCTCAAATTCTTTTTTCAGGATATACTGTCCCGCTATGTTATGCGTTGACTCTGATATCTGTGTCAGACCTGAAAGGTCGATACCGATGTCAAGCAGTCTGTCAGCAAGGCCCTGAATATTATCTTTCAGCTTTCGTTGAAACGCCGGAGTTAATTTTCCTATGTCATGCACCAGTGCAATGAACTTACAATAGTTGCACACAATTTCTTCTGCATTCTCCGAACTTTCAATGCCAATTGCAGCACATAAGCGCCTTCTGACATTCTGAGCAATCCATTTATTGAAAAGGCGCTTTATTATCCTGGCTGTATCATTTGCGTGAACATTGAAAGGCAACCATTTTGTATTGTCTTCAAAGCTGCTTTTTGCAGCTAACAGTTCTGATGTTTTCATTTCATATTCTCCAAATATGTTGTATTAATTGACATTATACTACTATTTTTGTGCAAAGTCAATATAATTAATTACTTCTTAAATATTTAATTTGTCTAATTGTGTCGAATTAATTGAATGCATGATATATAGCATTAAATATTAAAAAATGAACCCCCGTCACACGACGGGGGTTCTGAATTTTACTTATCTATATCCTTTACACGCTTAAATGCGTACCACTGAATCCTCAGGTGAATTTTTCATTCTTTTAGAGCCATAGATTGCCGTGCATCTGTACTTCAGCCTCAACTTATCGGCAATAAGAGCAACAAATTCAGAGTTTGTCGGCTTTCCTCTCGATGTATGAATAGTGTATCCGAAATAGCTGTTGAGCGTGTCTACATCTCCCCTGTCCCACGCAATTTCTATTGCGTGACGTATTGCACGTTCAACTCTTGACGGCGTTGTTTCATACATACGGGCAACGGTCGGATAGAGCAGCTTTGTGATACAGTTTATCATATCCGGATCCTCAACCGAAAGCATGATTGCGGTTCTGAGATAATGATACCCTTTGATATGAGCAGGTATGCCGATCTGATGTATTATCTCCGTCACTACGCACTCCATATCCGATTCGTCCGATGCGGTATTGCGTCTGCCGTTTATCTTGTCGTTATATACCGACAGAACCTTTGACACAAGCGTTTCCGGATCAAACGGACGTATCATATAATAGTCCGCTCCTGCGTCCATCACCTCAAACTCGACCTTTGCCGAATCATAGTTCGCCGTTACGAATATAACAGGAGCATATTCTCCGCTTCCTTTGAGTGTCCTGATTATATCGCAGACATCAAGACCGGGTGTTTTTGCGTCAAGGATAACCACAGCAGGACGCTCCGTAAGCACATAATCAACAAGAACCTTTCCCATCTTCGGTCTGGTTATTGCATACAGCCCTGCCTCTTTGAAAGCGGTGGCCCATGATATTCCAAGCTCTAACGAATCATCCCCTATAAGTACTCTGATAGATTGTGACATTTTCTTACCTCCATAGTTTTATTGCTTCTATAATATAACACAAACTGGAAAATAATTCAAGATGATTTTACCAAATTTTTTCAGTTTTTTTGAATCGAAGTCCGAATTGATAATATAAAAACGAATTATCGGATTACCTAACCCAATATGTAGAAATTTGCTTCTTCTTATTTATTATATATCCGTGAAATGACCGTTTTCAACATTTTTCGACAAATTTCTGCAATAAAAAACCGTTTTCGTGATTTTGAACAATATGTATGTCGATTTGTACCTTTTCTATGTGAATAAAAGCAGGTCTGTAACTATCACGTTTCTTCAAATAAACGATTTTTACTGTGTTAACGGCGAAACGCTTTCGCATAGCCTCATAAAGACTTTGCAAAAGCGTTTAATTTACGCCGCCTGTTCTTCAGTTTCACTGAGTGACAGTAAATGCTCATACATACTCTGTGCAAATATCCCGTACCCGTGAGCAGGGTCGCTTATGAAAACGTGTGTTACCGCTCCGACAAGCCGCCCGTTCTGCACTATCGGGCTTCCGCTCATTCCTTGCACTATTCCGCCCGTCAGCTCTGTCAGCCGTTCATCTGTTACTTTTATTACCATATTCTTGTTGTCAACAGAATTTCTGTCAACGCTTTCTATTTCAACGCTGTACATTTCGGGCTTGCCGCTGTCTACGGTCGATAATATATATGCCTGTCCGCACTGTACCTCACTTGCGAATGCAAGCGGCATCAACTGTCCCTGAATATCTGCTTCTTCAAGCACGGCATAAAGTCCGCATCCGCAGTTATCGGTTATTCTGCCCTTTACATCCGACGGTTTCAGCGTACCGCAAAGCTCACCCGGACGGTCACGTTTCCCTCTTTTTACACCGGTTATCACCGCAGGTACTATCTGACCTGTTCCGAGCGGAAGAATCTCCCCCGTGTCGACATCGCATACAGCGTGTCCAAGCCCCGCACCCGCAAGTGTTTTCGGCTGATAAAACGTCATTGTACCGATTCCTGCCGTACTGTCACGCACCCAAAGTCCTATTCTCTTTTCACCATCGCTGTCGCACTTTATTTCAACATCGGCTGTATATTCACAGTCATCTCTTATATAAGTCAGTGTTGCATATTCGCCGCACCCGGATATAAGCTCGCTCATATTTGCTGAGGACGTAATTTTCTCTCCGTTTATTTTCGTTATAACATCTCCCTTTTCTATTCCTGCTTTGCCGGCGGGAGATAATTCAAAAGCATCTGTGCTGTCGCCTACTTTGGCAAATCCCGTTACTATAACACCGTCTGTCAGCAGCTTGATACCAAACGGCGTTCCGCAGACATAAAGCTCAGGTCTTTCGTATTCCGCACTGCATTTCATCGGGTAACACGGCGAATTTACGGATATATATTTCTCTGCACACGCACCGCCGTACATTATATTTGAAAAAAGCGTAACCGCAGTAAAAATACCGCTGATAAGTTTTATCTTTTGTGGCATCGGATAATCTTTTCCTTTCGTTTTTCTCACAGAATTATTATCTGCGTGTGCAATTTTTATATAAGAGGTATTTTTTAATTTTATAAATTGTACGGGTTGGAAAAAACAAAACCGAATGCAATTTTCTTCACAGGATGCTCACAATAAATATGTTGATTTTTCCGGTTTCTTGTGTTATCATTAAATTATAGAAATTAAAAAAATAAATTGAAACGGAAAAGGATAAAATGAAGGTTTTTGTAATCATATTAAAGGTACTTATGATGATAGCAACGGGAGTAATAGCGGTAGTGCTGAATATTCTCGGACTTATTTCTCTGATAACTACCCAGACTACCGACGTAAGCTCGATAATGGGCATATTGATATTCTGGATGTCATTCACCGTTATATGCTATATAGTGCCTGTGTTCTTTGCTATGCTGAAAAAATATTTTATCTGCGGCGGTCTTACCTTCGTCGGATTGATATGCGTACTCATCCTGCACGAAATGCTGCCGGGCGACCCCGGATACCTTTATATGCCGCTCCTTATTATAACGGTACTCGGCATACTTCTTGCGATATTCGGCAACTGGGATAAGATACACGGAAATATCGAAAAGCGTGAAAAGGAAAAGAACAAGGCAGCCCCCTCTGTTCTGGGCGGCACCACCGCTCCGGCTGACGAAGCGGTTTCAAAAAAAGCCGCTAAGAAAAGGGCTAAAGCAAAGAAATAAACGTTTTGCGAAAGGGTGATATTATGGCACTTCTTACAGAAAACGAACAGTTCCATCTTAAGATTAAAAATGGCGATGTCGGAAGATACGCTATTCTTCCCGGCGACCCCGGCAGAGTTCCGCTTATAGCAAAATATCTCGACAATGCGGAATTTGTTGCGTCAAACCGTGAATATACGACCTATACGGGTTATCTCCTCGGCGAAAAGGTAAGCGTTGTATCAACGGGTATCGGCGGTCCTTCCGCCGCAATTGCCGTTGAAGAGCTTATCCGCTCAGGCACGGATACTTTTATAAGAATAGGCACAAGCGGCGGTATGGATATAAGCGTTTCCGGCGGCGACTTGGTTGTGGCGCAGGCATCAATACGAAGCGAGGGAACATCGCACGAGTATATTCCCGAAAACTACCCTGCGGTAGCGGATTTTGAAGTAACTGCTGCGCTTAAAGCCGCAGGCGACGCATTATCGGAAGATGTTGACGGCAAGCGTTGCCACGTCGGAGTAGTTCACAGCAAGGACAGCTTTTACGGCGAGATAGAGCCATTACAGATGCCTGTAGGAGATAAGCTCTCTGGCAGCTGGGCGGCTTATGTAAAATGCGGCTGTCTTACTTCCGAAATGGAATCCGCCGCAATATTCTCAGTAGCCCTTGCAAGAAGAAAACGTGCAGGTGCTGTATTCACAGCCCTCTGGAATGTCGAAAGAAGCAACGCAGGACTTCCCGATACTGTCTGTATGGACAGCGACAGAGCGATAAGAACGGCAGTGAACGCAGTAAAAATACTTATAGAGCAGGACAGGAAAAATGGCATTTGAGCATATTTTATTCGACCTTGACGGAACTTTGACAGATTCATACGAGGGTATAGCAAAATGCGTGCAGTATGCCCTTCACTATTACGGCATTGAAGAAAACAACGAAGAAAATCTGAAAAGATTTATCGGCCCTCCGCTTTGGGAATCGTTCCATATCTTCTATAATTTCCCCGAAGAAAAGGCGAAAGAGGCGGTACTTAAGTACCGTGAACGCTATCACACTGTCGGAGTATATGAAAACAAGGTCATAGCAGGTGTTCCAGAAACACTGAAAACACTTTATGACAACGGAAAAAAGATATACCTCGCCACCTCAAAGCCGCTTAAGCTCGCTAAAATCGTGCTTGAGCATTTCGATCTGGCAAAATATTTTACTTTTATATGCGGTGCGTCACTTGACTTCTCGTTTGAGGACAAGGCAAGCATAATAAACTATGTGCTTGACAATCAGCATATAGAAAACCGTTCATCCGCCATTATGATAGGCGACAGGAAATTTGATATAATCGGCGCAAAACAGTGCGGTATAAAATCTGTCGGTGTGCTATGCGGCTTCGGCTCCGAAGACGAGCTTAAAGAATATAAAGCGGATTATATCGTACCTGAATTTTCCGATATTTTAAGCATAATAATGGAATGATAATTCTGTTATATTTTTCGGCTTTCCGGTTATAATAATGTGCGTAAAGACAACTTTACTCATATTTATTTCTGAAAGGAAGTACGAAAAATGGGAACAGAACACGCAAACAAGTGCATAGCTTGTTCTATAACAAACTGTAAGCATCACTGCTGCTGTGCGGATTACTGCTCACTCGATCATATCCAGATCGGCACACACGAGGCAGACCCCACTCAGAAGGCTTGCACAGACTGCAAGTCATTTGAACTGAAGGCGTAAACAACCATATAAAAAGGCTCCCGGAGTATTTCACTCCGGGAGTCATTTTATAAAGAGAAATTACTTTGTTATACGTTTCTTTCGGTTTCCTTTGCTGCCATAAGTCCGTCCAGTAAATCCTTATCCTTGAACGTACAGGTCGTGCGGTCATAGAATACATCGGTTACATCCCACAGCACAGGGAGCATGCCTCTCGAATATGCCTCCTTGCAGACACTTGAAAGATATAGATTAATGTCTTTTGCCTGCTTGTTCTTTGTTGTACAGCCATATTCACCTATAATAACGGGGATACCCTTGTCTACAAAGGTAGTTTTCATCATATCCATATACTTTGTGAGTAGCTTTTTGTCGGCTTCACTGCCCCACGTTGTCTGTGCCTTGCCCCAGCTTGCGTCCTTTTCAAGTATGGCAAAGGTCACAGGTGTATAATAGTGTACCGATACTGCACAGCGGTTTTCCGGATCGGCAGGCATCTTGTAAAGCTTGTCACAGGTAAGGTCAATATCGGTATTGTATCCTGCGATAAGCAGATGGCGCTTACCGTTATTTTTGCCTGAAGCCCTTACTATATCAACAAACTTCTGATTGATTTCATTCAGTATCGAATATGACTTTTCCTTGTCACCCTCATTACTGTATCTGTTCCACAGTTCCTCCCAACCGCCTTCTTCATTGAGCGATTCAAACATCAGATGGTCGCCGTAATCGCCGAATTCCTCGCAAAGCTGTTTCCATATAGCTTCATATTTTTTAAAACATTCATCTCTCTTTTTATCATCGGCAAAGTCCGAAAACCAGCCGTTATCGTAATGAATGTTGAGAATTACATATAAATCGCTGTCAAGCGCCCAGTTCAGCACTTCCTTTACTCTTGCCACATAGTCGGGACTTATGGTATACGTTTCCTTGTCCATCATATTGCTCCACGCAACAGGCAGACGCATAACGCCAAAACCGCAGTCCTTGTAGCCCTTTATCATTTGCTCAGTAATAACAGGACTTCCCCACGCTGTTTCATAATTTGTAACAGACGACTTGTTTATCCAGTTTCCGCAGGATTCAAAGGTATTTCCGAGATTTATACCGATTCCCATATCCTCGATAAGCTCCTGCGTTGTTATGTCACGCATTACCTTGTTCTCACTGCCCTTTACGGACGATTCATTTTCCGATGAACAAGCAGTAATCGAAACTATCATACATAATGCCAGTATGGCAGATAATATCTTCTTCATAAACATTCTCCTTATATACTGCTGCGGTACTCTGTCGGTGTCTTTCCGACCTGTTCCTTGAACTGCCGCATAAAGCTGTATTCATTCGTATAACCACAGCGTGTGCTTATCTCTTTTATAGTAAGTCTTGTAGAGGACAGCAGGCGTTTCGCACGTTTCGTCCTGCCCTCGATTATATCCTTTATTACCGTTGTTCCGAACAGCTTTTTATAAAGATGCTGAAAGCCGGAACGGCTCATACCCGCCTGTGCCGCAAGGTCGTCTACATTCCCGACATGATCGGGCATAGTGAATATCAGGGTTCGTATCTGCGTAAAGCGATAATGTCTTTCGCTCAGTTGTTTTGACGACATACAGCTACGGGACTTCAGCGTTCTGCTCAGCATAAGAAACAGTACATCTATATACTTTTTCTCGATCTCCTCGCTGTTCACAGCACCCGAATAATGCTCGTAGACAAGTATGTGGACAAGGTGAGAAAGCTCGTCAATATCTCCCAGATATACAGGTATATCCATCGGTATCCCCAGCTTTTCAACATATTCCTTATCCCAGTAGCCGTTCTCGAAATACACCCAGTCATCTGTATACACATCTTCCTGCGCCGTATAGTAGCAAGGAGTATCCGCTGACATCAGTATAAACGAGTTTTCTTTGACCTGATACTGCACCCCGCCTACCCTGAAAACCGAAGGTGTCTTTATAAGCAGCAGTAAAACCGCACCAGGTCCTTTGGGTCTGTCCATAATGAAATTTTCATATTTCATATCATGAACATGATTATATCCGATAGAACCTATCTTCATATTTTCACCTCGTAACAACCGAAAATTACTTTGTGAATACAAACCTCTTCAGCTCAAACAGCGGTCTTTCCTTGAAATAGGCAGCCGTCCAGCCTGAATAATCCGTGTCAACCGTAAGGAACACTGCGTGTCTGTCGCTGATCGGCTTTACTTCTGTCTTGTAAACACCGTTTCCGTGTCCTACCTTGAACGAGCCTATCTCCTCGCCGTCCTCGCTGTCGATGCGTATATGCACGTTGCAGTCAGCGCCAAGTCCCGTTATATCGGCATTGAAGTACATTCTGCCGTTGCCGTTGTCAAGCCCGAAATCGTAGTATTTATAGCCTATTACAGCACCGTCCTTTATACCCGTTACCACTCTTTCGAACTTATTATGTTCCGTTACAAACGCTCCGCCTTTAAGCACACAGGCAATCTCAGCCTCCGTTATTCTGTAAGGATCAAGGCTGTCCTCAAAGCCGAGCGAAGTCATTTCAACGGGTGGTATAGTGCCGTCAGGAAGTATCTCGATCTTCTCAACGCAGGCACGTCTTGACATTACCGTACCGTTGGTCATACGGTGATAGAATATATACCACTGACCGTTTATCTGAGCTATCGAGCCGTGATCGTTGCCTCCCGGATAATCAACACCGTTGTCTACAATATATCCTCTGTACTTAAACGGCCCCGTAGGCTTGTCTGAAGTAGCGTAAGCAAGACGTGGGCCACGTTTGGGAGAATAGATAAGATAATATGTATCACCGACCTTGCGTGGAGAACACGCCTCAAAGAAAAGCGTTTCTTCTGTGTCAAAGCCTCCGTCATTATCTGTGGTTATAGGTATGATATGCTCGATACAGCTGTTATCCTTTATCGTGTACATCGTATCCGTATCGACCTCAGCCATAAAAGAACGCTCATAGCCACAGTAAATATAAGTTCTTCCGTCATCGTCAACAAGCACGCCCGGATCGATGAACCAGCCGTTACAGCATATCTCATCGGATATAGTGTACTTGTATTTTGAAAGCAGTGTGAACGGTCCTTCGGGTCTGTCGCTCACCGCAACGCAGCCTGTCGCATTGACAATATATGCATACAGATAGTACTTTCCGTTTCTGCAAACAACATCGGGTGCAAACAGGATCTGATTTTTATCGGGCGTCCAGTCGGTATCCGACGGAAAATCACCGTCCGGCTTTACACGGAACGTAACACCGTGACACACCCAGTTGTTAAGGTCGTTCACAGGTGCGCTCCAGCACTTTAAAACATAGTCGCAGAAATCATCTGAGCCTGCTCTGTCGTGCGAACCATAGATATATACACGGTCACCGAAAACTCTCGGCTCTCCGTCAGGAATATATTCCCATAAAGGTAAATATGGATTAGGCATAGCTGTTTTTTCCTTTCGTCAGATTATTTTCATCAATTTGATGATAAAATGTTCTCAGGCAGGCGGGTAACCGCCAAACCGTGCTTATGCACGGGGTAATCCGCTTATGTGGATTATCTGTCTGAGGTTATTATATCACAAATCAAATCGGCGTAAGCCGACACGGCGGTACGCCGTGCTTTTGTCTTTTGACAAAAGGATTTGGTGATAAAATGTCCTCAGACAGGCGGGTAAACGCCAACCGTGCTTATGCACGGAATAATCCGCTTATGTGGATTATCTGTCTGAGGTTATTATATCACAAATCAAGTCGGCGTAAGCCGACACGGCGGCACGCCGTGCTTTTGTCTTTTGACAAAAGGATTTGATGATAAAATGTTCTCAGACAGGCGGGTAACCGCCAACCGTGCTTTTGCACGGGATAATCCGCTTATGAGGATTATCTGTCTGAGGTTATTATAATACATAAACGCACAATAAGCAATATCTTATTCAGCACAAACAGGTTACATTTTGTGCAAACGTCATTTTTTCCACTTGCCAAAACAGCTTGAAATATGGTAAAATAAAAAGAAAAAGGCAGATGTATTATGATAAAAGAAATTAACAGAGATATTTTCCTGCTGTCGCAGAAGTCCGCCCCTGCGACAGAAAATGACAGGCAGACCGGCGAAGACCTGCTCGAAACATTGATTGCAAATTCCGAACGTTGTGTCGGCATGGCAGCAAATATGATAGGCATACTTAAAAACATTATCGCCATAAACGACAACAGCGATTACCTTCTTATGTACAACCCCGAAATAATAAAGTCAGACGGTGCTTATGAAACGGAAGAAGGCTGTCTGTCGCTTGACGGTGTACGGAAAACAAAGCGATACAAGAAGATAAAAGTGCGTTATCTTGATAGAAATTTCAAGATAAAGATAAAAACGTATGAGGGCTTCACTGCTCAGATAATACAGCACGAGGTTGACCACCTAAGCGGAATCATAATATAAAAAATACCGGCATCCTGAACCGATGCCGGTATTTACTTATACGCTTTTTGCCCTTAGTCAACGAGCTTTACTATCATATCCTTAGCGTCAACAGACTTAGTGATAATGCCTGAGTCAAGCATCCACTTGATATTGTTTGTCCATGTTTCCTCGCTCTGTGATAAGAAAGGTGCACCGTCCTTTTCAGCAAGAGAAAGGATAGTAGCTACACTCTTTGTTTCAACATCCTTGTTGAGCGGGAAGTTTTCGGTGTTCTGATTCTTGAGCAGGTTCTCAACGCCCTTTTCGGGATTTGCCTTTACATGCTCATAGCCCTTCTTTGTCGCACGGAGGAATCGTGTCAGCTTGTCGGCGTTCTTCTCTGCGTTTTCCTTAGATGTTACGAATACAAGTTCGGTATAATCAGGCACGCCGTTTTCTGTAGGCTTGATATAGTTTACTGTAAAGCCCTGATTTTCAAGCTCAGGTACTTCGTGGCTTACAAATCCGCCGATCGTAGCGTCAACCTGTCCTGTTGTCATAGAAGACATAAGCTCAAATCCGACATCAATAAGCTCCGCATCGTCCTCCTTAAGGCCTGCGTTCTTAAGCATCGTCTTTACAAATGCTTCATTGAGGACAGATCCGCCGTAGCCTATCTTCTTGCCTTTTAAATCAGCTACAGTCTTTATATTCTTGTCACCGAGCGACATAAGCACATTTACGGGATTCTGTACTGCCGCACCGATAGAAACAACGGGAATATTCTGATTGGCATTAGCCTGTATTACATCATGCATATAGTAAAATCCTATATCAGCCTTGCCTGCGGAGGTCATTGAAATAGCGTCATTCGTGTTTGAGGGGAACTCAACCTTTATCTTAAGTCCTTCTTCCTCATAATAGCCCTCCTCTATAGCGTCATAGAGGAAAACGTGCGAGCCGTTGGGGTACCAGTCCAGTACAACAGAAACCTCCTCGAGATCCTTCGCTTCACCGCTTGCAGAAGAAACATCAGTACTGCCTCCTACCGTAGACGAAGCCGTGTTGCCTGCACAGCCGCACACGCCCAGCATAATAGCCGCCGCTGTGGCAACCGCCGTAAATCTTTTGTTTTTCATGTTAAATTTCCTTTCTCCATGTTATTAGTTTTCTTTCTATTGCACTGATAACAGCTACAACCAACATTGCACACACCGCAAGAACAACTACCGGAGCAAATACTCCCGCACCGTCAAGCTGTGTCATCATACGTTTACTGAAATATCCCAGTCCGCTCTGCGCACCGAGCCATTCGCCCATTGCCGCTCCAAGAATGCTGAGCGGTATCGCCATTTTTATTGCCGAAAAGAATGACGGCAATGCGGCAGGAAATTTCAGCTTGAAAAATATCGCCGTACCGCTCATTCCCATAGTCCTGAGCAGCTCCTCGTTTTCTCTTTTTGCGGATTTAAGTCCGTCGTGTACCGATATGGTTATCGGGAAGAATGTTATAAGCACAGCAACAAGCACCTTGCTCCATATGCCGTATCCGAGCCACAGTACAAAAAGCGGAGCTATCGCCGTTACCGGTATCGTCTGCGTTGTGACGATTACAGGGTATAACGCTCTTTCTACGCACTCAAAACGCTCCATCACAACGGCAAGCCCCACGCCGAGAACCACGGAAATAAGAAGTCCGATAAGCGTTACAAGCATTGTCGCAGGAGTATGTACCGTAAACAACGGCTCCCGAAGCTCCCATATTTTCACTGCAATCTGTGTCGGTGACGGCAGAATGTATGCCGCATTTATGCACATTGCAATGACCTGCCATAATATAAGCAGACCTATTCCGGTAAGCACTGCAGGAAGGTGTTTTTTCATATATTATCTCCCCTCTCTGCTTTTTCCGTAAGGAATGCCCTGACAAGTTCGTTTTTAAGTTCGACAGATGACGGGGTATACAGATCCTCACGACAGGTGATATGACTTACATCAATGACCTTTATCTGCTTTACGGGTCTGCCGCTGAGCAGAAAGATTTTATTGCCGACAAGCATAGCTTCCTCGACATCGTGCGTTACCATCATAACTGTGGCGTCAAGTCCCTTTACCTGCCCGATAAGCCAGTCCTGCATAGAGATCCTTGTAAGCGAATCCAGTGCCGAGAACGGCTCGTCAAGCAGCATAAGCTCCCTGCCGTGCCACAGCTGTACAAGCGTTCTTGCAAACGATACTCTCTGACGCATACCGCCCGAAAGTTCTGACGGACGTTTATTCTCACAGCCCGACAGTCCTACTTTTTCTATTGCCTCTTTTGCCTGCGAGATACGCTCGGCTTTTGACATAGGCAGTGCCTCAAGCGGCAAGGTAACATTTTTAAGTATGTTCCGCCACGGCATAAGCAGATCCTTCTGCGGCATGAATGCCGCCGTGCCGGTTGCCTCTTTCGGTGTTTTCCCGTTTATCGTGATACTGCCCTTATATTCCGTTTCAAGACAGGTCATAAGACGGAACAGCGTGCTTTTTCCACAGCCGGACGCGCCGATAACGGTAATTATATCATTCTTTTCAGCCGAAAACGACAGATCCTCAAGCAGAAGATAATCGTCCTCCTTATAGCCGAAGGTGACATTGTTAAACTCAACAAAGGACATCTTATATATCCTTTTCGACTATCTTATAGTTGTGCATAAGCGGACCGCTGCCCTTGCCTAAATCCAACTTTGCGGCGATTGCTCCCGCAAGATATTCCTTTGCGTTTGTGACAGCCTGTACCTTATCTGACGTTAAAGCAAGGTTGCAGGCTATGGCAGATGAGAATGTACAGCCAGTGCCGTGCGTATTCGGATTATCTATGCGCTTGCCGTTTATCCAGTGATTTTCACCGCCGACATAAAGCAGATCGTCGGCTGTATCGTCAAGATGACCACCCTTTATTACTATTCCGACGGTTGAAGGGAGCTTATCGGAAAGCACCTTTGCCGCCTTTTCCATTTCTTCTCTTGTGGTTATCTTCATACCGGTCAGCACCTCAGCCTCTGCAAGGTTAGGCGTGATAATATCCGCAAGAGGAAGAAGCCTTGTCATAAGTGCGTCTGTAGCGTCCTCGCTGATAAGACGACTGCCGCTGGTCGCTACCATTACAGGATCGGCTACTATATTCACAGCCTTGTATTCTTTCAGCTTTTGCGCTATCGCCTCTATTATTTCAACGTCGCTTACCATACCTATCTTAACAGCGTCGGGGCGAATATCGTTAAATATGCAGTCTATCTGATTTTTCAGAAAATCAGCCGAGCTGTTCATAATACCGTATACGCCCGTTGTATTCTGCGCCGTAAGCGCCGTGATTGCGCTCATTGCGTACATTCCGTGCATCGTTATTGTCTTTATGTCAGCCTGTATTCCCGCACCGCCGCTGCAGTCCGAGCCGGCTATTGTAAGTATCTTTTTCATAATATCAGGTCCTTTCTTATTTTACCGAACTTTCCGCTACTTTTTCGGCTTTAGCCTTTAAATCTATGACAGCAGACGAAATATCGTCAGCCGCAAAAATTGCCGATACTACTGCCACTCCGTCAAGACCAAGCCCCTCAAGCTGTGATATGTTATCCTTATTTATGCCGCCTATCGCAACCACAGGTATTTTTACCGAATGCGCAACATCGGACAGCACCTTGTGATCTATCGCACCTGCGTCCGTCTTTGTCGAGGTCACAAATGCCGCACCGCTTCCGAGATAATCCGCACCGCCGTTTTCCGCCTCCAGTGCCTCTTTTACATTATGAGCGGATACGCCTATTATCTTATCCGCTCCGAGATATTCTCTTGCGGCTTTTATGTCAAGGTCGTCCTGTCCAAGATGAACACCGTCTGCGTCGATTTCCTTTGCCAGTTTTACATTATCGTTGATAATAAGCGGAACATTGTACTGCTTGCATATCGGCTTCAGCTTAAGGGCGATTTCTCTGAAATGTTCATATTCCGTGTGCTTTTCACGAAGCTGGAATATTGTAACTCCGCTCTTTATCGCCTGCTTTGCCTGTGACAGAAATTCCTCGTCACTGTTGCTCCATGCTCTGTCGCTTACCGCATATAAAAGCATCTGCTTTGGTGTTATGTTCATATATAAACTCCTTTCGGGCAATAAAAAACGCATACGGAACACCACCGTATGCGCAGTTTTACTTACGTTGGCATTACCCAAATCAAGTTATCGGTCGGAAATTTGATTTCCCTCTCAGCCTGTCAAACAAGCTCCCGTTCGCTTTTTTCAGTTATCTGATACATTGTACAACAAAATATGTTCGTTGTCAATGTCAAAATCTGACTTTTTGATGATATCAACCGACTTTTTATCGTCCGTCTTGACGCAGACGCTTATAAAGTAATCTTCATTATTAAAACGGGCACCGTAATGATAAAAAACCGCACCGCTTTCAAAAAGCGTCCTGCCGTTTTCCTCGTCAAAGCACTTCATCTTCAAATCAGAGCCTACTCCTTCACCTGTCATTTTGGCATAGCTCTCTTTGAGCGTCCACAGCCGTGAAAATGTCTTGTCACTGTCCGCCGAAGTCAGAATATGATTCGCTTCGCTGTCGCCGTAGCACCTTTTCATAACACCACCGCTTGCACGGCGCACGCTTTCGCAGTCAACCCCTACAGGAGCCTTTGATAAAACAGTCACAGCAAGTCCGTCACAGTGAGAAATGCTGAAATAAACAGGATTGCCCTTGATATACGGCTTTCCGTTTTCGGCTTTTACTATATTGCTTTCCGAAAAATCAAATCCGATATGAGAAAACGCTTTTTCAAGCAGTAATATTCCGCATTTATGAGAATACCCGTGATAGCCAGATTTGATTACGGATTTTTTCTTTATCGGCGATACGAATATAAGAGGTTTTTCACAGTTCATCAGCAAAGCCCCAATTCAAGAAAATCATTTATGTTCTTCCACAGCACCTTTTCCTTGACATCTTCACCGAGCGGTATCCTATCGAGAAACTCAAGGTCCTTGTCTGCTCTCCACATAGGATAATCGGTACCGAAGAACACCCTGTCGCAACCGAACTTAGTAATAAGCTCTGCGGCTTTTTCGGGCGTCATCGCATAAAAAGAACTGCTGGTATCTACCCATATATTGTCAAGTCCAACAAGCTCATGCTCCGCCTTTTCCCACTCCGACCATCCGCCGAAATGAGCGGCAATAAAGCGTGTATGCGGATATTTTCTCGCTATTTCCGCCATCAGCGCCGGGTTGGAATAATTGTAACGCTTGTCACCGGTATGAATAAGAAACGGCAGCTTATCACCTACCGCATCATACAGCCTGCAAGCCTTTTCATCGTTTATAGCGAATTTCTGAAAGTCCGGATGGAGCTTTATTCCGTGAAGGCCGAGAGAAATAAGCCTGTCGATTTCTTCTTCCTTATCTTTCATATCCGGGTGGAGCGAACCGAATCCTATCAGCTTATCCGGGTACTTTTCTACCGACTTTACGATAAAATCATTGATTCTCTTTACCTGGTGCGGCACAGTGGCAACAGACTGTACAACATATTTCGAAACGCCGCACTCATCGCCCTGCTTTATAAGCATATCTGCCGTACCGTCAAAGTTCATATACAGATCGTAGAAGCTGCCGATATTGTCAGTCGCTTTCTGTGCGATCTTATCGGGAAAAATATGAGCGTGTGCGTCTATTATATATTTACTGTAACTTAACATATCATTCTCCTTAATAATATGCCGGAATGTGATAAACGGCGGTGTACCTCTTAACGTACACCGCCGTTTACAACGAAAAATCAATTATTCTTCGTCTTCAGGAACATAACTCATAATGGCATCGATACCTGCGCTGGTAAGCTCATATTCCTTCTCCAGCTTGTCCAGATACTCAAGACCCTTAGGCTCAATGTGATAATAAACACGAGTACGTCTTCTGCCTACAAGTTCAAGACGATCAGCAATAAGCTCCTTGTCCAGAAGTCTGTAAAGCGTAGGATACATAGAACCTTCAGTGATTCTGAATGTACCGTTGCTTCTCTTGCCGATTTCCTGAGTCAGCTGATAGCCGTACATTTCCTCACCCTTTAAGAGATGAAGAATGAGCATCTCGAGTGTGCCTCTTTTAAAGTTTTCCTTAATTCCCATCATAAGATAACTACCTCCTTATCTTTAGCTAATATTATTGCACATCTCAACAAAAAAGTCAATATTAATCGTTGCATTTTCATAGAAATAACACATTATTTTATTTAAAAATAAAGAAAAGCAGAACAATTGATGTGCTTTCCTATCATCAGCACGATTTATTATTAATTTCTCTTGCGATTTATCATAATTCCAGACTAATTATAATCGAACACTTGATAAAAACCCACCGAAAGCCGATGATAAATTAAGCTGGATTGTTTTACTATTCAAAAATATATCAAACAGTGAATTAGGTTTATTTTATTTAGCAACACTTTTATATGATTTTGAATGATATAATTACATCAAAATACAGTCTATGACCATTTCGGAAAGGTTCAACTAATGCTTTTTTCCTCACTTTTAAAACCGATGTACCGCTTTTGAGGATATGTGATTATAAATGAAAACGCCTTCACTTAAGTTCAAAAGGCTTAAGCGAAGGCATTTAATATCTGATTTATCCTACTGCGATTTCAATTCTTAAAATGATCCGCCTGCAGCGATGATTTCGCTAAACGCATAGCAAACTATATCGGGAGTCTTTACATTCTGAATCTTTGTAATTAACTGAGGAATGTTTGCTGAGATTTCAGTGCTGAACTGTTCAAGAGCAGCGCTGTCATTGATATCAACCGTATTTGAATCATTTACTTCGGGAAGTGCCTCGTCAACATAAGCTATTTCCTTGCTTTCAGCCTTGATAGAAATCACCTCTGCGCCGTTTGAAGCCACCGCAATGTCAAAAGTACCGTTGTTGCCGTCCATAGCAACGTTTAACCTTACCTCAAAGCTCTCATTGTCATCTGTCGTGACCTTTAAATTATATGTACCGTTGCCGTTTGTTGCGTCAAATGAGTAGTCAGCCGTGATAGCTGTTTCGCCGTTAAATGTAACAGAACCTGTACCGGTGTAGTTATTGCCGTTTACAGTACCCTTTGCACCTGCGTACAGCGTATCGCCTGAGATTGACGCTGTCAGCGAATAATCAAACTGCGTATTGTCCGAGTATGTTACGAGAAGGATTTCTATCTCGCCGGAAATTGTTATCTTTCTGCCGATGATATTGTTATCCTTGACATAAACGATCATTGTAGCCATTACAGACTTGAGCTCATCCTCTGTCGCATCCTTTGTGGCATCGTCTACAAGCGTCTTGAGATACTGGAATGAAGCGTTATTGATTCCGAGCTGTGAAAGGATATCCATTATCTTGCTTTCCTTTTCAACCGCATCGAGCACGTCCTTGCAGAAAGCGACTACCTTTTCGGCTGTAAAATCAATTGTGTACGATGTGCAGTTTACAGTGCCGTCCGAAACCTTTAAAGAATCAGACTTGTTTTCTGTTGCAGTGAAATTCTTGAAGTAAGCGTCTGATATGATATCAATAACCTTGTTTATGGTTTCTTCGTCGATATTCTTTAAAATATCCTCATATTCCGATGATGACGAGGGCATTTCTTCCGTAGCATCCGAAAGAGTAAGTATATTGCCGATATCGGATTTGCCCGAAGAAATATCCTTCATTGAAGAAGCAAGCTCCTTGACATCCATTACTATGTACTTTTCGGTAAGATCGGGAACAGTGAAATACAGCTTATCTCCCGACATCCAGTATTTTACCGTAAGATACTCATCACTGCCGGCACTGAGCGAAGCTGTACCCGAGCCTTTTTCTGCGGAAGCATCCGCATAGCTTGTCGCCTTGATTACGGTAGGAGCAACGTCGGCATTAATGCCCAGCACATCCTTTGATGCGGATATTGTAAAGGTCTGCTCGATACCTGTCTTTATGTTCTTAGCTCCGCCGAAAATTTCATCGGCTTTCTTTTCTGCCGCAGCAAAATAGTTCTTTTCAATAGTTTCATATCCGCCGCCGGACTTTCCGAAAACTCCTGCAAAATACAAAGCGAGAGGTATTCCGCCGACTACGATAACAGCCGCAAGAACAATAAGGATTATCTTAAGCGCACTGTTTTTCTTTGGCGGAACAACCGCAAAACTGCCTGCATCATAAGCCGGCATACCGGGCTGTACCTGCTGTGTAAACTGTCCGCCAGCCTGTGCAAACTGTGCCTGCTGTGCATACTGGTTGAACTGGGGCTGACCCTGCTGTGCATACTGCTGGGGCTGACCCTGCTGTGCATACTGGTTGAACTGAGGCTGTGCCTGCTGTGCAAACTGCTGAGGCTGACCCTGCTGTGCATACTGGTTGAACTGAGGCTGTGCCTGCTGTGCAAACTGCTGAGGCTGTGCCTGCTGTGCATACTGCTGGGGCTGTGCCTGCGAAACAGGCTGCTGAGGCTGATCGCTGAATTCATTCAGTGCCTGCTGCCAGTTTGTCTGCTGTTCATTCATGTTGTTATTTTCCATGATGTGTCCTTTCGAGATGTGAATTGATATATTTCCTATAATAATCAAATACGGCTACCCGCATTTTTCGATTACATTTTACCACAAATATGGCTTAAAAGCAAGTCAGCAATATAAAAATTATATGGCAATGACAGTATTTTCAGCCGATAACAGAATATTTTCCTCCGCAAACCCGAAGATTTAGTAAATATAGACAAAACAAAACTGCTGTAACCGTCAGTTACAGCAGTCAATATACCATTACACTTTACTTTACACTTTACTTCTGCGCCATACACAGCTTGTAATAGTCGCCCTTCTTCGCCATAAGTTCATCGTGCGTGCCGGCTTCGGTAATGCCCTTATTGCTGATGAACATTATCTTGTCGCAGTTCTTGATTGTTGAAAGTCTGTGGGCGATAATAAAGCTCGTTCTGCCTTTCAGCAGCTCCTGAAGTCCCTTCTGCAATTCCTTTTCGGTCTTTGCGTCAATAGATGAAGTCGCCTCGTCAAGAATCAGTATCTTCGGATCCGATATAAGCGTTCTTGCAAATGATACAAGCTGACGCTGACCGCCCGAAAGCTGAGAGCCGCCCTCGTACATCTCGGTCTTATATCCGTTTTCAAGCCCCATGATAAATTCATCTGCACATACCGTTTTTGCCGCCGCCCTTATTTCTTCCTCGGTGGCGTCCAGCTTGCCGTATCGGATATTATCCTCTATAGTGCCTGAGAATATGAAGCTGTCCTGCATCATAATACCCATCTTTTCACGCAGTGAGTGAAGCGTGACCTTGCTTATATCGTTTCCGTCTATGTACACCGCACCGCCCGTAAGGTCGTAGAAACGTGACAGCAGATTTACAATAGTAGTCTTGCCTGCACCCGTAGGTCCTACAAGCGCAATGCTTTCTCCGGGCTTTACCGTAAAGCTGACATTTTCGAGAATGTTCTTTCCTTCTTCATATGCAAACGTAACGTCACGGTATTCCACCTCGCCCTTAATATCAGGCATTTCATAAGCGTCCTCAGCGTCCTTTACATCTACAGGCTCATCCATTGTTTCGAATATACGCTCAAGATAAGCCACCGCATTTACAAAGTTGTTGTAAAGGCTTGCGATATTGATTATCGGCTGCCAGAAGCGTGAGGAATAGTTGCTCATCGCAAGTATCGAGCCGAGCGATACCGCAGGATAACCTATAACGAGCAGTCCGACAAAGTACAGTGCCGAATCGACCACCGCCCTTATATTATCGACCGAGAAGCTGACAAAGTTGTTTACCGTGACTGCCTTCATCCACGCTTTTCTGTAGGCTGTTGACAGTCTGCGGAATATGCCGAGATTTTCGTTCTCCCTCGCAAAGCTCTGCGTTACACGCATACAGTTAATGCTCTCCGCAAGATATGCCGTCTGGTTGGAGTTCTTGTTTGAAACTCCCTGCCACGCCCTTCTCTGCTTGTTTTTCAGTATTATCATCACAACGATGAACACGGGAACGCCCGCAAATATAACAAGCGCCAGCCTTGCGTCAACCGAGAACATAAATATCGTTATGAATATAAGGTTGAATATTTCAAGAATGAAGTTGATTATGCCGTTTGTCAGCATATCCGATACATTATTCACATAGTTTACGACACGAACAAGTATCTTACCCTGCGGTCTGTCGTCATAATACTGGAACGGAAGCTCCTGCAAATGCGCAAACAGGTCTTTTCTTATATCGTATATCATAAGCTGACCGGCTTTTGTCATAATACGCTGACGGATATTTCCGAGTACAACGCTGACAATTATAGACAGCAAAAAGCCTATCGACAAAAATACTATATAAGGGATATTTCCGTCTGGTATCGCCACATCGACCGCCTCTTTTGTAAGCAAAGGGCCGATAAGTGCAACTATTGCCGATATTGCAGACAGCGAAAGCGCCAGTATCATCTTCCACTTATAACGCTTTACATAAACCATTGCACGTTTGAAATGCTTGAAATCAAATGGGGTCTCAAGTCTTTCGTCAACGTCGAATTTATTTCTTGCCATTTAAACCGCCTCCTCTTCATTACCGTTCTGGAGGGTATATATTTCATAGTAATATCCACGCTGCCGCATCAGCTCATCGTGCGTACCGCATTCCTTTATGCGACCGTCCTCAAGGATAACGATCCTGTCTGCATATCTTGCGGAGGATGTACGCTGGGCTATAATCAGCTTCGTACACTCAAAGTCAAGATTATTGAGGTTTTCCTGTATCTCCGCCTCTGTTTCCATATCAAGCGCAGAGGTGGTATCGTCAAGTATCAGTATCGGCGGACGGATAGCCATAGCTCTTGCTAGTGCTATTCTCTGCTTCTGACCGCCGGACAGACCGACGCCCCTCTCGCCTATTATGGTATCATACTGTTCGGGCATCTTCTCGATAAAATATGCCGAAGCAAGATGAGCAAAGTTCTTTACATCTTCAAAAGGCAGGTCGGATTTGCCGTATGATATATTGCCGTCAACCGTATCCGAGAACAGCAATACCTCCTGAGTAGTCATACCGATATTTGCACGAAGTACATCAGGCTCATAATCCTTGACGTTCTTTCCGTCAACATATACTCCGCCCTCCGACGCATCGTAAAATCTCGCTATAAGGTTCATCAGCGTTGTTTTTCCCGAACCGGTAGAACCCATTATTACAATGGTTTCTCCGTGCCTTATATGAAGATTTATATCGTGAAGCACGGTAACATCTCCGAATTTTGCAGTTACGTTTCTGAACTCTATATCGCCGTTAAGACGGGGACGCTCCTTGCTGTTATGATTATTCTCTATATGCGGACGTGCATAGTATATATCTATTATCTTTGATATACTTGCAAAGAAACGCTGTAAATCGTTTATCAGCATACCGATATTTCTCATAGCGTTTGCTATTGTCCATAACAGTCCTGAGAATACGGTGTACTGAGCTATGGTTATCCTGCCGTTTATGACAAAGATACCGCCGACAAGCATCTGTACAGCCCAGAGTGCCTGTGCAAGCGTTTCTATGTAAGGCTGGAATGTGAGCCACACCATAGCCGCCTGCTGATTATACTCGCAGTAATCCCTGTTGTACTTATCGAAATCTTCTTTTTCATATTCCTCACGGGCAAAAGCCTTTACGACACGGTTTGCCGCTATGTTCTCCTGTGCCTTGGTGTTAAGCCTTGACAGCTTTTCACGCAGTACCACATACTTAGGACCTACTCTTTTCGAGAACATACGGGTCACAATAAACAGTATCGGGGTAAGCGCAAGTATAAAAAGCGTCATCAGCCAGTCAAGCGTAAAGAAGTAAATTACCGTGAATAAGAACAACGCACTGCTTTCAACCACCATCATTATTATCCAGGCGATAGAATGACGTATCATATCAAGGTCGCCCGTAAGCCTTGTTACGAGGTCTCCCTTTGTATGAGTGTCAAAGAAGTGCATATCCTGATTCTGAATACGCTCAAAAAGCTCGTTTCGCACCTTCTGCAGCACTCCCTGCGATACTATCTCATACAGAGTTTTTGCAAGGAACTGAAGGCAGGTACGCACGAATACGAATAAAATCATCGCAACGCAAAGCAATATCAGCAAATCACGCTGATTTTCAATGTTCTTTAAAGCGTCGGGCGAGGATATAAATATACTGATTATCTGTTCTACGATCATCGGTCCTGTAAGGAAGAATGACTGTATCACTACAGACAGACACAGCGCAACGGCATACACCGCACGGTAGCCCTTCATCTTTCCGAGCATCCATTTGAACTGGAACATTTTGCCACACCTTTCCTGTTATCCGCCGAAATAAAGACAAAAATTTACCTAACGGCAGACAAAATTCAGTAATCGTTTTCATATTTTGTGCAAAGCCTTGCAATAAACGCTCCGCACAAGCTCTCTTTCTTTTTACAAAGCCGATATTACACGGAAAAATCAGTTTTGCTTTGGGTATTTTAGCACAATGCCAACAGGCTGTCAAGGGGGTTTTGAAAAATATTTATTTATTTTTTGCAGGCTAATAAATTAAGTGAAATAAATTGCTTTTTTCAGGAATTTATAAGCTGATATGTAAACATATTTTCAAAATGAATTATTTCGTTAGCTTGTAGAAAAAGTCTGTTTTTTATAAGATAGTGCGAATTCTCTATCCCTATAAGAACGCTTTGTGGGCTTTGCGTCTCTGCAATCGTGGTCGTTTGTTGTCGGTGCGTCACTGCCTCGTCAGTCTTTTGTGTCGTTGCATCGTGCAACGATTAAGTGTGACTGACTTTATGCATCCTTGCATACCGACTTTGTTCGACCACTTGTATGCGTCCTTGCATAAAGCCTTTGGGCGTTCTATCTCGGCATCCTTGCCGAAAGCCCCTTTCCCCGTGAAAGGCTGTGTATGCTTGGTTGGCTTTGCGTCCTTGCAAAGCCCTTTGGCATACACGCCCGGCATCCATGCCGGGGCTGAGCGTGGGGCTACCGCCCTCACCCCGCTTGGGGCTACGCCCAAAGCAAGGACGCTTTGGTTGCTTGCCAAAAGTTATAAGCAAGGACGCTTATGTCAGCTGAACCGAGCCGTTGCACGATGCAACGGCACAAACAGCTGACTTTGCAGAGATGCAAAACCAACAGAGCAAGCAACGCTAAACACCCATTTTCAAAAATATATAGGTTTTTCGATTGCCTGTAATTTCGTTTTTATGTTGCTTGTCCTATTGTAATAATCATAATTTTATGGTAAAATTATGTACAGAAAAGCTTCACGGCGGTTAATGAAATCAAGACACTGCATTACTGTAAATATCAGACAAATATCAGAAAGGAATCAATATGAGAAAGAATCGGTTTTTATTTTCAATAACAGCAACAGCATTAATCACAGCGATATTACTGTCCTCCTGCACAGCAGGCAGATCAAATTCAGACGCCTCTTTGCAAAACAGCTCAGCGTCATCAGCCGCAGGCAGATTAAACAGCTCCCTGCGCACCGTGACCTCTGTGCCGTCAGGCGAAATATCGGATAAAGACGAATTTCTGAAAGGTATATGGGTCGATGAAAACGGCTTTGTGGCGAGCTTTTCAGAAAACGGCAGGACAGCGGTATTTGACGAGCAGACAGACGAGCAGACCCGAAAATCCGTTAAAATTACGGCACAGGACAAAGATACGATAAGCATTTCCTGCGAGGATAAGAATTATACCGCATACCACGCCGACAGCGAGAAAGGCGCAGAGCTTTGCGAAAATCTCCTGACCGCCGCTTCGGGAGATTGGTCAATGTGCGAATACGGCTATGCGCAAACGGTAGAAATCAGAAAATTCACCTTTCTGACATCGCTCGGAAACGATTTCTCCGGCGATAAGATTACCGTCGGACTTGAGGGTGTAAAGCTACGCAACTCGTTATTCGAATCGGACGGCAGTGAAACTTACGCAAGGCTTGACGGCGATAAACTGATATTTATTTTTTCTTACGGCGATATGGTTTCTTCCTGCACACTGGTAAAAAAAGACAGTGATGAGTATAATGAGCTGACCGATGCAGGTTCTGCTATTAACGGCGTATGGGTAGATCCCGATGACCTGAACACAACGCTCACATTCTTTGCAGGAAAGTCGCTCACCGTGACAGGCAACGCTTTTAAAGAGGAGCTTGGCGAAAAATTCGACAGCCTTTCGGGAAAGGCGTATGACATATCCGCAAAATACAAGAACGATATTATAAATGTTTATTCAGGCGATGATACCTTGTTCAGTATCGTTATGTACGGAAGCGATATACTTGCCGTTTGCGCAGACAGCAGCGACCGCTATCCGCAGATTCTCTTCTACCGTGAAAACAGCGATGAGATAAAAAGAGCAAAGGAAATGCAGAAGCTGAAAAAAGAAAAAGCCGATTTGCTGAGTGCCTATCCGGATAACGATAACTGGCTGAACAATGCCGAATGCGGCGACATATTATCCCTTGCGGATAAGGATTATATCGACAAGTGCGTCCAAAACGGATATTTTACCGCAGGAACGCCGCAGGAGCTTGCGAGCTTTGTTTACTATGTGAACACTCAGCCTGTAGAGCAGGGTCAGATTTCGCTTGTGCTTACAGCCGATATTGACCTTTCCGACTATAAATGGGCGCCTATGGGCTGGAGCGGAGGCGGCAATTCAGACCATCCGTTTTCATTTTGTGTATACGGAGAAAATCACAAGATAACGTATATGACGATATATTCGGACTACAGCAACGCAGGCTTTATCGGCTGGGGAACAGTATGCGGAGTGTTCGATCTTGATATTGAAAATGCCATTGTAACAGGCGATGACAATGTCGGCATTCTCACGGGTCAGGCTATTATGGGCAATTACCAAAACTGCCACGTCAGCGGAACGGTAAACGGAAGCAGTGCAGGCTCACTTCTCGGCTATGAGGCAAACTGCGATAAAGAGAACTGCACCGCAGATGTTGAGGTAAACGGCAAGAAATTCGATTTCCTTTCGTGGAACGAACAGCAGAAAAGCGAGATAAAAATAGACGATCCCGTTACAATAACGATAGATGAAAGCTACACCGTCACACGTCCCGAAGTCACAGGTTATTCGAACCTCGGCTGGATGGTATATGAGGACGGAAAGGAGATGCTCCACAGAAACGCAGAGAACGAGTTCAGCTATTGCTATTTCGGAAATGAGTCGGGACACAGCTATGAAATTTATCTCTCGGCATACGTCAAGGGTCAGTATGTGCCGATAAGCAATATTATTAAGTATACAGTGAAATAACCGAAACTGAGTACCGCAATTATTATGTTGCGGTACTCAGACTGTTGATAAACTGATTATTATTAAAGCCACACAGTAAAATATATCGCCAACACCGCCTGAAACGCTTTCCGTACCGACAGGGCATTAATAATTTCGTGACCTTATCAGTGCAACTGCACTGACATTTACCTTTCAAAAAAACGCCACTAACCTGAGATATATGTACTAATATGCGGACGTGTAGC
>ENA-UOJL01000927-UOJL01000927.1-human-gut-metagenome-genome-assembly--contig:-P47-NODE-927-length-36344-cov-14.320345_pt1 | contig 36344 bp, 31 predicted proteins | sample MGYA00242347_ERZ723894 | MGnify/ENA metagenome assembly ERZ723894
TTGATTTCCCTGCCCTTTTCGTTTAAAGAAAGCGTGCAGACTGTCTGTGTTTCAGAGAGTATTTTACTGTATTAAAAATATACTCGCAATAGAAAGCGGAATATTTTCCAAGAAAAATGTACAAGAAACTGTTCATTGTCTTTTACATTATTCCTTTTTTCCGTTTTTCAAAAACAGGCGCGGTTTCAAAAAGTAAAAAGCCCTGCCGCCGCAATTATCGTTGCGGCGGCAGGGCTTTTCTCCTTTAAAGCTCAGATATTTTTCTGAATGAACTCTTTCATGGCAGCCTTCGGAATAAACCCGAGATTCTTGTCGGCAAGTTTGCCGTCTTTGAAAACCATGACGCACGGAATGCTCATGATGGAATATTCGCGCGCAAGATCGGGGTTGTCATCTACGTTGATCTTGACAAACTGTGCTTCTCCTGCAAAATCTTCCGACAGGGCGTCGATGACAGGCGCAAGCATACGGCACGGACCGCACCAATCCGCATAGAAATCCACGACCAGCGTCTTTTTTTCTTCCAATGCCGCTTTGAATGCGGCTGTATCAAAATTCTGAACCATTTTTTGTATCCTCCTGATAATTATTGGTATTTTGGCAAATTTCCACAACTTCCATACCGAAGCCGCGCGATTTTGCCGCAAATTTATCCAGCATATAAACGACAGCAAACCCCAATGCAAGCCCGATCAGGCACAAGATGGCCGCCCAGGCCTCCGCTTTGAGCGCAAGCGCGCCGATCGCAACTCCCGCCCCTGCCAAAAGCACGGGAATGATATACACAATGAACGAAGCCAGCAAACGATTATCTTTTTCCGCCTGCACGATCACTTCGTCGCCCGCCTTTGCACCGACCGTGTTTTTCGCTTTCACCTTTACGGTGCTTTTGCCCGAACGGAACGCACAAACTTTACAGGAATCGCATTCGGGATGTTTTTCGATACGTAAGAGCGCGGTTTTTCCCGCCGTTTTCACGACGATAGCACGTTCTTTCATCTGCAATTTTGCTCCAAAAATGCGATAACGTCAGCAGCTTTTACGTTTACTGACGTGGAATCGGACATATTTTTTACGGTGTATTCTCCGCTTTCGAGTTCATTGGAACCGATCACAATGACATACCTTGCCCCGATCTTTCCTGCATATTTGAACTGCGCTTTGACCGAGCGCGACGCGTGATCTATATCCGCCGAGATCCCGCTTTGGCGCAATTGATCTGCCAAAGCAAACGCCGCTTTTCTTCCTGCGTCGTCCAGCCCCGCTACGTAAACATCCAGCGGCGCCTCTTCGGGGATCTTCTTGCCCGTATTTTCCAGCACCAGCAGCATACGCTCGATGCCGCTTCCGAAACCTACCGCCGGCACGCTCGGCCCGCCCAGGTTCTCGATCAGCGTATCGTATCTTCCGCCGCCCAGCACCGTGCCCTGCGCTCCGATGCTCGTCGATACAAACTCGAACACCGTCTTGGAATAATAATCCAGTCCGCGCACAAGTTTCGGATTCAGTCTGTATTTCATGCCGCAGGAATCGAGGATCTCCTTGAGCTTTTCAAAATGCTCGCGGCATTCGTCGCAGAGAAAATCCGTCGTTTTCGGCGCATTTTCGTTGATCTTCGAACAAGCTTCTTCCTTGCAATCGAGAATGCGCAGCGGATTTTTTTCAAACCGCGCGTTGCAGGTGGGACACATTTCGGGAAGGTGAGGCCGCAGATATTCTTTAAGCGCTTCGTTAAACTTCGGACGGCAATGCTTGCACCCGATCGAATTCAGGTTCAGCTCCACGCCTTCCACGCCCAGCGCACGGATGTAGTCGCGCGCAAGCAAAATAACTTCCGCATCCGTTTCCGCGCCCTTGCCGCCGAAAATCTCTACGCCGAATTGGTGATGCTCGCGCAATCTGCCCGCCTGCGGACGTTCATAACGGAATACGGGCGTAATATAATACATCTTCAAAGGCAAAACGCCGCCGGAGAGTCCGTTTTCGATAAAAGAACGCACAACGCCCGCCGTACCTTCGGGTTTGAGCGTAATGGAACGCTCGCCCTTGTCCAGAAAAGTGTACATTTCTTTGTTGACAATGTCCGTCGTATCCCCTACGCCGCGCAAAAACAATTCCGTATGTTCGAATACCGGCGTGCGGATCTCTTTCAGATTATACAGCGCCGCGACGTTGCGTGCCGTGTTTTCAACAAAATGCCACTTATACGCCTCTGCCGGCAATACGTCTTTCGTACCCTTGGGAATATTGATCATAAAAAACTCCTTTCCTCACACAAATTCCGCCGAAAAAATGCGGAAATTGCCGTGATTTTTAAGAAAAAACAAAGCCAAAGCATTCGCCTTGTGCTATGTTTTCTCCGCCTTCGGCGCATTTTTGCGGGCTTCCCCCGCAACGTCATGCTTTCTTGTCCGATGCATGACTGTGCCGAATTCTTCCTCTTTCTTCCGGCCGCATATGCGGCGCAGTGTAAAAAATCAAAGCCTGCCGCTTTTTCATAAATTATTTTAATTCAGAAAAATTCTTTTGTCAACTTAAAAGAAAATTCCATGAACACTTTTTAAAATTTTTGCGCTTATCCGAATGAAAATTTCGGATAAGCGCACCTTTGCTGATCTTTTGAATATGCGAAAAAGCTATCCGCGCCTTTCGTTGCGGCGCTAACTTGCGACGTTTTTGCGCCGCCTCGTTCGCTTTTCGTTTTTAAAATTTACCTGTTCAAACCGCGCCAGGCATCAAAGAACATATTTTTTCAGATCACGGTTTTTAATGATCTTTTCCAGATGTTCGTCGACATATTTTTTGTCGATCGTTACCGTAACCGTCGGGTAGTCTCCGCCAGCGTTGAAGGAAATGTCTTCCAGCAAATATTCCATTACCGTATGCAGACGTCGCGCTCCGATATCTTCGCTCGTCGCGTTCATGTCCGCGGAAATTTCGGCGATCTCTTCGATCGCGTCGTCCGTGAATTTCAGGTCGATATTGTCTACGCCCAAAAGTTTCCCGTACTGCGTCGTGATCGCATTCTGCGGCTGCGTCAGGATCTTTACAAAATCTTCCTTGCTCAGGCTTTCCAGTTCCACATTGATCGGGAAACGCCCCTGCAATTCGGGGATCAGATCTTCCACTTTGGAAATGTGGAAGGCGCCTGCCGCGATGAACAGAATAAAGTCCGTCTTGACCGCACCGTATTTCGTCATGACCGTGCAGCCTTCTACGATCGGCAGGATGTCCCTCTGCACGCCTTCGCGCGAGACGTCCGCCCCGCCCTGGTTCGCCTTGCCTGCGATCTTGTCGATCTCATCGATAAAAATGATGCCCTGCTCTTCCGCACGCGAAAGCGCTTCGGTATTTACCGCATCGTTGTCGATGAGCTTTTCCGATTCCTCGTTGATGATCTGCTGCATCGCCTGTCTGACGGTCATCTTGCGACGTTTCTTTTTCTTGGGCAGCATATCCCCGAAAATCGAACCGATATTGATCTCCGCACCGCCGGGAACGATCTCCATCGCTTTGGGCGCGTCCATCACTTCCAGTTCGATCTGGGTGTCGTTGTATTTTCCTTCGCGCAGTTCGTCCAGAAGTTTCGCGTCGAAAATTTCTTTCGCCATCTCGCCGCGCTCGCCCTTTTTCATCTCCGATAAAATGGCGACGATCTTCTTTTCCGCCGTGCCTTCCGCACGCACCGCCACCTCTTTCATCTTCTCTTCGCGAACAAGGCGGATGGAGCATTCCACGAGATCGCGGATCATGCTTTCCACGTCGCGCCCGACATACCCCACCTCGGTGTATTTCGTCGCCTCCACCTTGATAAAAGGTGCTTTGACAAGCTTTGCAAGCCTGCGCGCGATCTCCGTCTTACCGACGCCCGTCGGACCTTTCATAATGATGTTCTTGGGCGTGATCTCCTCTCTGTCCGCTTCCGAAAGCTGACTGCGGCGATAGCGGTTGCGCAGTGCGATCGCCACCGCACGTTTTGCCTTGTCCTGTCCTATAATATATTTGTCCAGTTCGTTTACGATCTGTTTGGGTGAAAGATGATTCATATGCTTTCTCCTCCGGCCTTACCCATTACACCACTTCGACCGTGATATGGTCGTTCGTGAATACGCAGATCTCGCTGGCGATCTTCAATGCCTTATACGCGATTTTATCTGCAGAATATTTGGTTTCCTGCGCCAGGGCGCGCGCTGCGGCCAATGCGTAATTTCCGCCGCTGCCGATCGCACACACGCCTCCGTCCGGCTCGATCACTTCGCCGTTGCCGCTGATGATCAAAAGCTGGTCTTTGTCCGCTACGATCATCATCGCTTCCAGCTTGCGGATCATCTTGTCGTTGCGCCAAAGCTCCGCCAGTTCCACCGCCGAACGCATCAGATTGCCCGAAAATTTGTTGAGCATCCCCTCAAACCGCTCGGAAAGCGAAAATGCGTCGGATACCGATCCCGCAAATCCCAAAACCACTTTTCCGCCGTAAATGCGGCGTACTTTCACTGCATTGTTCTTGAACACGACCGATTCGCCCATCGTAACCTGTCCGTCTCCTGCGATCGCCGTTTTGCCGTCCCGTTTGACGGCACATATCGTTGTACCTCTGAATTCAGGCATAATTCCCTCCGTTTGCGCGCGCCGCCCTTTCAGCGCAGTGCGCGCTCTGTATTTTCATAAATTCCGCGCATCTTTTCCAGTGCGCGTTCCGCAAAAAGTTTCTTTTTCAGCGCCTTGTCCCGAATTTTCTCAGGCAAAGGCTCCAATATCCCGTAATTGGCGTTCATCGGCTGAAAATCCGACGTCTCCGCCGAAACATGCCGCATCAGTGCTCCCGATACGGTCTCGGCGTCCCATTGCACAGGCTCTTTGCCGCGCATTTTCAGCGCACAGCCCAGCGCCGCCCAGATCCCGCTCGCCGCACTCTCGACATATCCTTCCACGCCCGTCATCTGCCCCGCAAAAAACACAGTTCCGTCCTTCTTCCAGGAAAGATCCGCGTTCAAAACCTGCGGAGAGTTCAAAAACGTGTTCCGATGCATGACTCCGTATCGCAAAAATTCCGCGTTTTTCAGCGCAGGAATCATCGAAAACACCCGCTTCTGCTCGGGAAATTTCAGATTCGTCTGAAATCCTACCAGATTGTATGCAGTCCCCGCGCAATTTTCCTTGCGCAGCTGCAATACGGCATACGGTCTCTTGCCGTCCGCATCGTACAGCCCCACGGGCTTGAGCATTCCGAACCGCAGCGTATCTTTCCCGCGCGCCGCCATGATCTCCACCGGCATGCACCCTTCAAATACGTCGCGCTTGTCAAAATCATGCACGAGCGCCCGCTCCGCACTTCCCAGCGCTTCCACGAACGCCTCGTATTCTTCCTTCGTCATCGGACAATTGATATAATCGCCGTCGCCTTTCCCGTACCTGTCCGCCGTGAACGTCTTTGTATAATCCACACTCGACGCCGCCACGATCGGCGCCGCCGCATCGTAAAAATACAGGTTTCCGCCCATTTTACTGCGGATGTCTTCCGCCAAAGCCTCCAGCGTCAGCGGCCCCGTCGCCACGATCGCATAGCCTTCGGGTATCTCCGTTACTTCTTCATGGACAACTTCGATCCTCGGATGACTTTCGATTTTCTCCGTTATAAACTTCGAAAACGCATCCCGATCCACCGCGAGCGCTCCGCCTGCCGGCACCTTCGTCGCCTGAGCTGCCTGCATGGTCAAAGACCCGAAAACCCGCATTTCTTCTTTTAAAAGACCGCAAGCATTGCCGTAAACATCGTTGCTTTTGAGCGAGTTGCTGCACACAAGCTCCGCATACCCTTCCTGCGTATGCGCCGGCGTGTATTTCTTCGGCTTGCTCTCGTACAGCCGCACAAAAATCCCGTGCTCCGCCAGATAGTACGCCGCTTCACACCCCGCAAGCCCCGCTCCGATTACCTTTACAAGCTCTGCCATCCGTTCTCCTTTCCGCTCTTTTTGCGTTTAGCACTCTTACAATCAGAGTGCTAACTCATTATAAATCGTACTTTCGATCTTGTCAAGAGTTTTTATTCGAAAATTCAAAAATTTCCAAACTCTTGACAGAGAACCTCCCCTATGTTATCATTTACCTGACAGAAAAAGGAGGGGGATCGATGAAAAAATTTATTGTATTTATGCTGAGTATTTTATGTATTTGTTTTGCTGCCTGTGCGCCTGCTGAGCCGCGACTTAATGCCGAATATACGTATAAAAAAATTTCTTTCCGCAAAGGCGAAGGCCTCACACTGGAAGAACTGTCTTCCTTTATGCCTGCCGCAGTATTCTTACCCGACAATAAACCGATTGAAAGTATTTCGGAGTTTGAAGATTTTCTGAAAGAAAATTTAGACGAATACAGCTTTAACCGGCTTTCAGAAGAGGGCATAGAAACGGTATATTTAAAACCCGAAATTATTTCCGTATCACTTTCGGAAACGGAACTCACTTTTAAGACGGAAAACCAGACGACGAGCCTCCCTTTTACAAAAGAAGAAAACCGTTATCTTACCGATACAGAGGCCGAATTTTATTTTTCAGGAGGCGAATTTTGTACCGATCTGCCTCTTACCGACAATTTTACCATTGTCTATCACTACGCTTTGTAAATTTTTGATAAAAATGCGGAGCGGCCGTATGTAAGGCCGCTCCGCATTTTTATTCTGCATCAGCAGGATTTCTCGACCCCGTCAGGGGGGGGCATTTTATTCTACACCAGCAGACTTTCTCGACCCCGCCAGGGGGTCATTTTATTCTACATCAGCAGATTTTCTCGACCCCGCCAGGGGGCATTTTATTCTCCGACCGCAGGATCCTGCGCGCCCGCATCGGGAGCGGGTTTTTGTTCTTCGGGAACGTCCTTTACAAAATCGCAGGAGGAACAGCGGATCTGTTTCCCTTTTTTGAAAAGATATTTGCCGCACTTGGGGCATTTTTCGCCCGTGGGCATTTCCCAGCTCATAAATTTGCATTGGGGATATTTTGAACAGCTGTAAAAGATCTTGCCGGCTTTGCTCTTCATGCGGCGCGTGGGAGCACCGCAGACGGGGCACACGCCCGCCAGTTCCGTGATGGGCTGGCTGGCCGAACATTTCGGACAACTTAAATATTTCCCGTTTCTGCCCGTCCTGTAATACATGAGGGTGCCGCATTTGGGACATTTTTCCTGGGAGATCTCACTGTCAAAAGGCAGAGTCGCGTTGCATTCGGGGTAATTCGGGCAGGCAAGGAACTTTCCGAACTTGCCGCTCTTGACGACCATGTTTGCACCGCATTTGGGGCATTTGGTTGCCGAAATTTCCATGCCTTCGCTCTTGATGTTCGAACATTCGGGATAATTGGAACAAGCCAGATATTTCCCGTAACGCCCGCTCTTACGGATCATCGGGTGCCCGCACTTTTCGCAGAGAATGTCCGTCATTTCGTCGCCGTCGTTGGCGGCAAACACCAGTTTTTCCGCAAACGGCGGATAAAAATCCGCAATGATCTTGTGCCAGTCCACACCGCCGTCTTCGATGCCGTCCAGCTTGTCTTCCATTTTCGCCGTAAAGCCGACATCCATGATGTCTTTGAAATATTTCATCAGAAGATCGGTGATCTCGAACGCGACTTCCGTCGGAACCATGTATTTTCCGTCTTTCGTAACGTACTTGCGCTTGTTCAGCACGGAAATGATGCTCGCATACGTCGAAGGACGGCCGATCCCCTTATCTTCCATCGCCTTGACAAGCGACGCGTCCGTATAACGCAGGGGAGGTTTCGTAAATTTCTGCTCGCTCAGAAGGCGGATGAGATCCAGCTCTTCCCCTTCTTTGAGATTGGGAAGAAGCTTTGCGTTTTCGTTCTCGTCGTCATCCTTTTTCACTTCCTGGTATGCCGCCGTAAATCCCGCAAACTGCATGGTCTTGCCGCTCGCTTTGAAGCCGTAAATACCGTTTTTGATCTTGATCTGCATGCTGTTGTACAGCGCTTCGCTCATCTGCGAAGCCATGAAACGATCGTAGATCAGCTTATAAACATTGTAATGTTTTTTGTCCAATGTGCCTTTCATGCTTTCGGGCGTACGGCTTAAATCGATGGGACGGATACATTCATGCGCGTCCTGAGCGCCCTTCTTCGAAGCATAAAAATTCGGCTTTTCGGGAACATATTCTTTCCCGAATTTTGCGGCAATGAAATCGCGCGCTTTCGCCTGCGCTTCCGCCGATACGCGCACGGAGTCGGTACGGATGTAGGTTACGAGCGCAATATGCCCTTCCGCTTCCGTATCGATGCCTTCGTACAAATGCTGCGCTACCAGCATGACATCGGGCGAGGTCATCCCGAACTTGTTGGACGCATCCTGCTGAAGCGTGGACGTCGTAAACGGTGCGGGGGCGTGCGACTTTGTTACGCTTTTCTTGATCTCGCTGACAATGTAAGGATTCTCAGCCAGTTCCGCACGGACTTTTTCGTTCTCTTCCGCATTGGACGGGAGATATTTTTTTCCGTTCTTTTCGCCGAGAAGCGCTTTGAACGGTGCGTATTCTTTGGGTTTATCCTGCAATTCCGCATTGATGTGCCAGTATTCTTCGGGCACGAAAGCCTTGATCTCGCGCTCACGGTCTACGATCAGCCGCAGTGCCACCGACTGCACGCGCCCTGCCGAAAGTCCCGAACGGATACGCTTGCACAGAAGCGGCGACAATTTATAACCGACCAGCCTGTCCAGCACGCGGCGCGCCTGCTGTGCGTCGACGAGATTGTAATCGATCTCGCGCGGATTCTGCAATGCATGCGTAACCGCCGCCGGAGAAATTTCGTTGAACTCGATGCGGTTTTTGCCGTCCTTAAGTTTTAAAACGTTTTTCAGATGCCATGAGATCGCTTCGCCTTCGCGGTCCGGGTCGGTTGCGAGATAGACGTGTTCCGCTTTCGCCGCCTCGTCCGAAAGGCGCTTGATCACCGCCTTTTTGTCGGGATTGTCCACATATGTGGGCTCAAAATTATGATCGATATTCACACCCAGCCGTTTTTCGGGCAGATCGCGCACGTGTCCGCCCGACGCGTCCACGCGGTATTTCCCCTTCAAATATTTGGATATCGTTTTCGCTTTGGAAGGCGATTCTACAATGATTAAATCCATACAGACCTCTTTCCGACATCAAATTTTCCGATTTTTTTAAACACACGCGGCCCGTCAACACACGGCCGCCCAACGGTTCCCTCCGCAGGATACCGCCAGTTTCTTCATTTCCAGCATGGTCAGCACGATCGGAACTTCATGCAATTTAAGACCGCTCTTTTGTGCGATCTCGCTGATATGCGCTTCCCCTTCTCTGAGAATTTCATAGACCGCCCGCTCCGCCGCACTCAAGGAAATTTTTTCCGTTTCGGTCAAGTTTATACCAAAAGCGGCGTAAATGTCAACTAAATTTTCCGTCAATTTCGCGTATTCTTTGATCAGCGCATTGCACCCGACTCCCGACGGAATGCCGATGGAATAGGGAAACGCAAACACGTCGCGCCCGTATTCGTACGCCTTCGCCGCCGTGATCCGCGTACCGCTCTTTTCCCCGCCGCTCACGACAAGCACGCCCTCCGACAGCCCTGCAATGATCCTGTTGCGCATGGGGAAATGATAAGGCAGCGGCTTTTCCTGCGGCAGATACTCGCTTACGGCGAGCCCTTTCTCCTCTACTCTTTCCAGCAAAGCGCGGTTACAGCCCGGGTAGACATGATCGAACCCGTACGCAAGCACGGAGATCACCTTTCCGCTGTTCAAAGCACCGCCGACGGCCGCACTGTCTCCGCCGTCCGCCAGGCCCGATACGATCACAAACTTCGAAGAAAGCCCTTCGGCGAATTCTTCCGTACGCTTCATCACCTGCGGCAGCGTGCGACGCGAACCGACGATCGCAAATTTTCGCTCTTTCAAAAGATCTGTATTGCCGCGGCAATACAGCATAAGCGGCGGATCCGGGATCTGCCGCAATTCTTCCGGATATTTTTCCGAAACAAACGCAACGCATTCGATCCGCTTTTCCGAATACATATGCAAGAGCCCGTCCGTATATTCCTTATCCGCCAAAGAACGTTCTATTCTCTCGGCCGTCTCTTCGCCCGCCGTCTCTGCCACCGCACTGCGGTATTTGCCGAAATCGGCAAAGAGTGCCCGTGCCGAAGGCGCCAAACGGTACAGCTTTGCTTTTTTGGAATATTCCAACCCGAACGAATCCAGGCGGATGATCGCTCTTTCTTCTTCCGTATACGTCATGAAAAAGACCTGCCGTTACTGAAAATTTTCATAACTGCGGTAAGATACCGCTTCCAGGATATGTTCGGGCGCGATCTGTTCGCTCTGCGCCATATCCGCGATCGTGCGCGCCACTTTTATGATCCTTGCCCGCGCGCGTGCCGAAAGTTTCAGGCGCTCGAACGACATACGCAGAATGTTTTCGCATTCGCGCGAAAGACGGCAAAATTTTTGCATCTCACGCTCGCCCATATCCGCGTTTGTCGTCATCTTTTGCAAACCTTGAAAGCGATCCCACTGAATTTCCCGCGTACGTTCCACTCTTTTTTTGACAATTTCCGAACTTTCTTCCGCGGTATCCGCTACGAGATCGTCGTATTTTACCGAATCCACTTCCACCTGAATATCGATGCGGTCCAATAGCGGTCCGCTGAGCCGCGAACGGTATTTATGGATCGCGGCGGGAGTACAGGTACACACTTTATCCGTACTTCCGTAATTTCCGCAAGGGCACGGATTCATGCTTGCGCAGAGCATGAAATTTGCCGGAAACGTAACCGCCCCGCCCGCCCGCGTAACGGTAATGCAACCGTCCTCCAGCGGCTGACGCAGCGCTTCCAGAGCGCTCCTGTGGTATTCGGGCAATTCATCCAGAAACAATACCCCGTGATGCGCCAGACTGATTTCCCCCGGCTTGACCGCACGCGTACCTCCGCCGCACAGCGACACCGTCGTCGCCGTATGGTGCGGTGTACGGAACGGCCGCAGGGTTACGATCCCTTCTTCCCCGAGAATGCCGGCCACAGAATGGATCTTGGTAACTTCCAGCGCTTCCTCAAACGTCATGTCGGGCATGATGGTGGGAATACACCTTGCGAGCATCGTCTTGCCCGCGCCCGGCGGCCCGACCAGGAGAATATTGTGCCCGCCCGATACAGCCACTTCCAGCGCACGCTTTGCGATCGCCTGGCCCTTTACAAACGCAAGATCGGAAGAGTACTGCCCGCGCTTTGCCGCTTCGTATTTTTTCGCCGCGAGCGGCGAAAGCCGCAAAAGTCCGCTCAAGTGATCCACGGCCTGCGTCAGCGTGGCCGCCGTATAAATTTCCAGTCCCTCTATGTACGCCGCTTCGCCCGCATTGCCCGCAGGCAGAATAAACGAGGTGTAGCCGCGCGCTTTTGCCGATATCAAAAGCGGCAGGATCCCCGTAACCGGCCGCAGGCTTCCGTCCAGAGCAAGCTCACCCAAAAACACCGTCTTGCCCGTATCGGCGCCCTGCAACTGCCCCGTCGCTTTCAAAATTCCCACCGCTATAGGAAGATCGTACCAGCTTCCCTCTTTTTTCAGATCGGCAGGAGCAAGATTTACCGTGATCTTCTGCGTCGGAAATTTTCGGCCGCTGTTTTTCAATGCCGAACGTACACGCTCCCGACTCTCTTTTACCGCCGCGTCCGCAAGTCCTACCAACTCATAGGAAGGGAGACCGTTGTTGATATCCGTTTCCACTTCCACAGGGACGCCGTCCAACCCCGCCAGGGCAAAACTCATTACTTTGGATAACATACATCCTCCTCCCCCAGGCTTTTAGCCGTTTCTTCTTCCGATCCCGAAATGCCTCTCAAAAACTTTCAAAACCGGCCCGCTCTTTCTCCGATGCGGCATGCGCGCCAGCGCTTTTGCCGCATATCGTCTGCCGCTTCGGCCTTTCACAAACACATCGGTTGCGGACGGACAAAAATTTTTTTAAGCCTTAAAGCGCAATTCGCTTTTTTCCGTGCACCGTTTTCCGAAAAAAGGTGTAAAAATACCGCGCATACGCGTGCGCGGATATTTTTAATTGAATTTACGGTCTGTAGAAACCGTTGCTCAAAAACGTCGTCCAGCCGAAGCAGATCTGCGCCGCAAGGGGAGCGATCGGAATGCTGAACAGCATCGGGATGGTTAGCACAAAGATCAATGCGTAAACCACACATACGCCCGTGAGCACTTTCAGCGTCGTGTTCATCGGAACGCCGAAAAGTTTTTTCCGCGCACCCGTGTCATGCACATACGCCGTATAGAACATCAGTACGGCGAATCCGCCATAGAACACGGTGAACAGAAGGCTGTTTGCCGCGCTCGAGCTGCCCGCAAACAAATACTGCAAAAGCGACGTTACCAGCCCCGCCAAAAGCAGGAAGTACGCATTCAGAATGCCGGACGTGTGAGCGGATGCATAGGCGCTCTTGGTCTTGCCCGTAGCAAAATATAAGATGACGTAGATCGTCGTAAAGATCAGACCGATCAGCGACGTGATCGCCAGCGCAAGATTCATCTGCGCATTCATCGCCGTATAGACACTCTCATTTCCCGACGAGAACAGCGTGGCGCCTTTGAGCGAAAGGAACCAGCCGAACGGATTGATCGCATTCGCCGACGTGAACGCCGTTGTATTCGCGAGGGTAAAGCTGTCTTTCACCGCCGCCCAGACAAGCCCGAATATGCCGATTGTCGGCACAGCCGGATTTGCGTCGTATAACTTTACATACGTAAAATAAGAAGGTATTGCAGAAAGCACCGTGATGAGCACCGTTGCCACGATGAACGAAACAATAAAGAACAGCCACAGTACCCTCGACGAGTATCCGTTTTCCATGCGGATCAAGCGTTCCTGATGTTCGCTTTCCTGCAGATTTTTCAGCATGTCCTCTTCCGAACCTGCCGCCGCATTCTTGTCCAAAGCCGCCTTCCGCACCGCCGCAAGTTCTGCCTTTCCCTGTCTGTGGATACGCACCCATCCGACTACGAACAGCGCCGCCAGCCCGATCAAAGCAAATACCGCTTTCGGATCGGTCGCGAACAAAAATGCAAAAAAGATACCCGAAATTAAAACGTTCGCCGCAGATTTTACGGGACGTTCTTTGGAAATTCCGTCCTCATAGAACTTGAACATGAAATAATATGCCGCCACCGCAAACAGCGCGATCATGGCATATGCAAGTCCCAGCCTGCCAACCGTGAGAGCCAGGCCGCCCAGCGCCGCAAAACATGCAAACATGAACCCGAAACCGCTGCTCTTAAACAGGCGCTTGCCCAATAAGTACACAAAGACGATCATCGCCGTCGTGCAAAGCACAGAAAATATTCTTAAACCGAACGGGCTTGCCCCGAAGATCAGAGTTCCCAGCATGGGCAGCAATACCGCAAACGGCCCAAAATCCGTCTGTGCGTGGAACGTTCCTTCTACCACCATACGGCCCAGCAGAATATCGTCGATCTGCATCAGCGTGTATTTTTCATCCTGCGTGAAATCCGTATATGCCGTATTCCCGTCCGTATAGTTGTTCTGCGCGTCCGTCAGCCGCACCGGATCGCCCGCTTTTCCGTATTCCTTGCTATGATCGTTCTTCGTGAACAGATCGCGGTAATACGGCCACTGCGTGTCCGTGAAGAATGATTTTACGCTCTTTTCCGTTACATATGCGGGAATTATGTTTCCTTCCGCATCCACAAACACAACTTCGTTGACGAGCATTTCCGTTTTGACGGTCAGGCGGATCAGACAATAACTCGTACTCAAAGATCTGCCCGCTTCCGTCAGATCAAAGACTTTTACCCAGTCGTAATTCGTGCCTTTCGTGCCCTCCACGCTCGATGTATATACATTGCCCAGCTTTACCGTTCCCAACATCGAACTGCTGAAGGTGGGTTCCGAAGAGGATGACTTGGACGCATACCGAAATTCCACCGAAAAATCTTTCCCGACTTCCCCGTAGACGCTCCCGACATTCAGATAAACTTTGTCCAGCTTTGCCCCGTCCTGGTAATCCAGATAAAATACGACATTGGAATCCGCCGCCATATAATAGGACCGGCCTGCTCCCGTAAATCCGCCGATCGTGCAGGCACTTACAATCAAAAATACCAGCACCAGAATGAATGCCGCTTTCCCGAACAGGGGAACTCGCCGCACACGCTCTTTCAGATTCTGTAAACGGGTCTGTTTTTCCATCTGCATATTCTGCCACCTATTTCCTTGAAATCCATCACCCTGCGTTCTATGACAGGATGAACTATATTCTATTATAACGCAAAAATATTTATCTGTAAACCCCTTTTACCCTTCCCGAAGCAAAAAATCAGGACAAGGCTCCCCCTTTCCGCCCTCTTTTTGCCGTTGTCTCTGTCTTTTTTTAAAAACATTCCACTCTTTTCCAAAATATTCTGCGGTTCTTCAGCTTACGACGATCCCCTTTCTTTTCTCCTTTTTACGCTTTCGGGACAAAATCGCATACGCCGCCAGCGCTCCGATACAGACAAGCATTTCGGTTAGAGGGAATGCGAGCCAAATACCCGTTTCGCCCCAGAGCGCCGCCAGAAGAAACGCCGCGGGGATCAGAACGGCAAATCCGCGCAAAAGAGATAAAATATGCGCAGGCAGCGGCGTTTCGGTCGCCGCAAAATAAGAACAGGACAGAATGTTGAGCCCCGCAAACGGCGCGGCAAGAAAATATAACTTTAACCCGCGCACCGCCATTTCACAGAGCAAATCCGATTTTTCTTTATTAAAGATCTGCGTGATTGGCAAAGCAAAAATAAACAATATCATGTACACGACAACCGCAAACACTGCAGTGCAGAACACAGACATTTTTAAAAAAGATCGTTCGGAAAGCGAGTCCGCACTCGCGCGTGCACGGCTGAAAAGCGGCTGTACGCCCTGCGAAATGCCGTTGAAGACCGAAAGCACGACCAAAGAAATATTGGCAATGACGCCGTATGCCGCCACGCCCGTATTGCCGGCGATCCGCAGAAAAAGAAAGTTGAACACGAGGATCGCAACAGCGGAAGAGAGCTGTTCGACGAGCGAGGGAAATCCGAGCGTGAAATTACAGCGCATCAGGCGAAGCGAAGCGCCGCGCGGCAAAAACCGAAACCCGTTTTTCCCGCGAAGGATGTGCGACGCGGAAAAACCCAGCCCGATCACGGGCGCAAAACCCGTCGCAAGCACCGCGCCGAGCATTCCCATGCCGCAGGGAAATATAAAGATATAGTCGAGCAGGATGTTGGCAAGGCTTCCCGACACGGTGGCAAACATGGCAGTATGCGGCGCTCCGTCGTTGCGTACAAAACACATCAGCACGGTGTTGAAAAGAAAGGCGGGCGAAAACAACAGCAGCACCCGAAGATAGGTCTGCGTCATCGAAAAAGTCTGCGCATCGGCACCGAGAAGCCGCGCCAAGCCCCCCGAAGCAAAACATCCCGCCATTATATATAAAACAGAAAAGCACGCCGCAAGATATACTGTATTTGTAAAGACGCGCCAGGCATTGCGATCGTCCCCCTGCGTTTTATACACGGAATACCTGGTTGCGCCGCCGATCCCCAGCATGAGCGCCGTGCCGTTGATCAGGTTATAGACAGGGATCGCCAGATTCAGCGCCGCAAGGCCATTGGTACCCAATCCCTGCGCCACAAAAAAAGTGTCCGCCAGTATATAGCAGGACACCCCTACCATTCCCAATACACTCAAAAAAGCATATCTTGAAAACTCTTTCGCAAGTTTTTTCATTCTCTGCCTCTCAACCGACCTTTTTTTGGACCGCCGTAAAATGGATGTCCGAAAAAATTCTCCGATGTGTGCTTTATGCCGCCGCACAACCTTTCCGATCATAAAAAATGCGCCGGCAATTTTATGTCTGCTGTGGCCTGACGACATAAATCCCGACGCTCACGCTTACCCGGCGGCAAAACGCAATCTTTTTTCTTTTTCCTTACAATACCATAAGCGGCGGCGTTTGTCAAGCAAACGCCGCCGCTTTCTTTTTCGGCACCGAAAGACGATTCCCTCTCTTTCAGTTCAGAGGCTGGATCGTAATAACGTCCGCCTGATATTCGATCTCTTTATACAGCTTCGCCTCCACCGACAGTTTTCCGTTTTCGCCTGTCGTCTGTACGAGCTCATATACCGTCGTTCCCTGCACTTCTTCCATGCGCACAAACGCTTTGTTCCCCTCCGCATAAAGTATTCCGCGATCGCAGATATATCCCTGATTCTCGGTCTCCACACGATCGCCTATATACATTTCGGACATATCGTAATACCAGATCTGATCAGGCTGACCCGTCCCGTACGTCGCATACGCCGCGATCATCCCCGGCGCGACCGGCACGGCTCCGTCCATATACCACAGATATTCCTTGGACACGACCGTTCCCGCATCCGTCCGCTCTCCATACCAGAAATAATACAAACTGTCGCTGCCGCTTCTGAACACATAAACTTCATTCCCCAGCAACATGATATAAGCCACTGTATCTGCAATGTCCCACCATCTGTAATAGCGGATGATTGTGTCCGAACTCCAGTTTTGCTCCACTTCTCCGTCTGAACCGTAACGCCGCAACAGATATGTATTCCCGAGGCTGTAAGCCATTACAATGTCCTCCGTCATTTCGTAAACATATCCGTCGTCGCCGGTGTAAAAAGGATTCTTTCCATAAACAACGTTACCTTCTTTGCCCTCATAACTGTCCGTTTGCACATAACAATTGCCGAATTTATCCTCTGCGACAAGTTTTGCTTCTATATTTTTATTCGGCAGCAGGTCGATCACCTTCAAAACACCGCTTTCAACGGACAGACGATAATATTTGTACGCCGGAGATGAACACCTTATGACACTGTTTGCAACCACCTCGAACCTCGAAAGTTCCTCCAACGAAAACAGCTTTCCCGTGCTACGGTCTATTACAAAATTTTCATCATAGCTCTTGTAAGAAATCTCATAGGAGGGATCTTCCAGCTCATATGCTTGCGGCGTTCTCGTACTGTACGACAGAAAAATAAACATATCCGTTACGTGCAATTTGATCGGGTTCCCTTCGATCTGCTCCTGCGTTACCGTGTACGTCCCGTCGCTGTATTCGTCCGTCTTCGTGAACAAAAAAGTGATCTTGTCAAACGACCCGTCGTCATTGAAACTTACGATATAACTGCGCTCTATTACCGAATCCGTCAATACGGGATCTTCTTCCTCTTCTACAATGATCCCGATATTTTCCGCTCCGTCCAGCTCTACGCGCGCATTGTCAAACATCCGCGCACTCAACTGCACAGTCTCTCCCTCATTCGACGCCCCACCTTGCGTCTGCTCCGTGTTTCCTCCCGTGCCGTCCTCTTTACGCGCCGAACGTTCGCATGCCGCCATTGAAAACAAAAAACACATCGCCAGTAAAATACATAAAATCTTTTTCATTTTCCCCCTCCAAAAAAATTAAAAATTTCACTACTGAATTAGTATATAAAAAAGTATGTGATTTGTCAATATCCATGCTAAAAATATGGAAAACGGGATCAGCGGACGAACCTGAAACGATCGAAAAGGAAAGCGCTCCGCACAATGTGCGGAGCGCTTGTCGATTTTTCGTTTAACGAACTTCCTTGATTTTAGCAGCTTTACCCGTTCTGCCGCGCAGATAGTAAAGTTTTGCCCTGCGGACCTGACCTTTACGGATCACGATGATGTCCGCAATTTTCGGGGAATGCACGGGGAACGTACGCTCCACGCCTACACCGTAGGACAATCTGCGAACCGTGAACGTTTCACGGATCCCGCCGTTCTTCTTGGCGATGACCACGCCTTCGAACGCCTGCAATCTTTCACGCGTTCCTTCGACGACTTTCACGCTTACTTTTACGGTGTCGCCTACGTTGAAAGCGGGAACGCTGTCTTTCAGATTCTCTTTTTCGATTGCTTCAATCAAACCTTTCATCGACTTTACCTCCATATTACGAAGCGTTCGTAGCCGTTTTTGCCAGAGGACCGCCCGAAGTCTTTTGCTATTGTATCATATTTGCGCGATCTGCGCAACCTTTTTTATGCGCAAACCGCAAAATATTTTACAGAATTCTGTTTTTCACGCTTCAAACGCGGATAAAATGTGATGGATCCCCTCGTCCGTTACTTCCAAAACGTCGAACCGGATATTTTGCTCGCCTGCGCGCATCAAAAACGCGCGCGCGATATTGATATAGCGTTTTCTCTTATGAAAATCCACCGCTTCCGCCGGAGTGCCGAATGCATCGCTCTGCCGCGTTTTCACCTCGCAAAAAACCACCGTATCGCCGTCGCGCGCCACAATGTCCGCTTCTCCGAACGGCGTTTTGTAATTTGTCTTTAAAATTTTATAACCTTGCTCTTTCAGATACCTTACTGCCCGTCTTTCTCCGAATCTTCCGAGTAATTTTTTATGAACGTCCTGCGGTGAATTTCGCATAATCCGTACTCCCTGATCGCGTTGCGGTGCATTTTCGTACCGTATCCTTTGTGCTTTGCAAACCCGTATTGCGGATAGATTTTGTCAAACTCGCACATCAGCCTGTCCCGATATACCTTCGCCAGAATGCTCGCTGCGCCGATCGAATAGGAAAGCGCATCCCCTTTGATCAGCGTCTGCTGCGGAAAGGAAATGTCGATCTTGAAATTCCCGTCCACAAACACGACGTCCGGCTCCACCGCCAGCCCTTCCACCGCCTGCTTCATGCAAAGCTTCGTCGCCTGCAAAATATTGATACGGTCGATCGTTTTGTTGTCCACTTCACAGATCTTATAAGCGATCGCCCGCTCCCGGATAAGTTCCGCCAGCCGCTCACGCTCCCCTTCTTTCAGTTTCTTGCTGTCATCGATCCCTTCGATCAGATTTTTTTTCTCCAGCGGCAAAATCACCGCCGCACAGACGACAGGCCCCGCAAACGGACCTCTGCCCACTTCGTCTACGCCCGCAATATACTGTGCCCCCAGTTGTGTCATTTCCCGCTCGTAAAACAGTTTATCGATCGGGCTCTTCTCCTTCTTCATTCGTTTATCCCCTCTTTGCTTCTCGGCGCCTAAAGGCACGCCAAAAAATACTGCCCGCCGCTGCGCCGATCCTGCCTTTTAACATCCTGCTTTTTATAAACCATGTGTTTCAAAACGTTAACGCTTGCAAAGTCCTCTTCCTTCTTGCCGTAAGAAGAGAGGTTCAGGATAGGCTGAGTTCCGACGCGTCTTCCAGCGTGATCCTGCCCGTTCTGCCCTTGCGGAAATCGTCGAGGATCGCTTTTGCGCCGCGCTCATAATCGAATTCACCGCCGCGCAGGACAAAACCGCGCCTGCGGCAGACGTCCTCATACATGGCAAGAGGCAAGGAAAAATCGGTAATTTTGTACCGTTCGCTCAGAAACTGCGGATACGTTGCCGCAAGTTCGCGCAAAAGCTCCAGCGCGATATCGTCGAGATCGAGGATATCGTCATTGATGCTGCCGATGTACGCGAGATGCCTGGCAAGTTCCTGATTCTCGAAGGCGGGAGGCATCGTACCGGGGGTATCGAGAAGTTCGAACCCTGCACAGCGGATCCACTGTTTGCCGCGCGTTACCCCCGCTTTATCGCCCGTAACGGCGCGCTTTTCTCCGCTCAGCGCGTTGATAACCGTGCTTTTGCCCGTGTTCGGAATGCCGCAAACCATCAGCCGCAGTGGACGCACGATCCCTTTTTGCGCGTCTTTTTCTAACTTTTCTTTTAAAAGAGAGGGCAATTTTGACGCGATCTTCTGCGCCGTACCCGCACGCGAAGCCGTACACGCAAGCGCCGCCGCACCCTGCCGCGCAAACGCCGCCAAAAAGGCATCCGTCTTTTTCTCGTCCGCAAGATCCGACTTGTTCAAAAGATACAAAACCGGCTTATTGCCGAACAGTTTATTCAGATTTTTGTTGCGCGTCGCAACGGGCGCACGTGCGTCGAGCACCACCAGAACTCCGTCCACAAGCGCCGCGCTCTCTTCCATCATGCGCATCGCTTTGGTCATGTGTCCCGGAAACCATTGTATATGCTTCATATGCCTCCTCCCGTGCGTTTTTTGTGTATACGTTTTACAAAAATAACAGCCGCATCCGTCCCTTTCGGCTCCCGATCGCCGTACATCCTTCCTCGCATGCATGCGCCGTACAGTCCGCCGCGTTATGCAAGAAAATTCCGACTTGTATTTTCACTGCCGCCCGTATCTTTAAACGCATTGTACCTCTTCGCCCTGTATTTTGCCATTGCCGCATTTTGAAACGATGGGCATCCTCTCTGTCCTGTACTTTTACCCTTGCCGCGTTTTAAAACGCAGAGGGCCTTCTTAAAATTTATTTAAAATTCCTGTTTTTCGCCCAGAAGATCGGGGCGTTTTTCGCGCGTGATCTTTTCTGACTGTTCCCTGCGCCATTTGTCGATTTCGGCATGGTTGCCGCTGCGCAAGACTTCGGGGACGGTCAAGCCCCGATACTCCACGGGGCGTGTGTACTGCGGATATTCGAGCGCATTCTCCGAAAAGCTTTCCTGCACCAGCGACGAAGTACTGATCACGCCGTCCACATACCGCGCCACGCAGTCGGCAATGACCATGGCAGGCAATTCGCCGCCCGTCAGCACATAATCGCCGATGCTGATCTCCTCGTCGATAAACAGATCGATCGCGCGCTGATCCACGCCCTCATAATGTCCGCACAACAGGATCAGATGTTCATATTCCAACAATTCAAAAACTTTCTGCTGGCGAAAAGTCTGCCCTTTCGGGGACATATAAATGCGCCGCGCTCTGTGATCGGGATCCAGCGCCTCGATCGCCGAACCGATGGGCTGCGCCGTCATGACCATGCCCGCGCCGCCGCCGAACGGATAATCGTCGCACTTCAGATGCTTGTCCTGGGTATAATCGCGGATATTTACAACGTTGATCTCGATCTTTTTCTCTTTCTGCGCCCTGCCGAGAATACTTGCCTGCATCGCCGCAAACATCTCGGGAAAGAGCGTCAAAATATCAATTTTCATACTCATTGCTCCACCGCGACCTGCAGAAATCTGGCTTCGTTTACCGTGATTTTCTTGTTTTCCACATCCACGTCCGCAACGACCCCTTCCGCCGCGGGGAACATCCATTCTTTTTCCCCGTCGCGCAGGACGTAAACATCCGTATGCGCAGGCAAAACGTCCTCGATTTCGCCAAGACGTACCCCCGTTTCCGTGTATACGGTACAGCCGATCATATCCACGATGTAATACCTGCCTTCCTGCAAAGCGGGAGCATCCGAACGCAGGGCTTCGATCTGTTTTCCGCGCAAAAGTTCCGCAGCATTCCGATCGGCAATGCCGCTCAGCGCCAGGTATGCCGCCGACGCGTCGAACCTTGCCGACAAAACTTTGTATTCCGTCCCGTTCACATACACTTTGCGGAATTTTCTGATCTGCTCCGGCTCATCCAAAAGCGCTTTTATTTTGATTTCGCCGCGTATGCCCTGCGGCTTGAGTATTTCACCGATGACTATTTTTTCCTGCATAAACCCTCCGCGTAAAACAAAAGAAGGAAAAACCGTTCGTCTGCCGCGATTTTTCCCTCATTCCGTTCGGATCTTCCGCAAAAATTATTCCGCGGCTTTTTCCTTTTCCTTGATTTCAATGTTGTATTTTTTGCCTTCCTTCGCCGACGCACAGCGAACGAGCGTACGCAGCGCCTTTGCGATCTTGCCCTGCTTGCCGATAACCTTGCCCATGTCCGATTCTTCCAGCAAAACGGTGATCTCCGTCGCGCCGTCCTTTTCTTCCACGCGGTACTCGACCTTGTCTTTAAACTCGGCAAACTGCTCTACAACGTATTTGACCAGTTCCAGCATTTTCATGTCCCCCGCTCAGATTACTTCTTCTTTCTGGTCTTCGTCCTGGGTGCGGAAAGTTTTGCGGGTTTTTCGATGATGCCCTGACGGATCAGCAGCGTTTTTACCGTTTCCGTCGGCTGTACGCCCTTCGAAAGCCAGTCTTTCGCCTTGTCCGCATCGATCACGATGTCTTCCGGCTGCACCGTCGGATTGTAATGCCCGATCTTTTCGATATACTCGCCGTCGCGAGCCTTTCTTCCGTCCACAACAACAATACGATAGAACGGGCTCTTTTTGTCGCCCAGTCTCGTAAGTCTCATTTTGACTGCCATAATTCAATCTCCTTTCAGAAATGTTTTTCTTCTTTCTACGGCTTTATTCCGTTTACCGCTCTATTATACCCGATAAAAACATGGCTGTCAAGTAAAAATACTTGACAGCCGTACTTTTTTAAAAAGATTTTATGCGACGCAAAGAGCGGACTTTCAGCGCATGAACGGAAGTCTTTTGCCGTTTTTAAGCTGTTTCATCATCAATTTGGTCTGTTCGAACTGTTTTAAGAGCTGATTGACTTCCTGCACATTTGTTCCCGAACCCAGAGCGATGCGGCGTTTGCGGGAAGAGTTGATGATCTCGGGTTTTTCGCGCTCTTTCATGGTCATGGAAAGGATGATCGCTTTGATGCGCTCGATTTTCTTTTCGTCAAAATCGCTTTCCTTGATCTTGAGCTTGCTCATGCCAGGCATCATGCCCATGACCGACGCAATGCCGCCCATTTTTTTCAAAGATTCGAACTGCGTGAGATAATCTTCCAGAGTGAACGATGCCTCGCGCAATTTTTTCTCCAGCTTTTTCGCCTGTTCCTCGGTAACCGCTTCCTGCGCCTTTTCGATGAGTGAAAGAACGTCGCCCATGCCCAGAATCCTTGACGCCATGCGGTCGGGATAAAACGGCTCGAGATCGGTCAGCTTTTCGCCCACGCCGATAAACTTGATGGGTTTGCCCGTAACCGCCTTGATGGAAAGACAAGCACCGCCGCGCGTATCGCCGTCCAGCTTGGTCAGAATAACGCCCGTAACGTCCAGACGTTTATTGAACGTTTCCGCCACATTGACCGCGTCCTGGCCCGTCATGGAATCGACCGTGAGCAAGATCTCGTTCGGATGCACTTCGTTTTTGATGTTTTCCAGTTCCTGCATCAGCATTTCGTCGATGTGCAGTCGGCCCGCCGTATCGATGATGACGACGTCATTGCCCATCGAGCGCGCCTGCTCGATCGCCTGTTTCGCGGTCTTGACGGGATTTTGCGTACCCTTTTCAAAGACAGGCACGCCCGCCTTTCCGCCTACGACCTGCAGCTGGTTGATCGCCGCAGGACGATAAATATCGCCCGCGACCAAAAGGGGCTTTTTGCCCTGTTTTTTCAAAAGCATGGCGAGCTTGCCGCACAGCGTCGTCTTGCCCGCGCCCTGCAAACCGCACATCATGATGACCGTCGGCGGTTTGTCCGCAATTTCCAGTTTCGCGTTCGTCGAACCCATCAGCGCGATCAGCTCTTCGTTGACGATCTTGATCACCTGCTGGGCAGGGTTCAGGCTCTTGAGAATTTCCTGCCCGACCGCCTTTTCCGATACGTCCGCAATGAATTTTTTCGCCACAAATATATTGACGTCCGCTTCCAGAAGCGCAATGCGCACTTCACGCATCGCCCCCTTGATCTCCAGTTCCGTGAGCTTTCCGTGCTTGGTCAGCTTGGAAAATATATGGTTCAATCTGTCCGACAACGATGAAAATAATGCCATGATCCTCCCTTTGCGCCGATCTTCGGCGCGGTTTGGAATTTTTTATGCGGCGTTTCCGCACGCCCCCGCGTTTTATCAAAAAATTTTACGCCCGAAAAAATCAATCTTCCTTTTCCGCAAGGATTTGTTGCAGTTCGTCCGCAAATTCGGGATGAGTCTGCCCGAAATCCTGCAAAGCGCTCCGTATCCGCGAAAGTTCCCTGAGCGTTTTGCCCAGCCGCAGCTTTTCTTCGTATTCGTCCAAAAGCTGTCGGCTCTTGGCAAGCGTGTCCGATACGCTCTGCTTGGATATCCCCTTCTCCTCGGCGATCTCCGTCAAAGACAGATCGCACATATAATACAATTCGCACAGCTCCCGCTGGTGCTCCGTCAGGAGCGCACCGTATGCGTCAAAAAGCTGTACATATTTCAGATCTTTCATGGTATGACCATTCTATACGATTTCTTTTATGCTGTCAATCCGTTTTGCGCCTTTGGGCGTCAGATAATGCCTTCGGTAAATTCTTCCGCGTCAAACAATTGCAGATCGTCCAGCTTCTCGCCCGTCCCGACAAACACAACAGGGATCTGCAATTCGCCGCAAAGCGAAACCACAAACCCGCCTTTTGCCGTGCCGTCCAGCTTGGTCAGCACGATCCCGTCCAGATCCACCGCCTCATCGAACAGCTTCGCCTGCGAAAGAGCGTTCTGCCCCGTCGTCGCATCCAGGACAAGGAATTTGTAAAAATGTGCTTCCGGATAATCGCGCTCGACCACGCGGTCCATCTTTTTCAGCTCTTCCATCAGATTCGCTTTCACGTGCAGCCGCCCCGCCGTATCCACGATCACGACATCCGTCTTTTTCGCTTTCGCCGACGAGATCGCATCGTACACGACCGCCGAAGGATCGCTCCCCTCTTCATGCTTGACGATACGCACTTTCGCCCGTTCCGCCCAGACCGTCAGCTGATCCGCCGCCGCCGCACGGAATGTGTCCGCCGCCGCCAGCGTTACGCTCTTTTTCTCCTTGACAAAATAATTCGCCAGCTTGCCGATGGTCGTCGTTTTGCCCACTCCGTTCACTCCCACCAGCATGATCACCGCAGGATATTCGATCTCGGGCACTTCCGCCTGCGAAAGCGTATCCTCAATGACATCTTTCAAAAGATCGATGACGTATTCCTTGTCCTTGAGCTTTTCCTTCTTCGCTTCCGCTCGGATCTGATCCACAATATCTTCCGCCGTGATCACGGAAATATCCGCCGAAATCAGAATCTCTTCCAGCTCGTCGTAAAAGTCATCGCCTAAACCCTTTGCAAACAATGCAGAAAGTTTGCCCGATATGTTGTCCTTCGTCTTTTTCAATGCACCGATGATCTTTCCGAAAAATCCCATCCGATTTTCTCCTCGTCTTTTTTATGTATAAACTATTCTGTCAAATTCTTTACTTAAAAGTCAAACGCTTGCGACTCTTGCAGGAAAAAAACAAATCTTTCGGCGCGTTCCAAAATCGCATTTTTGGATAAGCGCACCCCATTTGCCGCATCCCTGCGGCTCATCGCAAGAGGGTGAAGCCGCACGATTTTTTAAGGTGTGCCCTTTTTATCGTGCGGCGAGGGAGAAAACGCCGCTAAGGTCGCTTTTGCGTCTGAACGGCGGTGTCGCCCTCAAATCACGGAAATTTGTTTCGTCAGCTCGAAACAAATTTCGTGAACCAGCGCCGCGAGGAAAACCTCCGCGGTCAGCGGCAAGGCCGCGCACCCGTGGGGTTGTCTTCTCATCACATTTTTTCTTGCGTCAGCTCGCAAGAAAAAATGTGAGCTTCTTAGTTTACCGTATCTCCGCCCAGCTTGCTTTCCACTTCCGAAAGTTTGACCGAAACGATCTTGGATACGCCCTTTTCCTCCATGGTAACACCGAACAGGCAGTCCGCTTTTTCCATGGTCGGCTTGCGGTGGGTAATGACGATAAACTGCGTTTCTTTTGCAAATTTCTTCAAGAACTGCGCAAATTTATCGACGTTCGCTTCGTCCAAAGCCGCTTCGATTTCGTCGAGAACGCAGAACGGCATCGGGCGAAGCATCAAAATCGCAAAGAGGATCGCGATCGCCGTCAAAGCGCGCTCGCCGCCCGACAAAAGGGAGATCTTCGTCAGTTTCTTGCCCGGCGGGCAAGCCACGATCTCCACGCCCGCGTTCAGCGGATCGTCGCAATCGGTATAATCCATCTGCAATTCCGCTCTGCCGCCTCCGAACAGTTCGCGGAACAGTTTTTTGAAGTTTTCGTTGATCTGGTTGAACCCTTCGTCGAACTGCTTTTGCATTTCGCCTTTCAATTCTTCCAGAGCCGCCGTCGTATCGTCGATGCCCTTCTGCACGTCGTCGCGCTGCGCGGTCATCTCCTCATACTGCGCATTGAGCGTTTCATATTCTTCGAGCGCGTTGTGGTTGATCGCGCCCAGCGAATTGATCTCGCGCTTTAAACGGTTGATGGATGTCTGCCCGACTTTCGGGTCGAATTCTTCGTCTTTGAATTCCAGGCAGCTTTCGTATGTAAGCTGGTACTCCTCGTCGATGCGCGCCTGCAGATTTTCCAGTTCCGAATCGATTTTTGTAAGTTCGATCTCCTGTCTGTGCCGCTCTTCGCCTTCCCTCTCGATCTGTTCGTTCAGCGAACGCGTGTCGCTCATGATCCGCTCGATCTCCGCATTCAGCTCTTCTTTGGCGCGCAGCTGTTCGTCTTTCTTTGCACGTAAGGCGTTCAGCTCTTCGCGCTGTTCGGGCGTAAGCGCCGCCTTTTCCGCCATCTCTTCCAAATCGACAATGGTGGCCGCGATATTCTCGATATTCGCCTTTGCGTCCGCAATGCGCTTTTCCAGTTCTTCGCGCTCGCGGTCAAGCCTTGCGATGTCGTTTCTGTCCGCTTCCGCCGCCGCACGGTACTGCGCAATGTAAACCTGCAGAACGTTCTGCCTGAGATTGCGCTCGCCCAATTCGGACTTTAATTTGTCGTATTCTTCCTTGCGCCTGTCCGATTCTCCTTCCGCATCCGTTTTGAGCTGTGTGATCTGCGCCTGACCCTGCGAAGACGTAGAATACTCGCTGTCGATCCCCTTCATGCGCTCGTACAGCACCGCCATCGATTCGTTCTGAATTTTCAGCTCCGACTCATCTTCGGCGATTTTCTGTGTCAACGTATCTTTCTTTTCGGACAAAGCCGCGATCTTTGACCGCGCTTCCTGGAAACTTTCGCGCAGAGTTTCCAACGCGTCCAGCTGTTTCTGCTTTTCGTCTTCGAGAGCGGCGCGCTTTTTTGTGAGCGATTCACGCTCCTTTATTGCCGAAGCGATCTCCGCCTGCGCCTGCTCGATGCGGCGCTCGTTGGCAAGGAAATTGCCGCCGCCTTCCCTGCGCGAACCGCCCGTCATCGACCCGCTCGTCGAAATGACGTCGCCGTCCAACGTTACGATACGGAATGCGTGCGGATATTTTTTGGAAATTTCCGTCGCGTTTGCGATATTGTCTGCGACCAGCGTATTGCCGATCAGATTATAAATCACGTTGTCGTAATATTTATCATAGCGCACCAGTTCGTTCGCAAGCCCGATCGCACCGTTCTCTTTGAGCGCTTTGCGCGTGTACTCCGTTTCGTAATGCGGTTTGAGCGATTTGACGGGCAAAAACGTAACCTGTCCGCCTTTCGTACGCTTTAAATATTCGATGAGATAGCGCGCATCGTCCGCCGTCGCCGTTACGATGTTCTGCATGGCGCCGCCGAATGCCGTTTCGATCGCTACTTCGTATTTTTCGTCGCATTTGACGATGTCCGCGATCACGCCCTTGATCCGTCCCGAAAGATCGGAACTTCTGCGCGCGTCGCTCATGAGCTTCTTGACCGAAAATTTATAGCCTTCGAAATCGTCTTTGACGTTCTGATAGAACCGCTTGCGGTCTTCGAGCGAAGAAATGCGTCCGTTCAACTGAAACAACGCTTCGCTCGCTTCGTCCGCCTGCGTATTCAGCGCCATGATCTCCTCTTCTTTCGCCGCTTTCAGTTCCTTTTCGCGCGAAACGTATTCCACGACTTCGTTATACCAGTCTTCGCATTCCGCGAGCGCTTTTTTGTCCGCTTCCAGCTGCGCGGAAATCTTTTCCGCCTCCGCCGCCAGCTCTTTCATGCGTTCTTCCGCCGCCTCTTTCTTCGCCGAAAGCGTACCGATGTTGCGGTTGATCTCCGAAAGATTTTCCAGACGGTCGATCGCGCTCCGCTGCGATTCGTCGTTCCACGCTTCGTATTCGGAGAGCTTTTCGTTGAGTTTTGCCACTTCCTGCGTCAGCGTTTCCGCTTCGCGCCGCGATTCCTCGATCTTCTTATCGTAATCTGCCGCGCTCTTTTGCGACGTTTCCCGCTCCACGGCGATCGCCGCAAGCCTTGCGCCGCCATCTTCCACCGCCTTCTCTTCGGAATTCCTCTGTTCCTTGAAAAAGGTGATACGCTCGCGGATGACATTCGCGTCGCCCTCTTTTTTCTGCAGATCGACCGTGTATTTGAGGATCTGTTCGTTGAGTTCCTGCAACAGCGCGTCCCCTTCCGCTATGCGGCGGCGATCCTCATTGTAACGCTCTTCCAGCCGCTCGACCTGCGCCCTTCCTTCCGTGATGCGCGCCTGAATACGGCCGAGCACCGTATTGATGGACGAACGAGCCGATTCCGCGTTGTCGTGTTTATAGATATAGAGATTGATCTCGTCGTGGCGGAGTGCGTCATACAGTTCGCGGTATTTTTTCGTCTTTTCCGCCTGCCGCGCAAGGGGCGCCAGCATATGTTCCACTTCGCCCATTCTCTGCAGGAAAATATTCAGATTCGTATACGAATTGGCGAGCCGCCGCTCGATATCCTGTTTTCTCGATTTGAAAATGACGATGCCCGTCGCTTCTTCGAAAATGGCACGGCGGTCTTCGGGTTTGGCGTTCATGATCTGTTCGATCTTGCCCTGCCCGATAATGGAATACCCTTCTTTTCCCAGTCCGACGTTGTGCAGACGGTCCACGATGTCCTTCATGCGGCAGGGTTGTTTGTTGATCAGATATTCGCTCTCGCCGCTGCGGAAGAGCCGGCGCGTGAACGCCACCTCGTCGTATTCGAGATCGGCAAACATGTGCGTGGAGTTGTCGAACGTGAGCGTAACTTCACAGAACGACTGGCTCTTACGCGTCTGCGTGCCGCCGAATATGACGTCCTGCATGTTCGAACCGCGCATGGTCTTTGCCGATTGCTCGCCGAGCACCCAGCGGATGGAGTCCGCCACGTTGCTCTTGCCGCAGCCGTTCGGCCCGACGATACAGGTAACGCCGTTATCGAATTTTATTTCGGTTTTATCCGCGAAGGACTTGAAACCGTTGAGTTCGACTTTCTTGAAATTCAAATTCCTATTCTCCCCTGTTTTCTTTGAACAGTTTTAAAAGTGCCTGCGCCGCGGCTTGTTCCGCCTCTTCCTTGCTCGCCCCCGTGCCTTCCGCACTTTTACCGCCTGCGCTCACGCATACCGTGAAGCAGGGCGCATGATCCTGCCCCGAACGCGCACGTTCCTCATAAACCACCGCGTGCGGAAAAAGTTCGTTGAGTTTGCTCTTTCCGTCGTCATAATTTCCTGCACACGGTAACAGTTTTTCGCGCACAAACGTGCGTGCCGCTTCCATTCCTCCGTCCAGGTAGATCCCTGCCGTTATTGCCTCGAAAAGACTTGAAATGCTTTTCTTGCCCAGATTGCATTCACTCCCGGAATAATAGACGTAACCGATACCCATCGCGCGCACCGCCGATTCCAGCGGCTTTTTCGAAACCGTCGCAATGCGCTGTTTCGTCATCTTCCCTTCCGATCCCCCTGCGCCGTACAATTCTTCCGCAACCAGAAAACCGATCAGTGCATCCCCTAAAAATTCCAGCCGTTCGTTGCTCGCCCCGCCGTGCGCATTGGCATAAGAGGAATGCGTAAAACAGGTCGCAAGCAGTTCCTTGTCGCGAAACGTATAGCCGAGTTTTTCTTCGATTTCCGAAAAATCAGCCTTCCGCACCGATCGCCTCCAGATCCGTCTCGGACAGCATTTCTTTGATCGAAGGCACAAGCCCGCTGTCCACGGCCGCTTTCGCCTGCAGTACCGATGCGCAGATGGAGTCCGCTTTGCTCGACCCGTGCGACTTTACCACTACTTTGTCGATACCCAACAGCACCGCGCCGCCGTATTTGCTGTAGTCCATCACGCGCTTGATGTTTTTAAATGCTTTTTTCATGAACAGCGCGTACCCGACTTTCGCCCAGAACGATCCCATGATGTTCTCTTTGATGATCTGCATCACCGCCAGCGCCGTGCCTTCCGTCGTTTTCAATGCAATGTTGCCCGAAAAACCGTCGCAGACCGCCACATCGATATCGCCGCTCATAATGTCGCGCCCTTCCACGTTTCCGACAAAATGAATGCCCGGCAACGTTTTCAGAAGGTTATGCGCTTCCTGGTGAAGCGGATCGCCCTTGTGGTCTTCCGTTCCGTTGGTTACAAGCCCCACGCGCGGCTCCTTTACGCCCATCGCCTTCGCATACGCCGTACCCATCAGGGCAAAATGACACAGATTGACGGGCTTGCATTCCGCATTCGCACCAGCATCGATCAAAAGCACTTTGCCGCCCTTTGCCGTAGGAAGCGCCGGACAGACCGCGGGCCGCGATATGCCGCGGATCCTGCCCACGCGCAAAAGCGCTCCCGTCAGCACGGCGCCCGTCGATCCCGCCGAAACAAATCCTTGCGTTTCTTCGTCCTCTTTGAGCATCTTCAGCGCCACGACCAGAGAAGAATCCTTCTTCTGACGGATCGCAAGCGTCGGCGCATCGTCATTGGTGATCACTTCCGCGCAATGCACGACTTCCAGCCGCGCTTTGTCATAAGAAAGCCCCGAAAGAGTCTGCCCGATCTTTTCCTTGTCGCCCGTCAGCACAACTTTCAGATCTTTATCACTTCCCAGCGCCTGGACGGCGCCCTTCACGATCTCCGCAGGGGCATTGTCGCCCCCCATCGCATCCACGACTATCTTTATCATAAAATCTTTCTCCGGTTCGTTTTGTATTCGATCATATTATTTCCGCCTGAACCTTTTTCAGGCTTTTACACTGAAAAATTTTTCTTTATTGTTCGTAAAAACCGCTTTTTCGCCCGCGCACCCTGTTTGCCGCAAGGCTCTTGCAGGAAAGGTGAAGCGGCGCGCGTTCTTTTTTAAAGGTGTGCCCCGACGGCGTGCCGCGAGGAAAACCTCCGCGGTCAGCGGCAAAGCCGCGCGCCCGTGGGGTTGTCTTCAAATCACGGAAATTTGTTTCGTCAGCTCGAAACAAATTTCGTGAACCTCTTTTGTATAATTTCTGCGCAAGCAAAACCGCGCTTTTGCGCCCGCGCACCCGATTTGCCGTGAGGCTCTTGCAGGAAAGGTGAAGCGGCGCGCGTTCTTTAAAGGTGTGCCCCGATGGCGCGCCGCGAGGAAAACCTCCGCGGTCAGCGGCAAAGCCGCGCGCCCGTGGGGTTGTCTTCAAATCACGGAAATTTGTTTCGTCAGCTCGAAACAAATTTCGTGAACCTCTTTTGTATAATTTCTGCGCAAGCAAAACCGCGCTTTTGCGCCCGCGCACCCGATTTGCCGTGAGGCTCTTGCAGGAAAGGTGAAGCGGCGCGCGTTCTTTAAAGGTGTGCCCCGATGGCGCGCCGCGAGGAAAACCTCCGCGGTCAGCGGCAAAGCCGCGCGCCCGTGGGGTTGTCTTCAAATCACGGAAATTTGTTTCGTCAGCTCGAAACAAATTTCGTGAACCTCTCTTAATACTCCAGATTTCCCACCGTCCGCGGGTAAGGCAATACGTCGCGGATGTTAGAAATTCCCGTTAAATACATGATCATGCGTTCAAACCCGAGCCCGTACCCCGAATGGACCGTTCCGCCGTATTTGCGCAGATTGATATAAAACTCGTAATCTTCGGGTTTTAGTCCCAGCTCTTTCATGCGCGCCAGCAAAACGTCTTCGCGCTCTTCTCTCTGCGACCCGCCGATCAACTCGCCGATCCCGGGAACCAGCAGATCTGCCGCCGCAACCGTCTTTCCGTCGTCGTTCAGGCGCATATAGAACGCTTTGATCTCCTTCGGATAATCGGTCAAAAATACAGGTTTTTTGTAAACCTGCTCGGTCAGATACCGTTCGTGCTCGCTCTGCAGATCGCAGCCCCAGTATACGGGGAATTCAAATTTATCCTTGACCTTTTCCAGAATTTTGATCGCTTCCGTATAGCTCAGGCGCACAAATTCGCTCTCCGCTACGTTGTTGAGGCGCTCGATGAGCCCCTTATCCACAAAGTTGTTTAAAAATTCGATCTCTTCCTTGCAGCTTTGCATGACATATGTGATGATGTACTTGACCATCGCTTCCGCCACGTCCATGTCCCCCGCAAGATCGCAGAAAGACATTTCCGGCTCGATCATCCAGAACTCTGCCGCATGGCGCGTCGTATTGGAGCGCTCCGCGCGGAAAGTCGGACCGAACGTATAGACATTGGAAAATGCCATCGCAAACGGCTCGACGTTGAGCTGTCCCGAAACGGTCAGGCTCGCCTTCTTGCCGAAAAAGTCCTTTTTATAATCCACTTCGCCCTTGATCTTGTCCAAATCCAGCGTCGTTACCTGGAACATCGCGCCCGCACCCTCGCAGTCGCTTCCCGTGATGATGGGCGTGTGTACGTATACAAAGCCGCGTTCGTTGAAAAATTTATGAATGGCATACGCCGCTTCGCTGCGGATCTTGAATACCGCACCGAATGTGTTCGTACGCGGACGCAGATACGCGATCTCACGCAAAAATTCCATCGAATGCCGTTTTTTCTGCAACGGATAGTCGGGAGCCGACGTACCCATCACTTCGATCTTCTCCGCTTTGACTTCGAACGGCTGTCTGTTTTCGGGAGTCAAAACGACTTGCCCCGTTACGACAAGGCTCGCTCCGACGTTCTGCTTGGCGATCTCGTCGTAATTGCCGAGTTTTTCCCGTTCAAAAACGATCTGGCAGTTTTTGAAAAAACTTCCGTCGTTCAGCTCGATAAAACCGAATGCCTTGGAATCGCGCAATGTACGCACCCATCCGCAAACCGTAACCGTCTTTCCGCCCAGTTCCGCCATCTGCTCAAAAAGCTGGCGGATATAAGTTCTCTTCATAACCTTTCTCCGTATTTTGTATAGAATACCGCAGTTTATTTCCTAATATTGTAACAAATTTTTTCGGATTTATCAAGTATAAATTTGTCGAAACCTATTCTTTTTTAAAAGAGCCCTTTTTTGCGTGAAACATTTTTCACTTGCTCCCCTTTCCGCTCCGTTTGCCCTGGCCCGAAACCATTCGTCGCTCCTTTAAAACCATAAGGCAGCACCTTCTTCCGCACGCACGTTATCAGCCTCCCCCGTACCCCTATCGGGGCGTAAAAGCCCGTCGCGGGGCGAAAAATTTTTTCGCCCCGCGACGGGCACAGAAACAAAACCGATATAATATATAAAAGTGAACACAGAAACGGCGAACGCCTATGCAGAAACAGCAGAGCATCGAACGTATAAAAACCAACACAGCGATAACTCGGCCGCACCTTTTGCCGAAGACAAAAAAGCCGCGCAGGTTCCTGCGCGGCTTTTTTCAGCCATTTTGTTCACAGAAATTTTCAATGTACCGTTCAGAAACGAACGTTGAACAAATTCCTTGTATCTTGCTCAACGCCGCTGTGATCGCGAAAACGGCAGATTCCGGTTCAGTCTATCTTTTTCACAAAACACTTTCTGCGCTTGACGATCTCGCGTTCCATCGCATTCCACTGTTCTTGTACCGCACTGTTTGTAACGAGTTCGGGATTGGACTCGATGTGCTCGATCTTATCGGCAAGAACGTTTCGGATGATGCGCGCCATCATCACGGAATTGACGCCCATTTTCTGATAATCCGGATGCACCGCGATGAGTACCATTTCCAGTTCTTTTGGTTTTGCGATCGCCTTCATCAGACGGAAAATGGTGGGAAGAGTCATCTTTCCGCCGCTCTTTTGCAAAGGACTGCAAATGGACGGCAAGACAACCGCCATGGCGATCACTTTTCCTTCCTTGTTTGCCAACATGGAAAAATAGCGGGGGTTGATGACCGTAGCAAACTGTTTGATGATATGGTCGATCACCTTCCCTTCAACGGGAACATAACAATCGAGTGCCGCATACGCAAGATTGGTCATCTCCAAAGCCTCATGACCGTAACGGCCGATCAGCTTGTTCATCGGCATGCTTTCCGCAAGTTCCTGCAATCCGAGTTTTTTTTGTATGTATCCCGCCACATGTTCGATGCGCGGATCCAGCGAATCGGGAATCGTAAAATCATATTCGACCCATTCGCTTTCGTCCGAAAATCCCGAACCGCGGACAAGTTTTTCATAATATCCATAATTATAATTTGTAGCATATGTGGCACGGCGGTCAAATCCGTATGTTAAAAGTCCTTCCCTGTCCTGATCGTTAAAGCCCCACGGTCCGTGGATCGTATCCATGCCGTGCTCCTTTCCGAACTTTTCCACGGCATCCAAAAGAGCCTTTGCCACATCAGGGTCGTCGATGCAGTCGAACCTGGAAAAGCGGATGCACTTCCTGCCCGAAATCTCGTTATACTTCTTCTGCAGGATCGCCGCCACTCTGCCCGCCGTTTTGCCGTCTTTTTTGGCAAGATAACAGCAAATTTCACATTCGGCAAGCATCGGATTCTTTTTGGGATTGGTCAGATTCATCTCGTCCCCAAACAAGGCAGGGACGTACTTATCACAGTTTTTATAAAGTTCTAAAGGGAAACGCACGAATTCGCGCATCTGTTTTGCGGTCTTTACCGCCATTACGGTTATCATCTCTTCATCCTCTCAGCTGCCGCAAAGAGCGACAGATTCATCCTTTTTGTTAAACAACGCGGATTTCACAAGGTATTTTACCACACTTAACAATCAAATGCAAGACGTCGGAGCCAATTTCCGGCTCCAAATTTTGCGGAATTTTCTGGATAATGCCCTGCACGGGCGCATAACGGTCCTTGCGCAGGCGCACCGTTTTTACCGTTTTTCCCGCCACACGTCGTATCAGATACCCTTCACTGCGCAGTCCCTGTTTCTCCGCACGCAGGACGCACTCGCTGTCCCCTTCGCGGATTTCGGGCTCGGGCGGGGCGATCGTTTCCACCACAACGCTTTTGCGAATATAAGTTACGTCTGTTTTATGCCCGTAAACGCGGATGGAAAGATTTCCGCCCGCCGCCCTTGCCAGAATATACACCCTGCCTTCTGTGTCGTTGCGGAATTTTAAATCGCAGCCCGTGCCGCTGACCATGGCGTCAAAAGACGGCTCCACGTAACCGACCGCCAGACTGTGCGGATGCTGTTCCACGATCCCCATACCCGATAACAGCGCGGCATTATAGACCGTCGTGCTGACCTGGCATACTCCGCCGCCTACGCCCGCGACAAACGCTCCGTCCTGAATGATGGGTGCACTCTTGAATCCGTTCGCCTGCGTCCGCTCGCCCACTCTCTCGTTGAACGAAAAAACTTCACCCTTGTCAAGAATTGTCCCGTTGATTTTTTTCGCCGCCAGCGCAATGTTTTCCGCGCGGTTGCATCCCTCCGCATACCGTGTGGAAAAGCTGCTCAGCCGCACGCACTCCTCTTTTAATTTTTCCAGACTGCGCCGCGGCGTTTCCCTGACAATCTCCGCCCGCACCGTTCCGCCGCCCGCTTCCAGTGCCGAAAGCACCTTTTCTTTCAACACGGCTCCGTTCACATACGTTCCCTCTGTTTCTTTCGAAAACAGGAACGGCTCATCCCAATTCGCCGTGAATTGCATCCTCGCGTCATGGCTTTTCGTGTAATATTCGTCGCAAATTCCGCGCAACGTCTCTTCGAAATTTGTCAAAACCAAATGTTTTTGCAGCGTGTATTTTCCCGCTTTTTTCCGCGCTTTTTTCAGAACCTTTGAAAGATCGCTCCTGTAATATAATTGCGGCGCGCGGAAAGTATAGGTGCATCCGCCCGCTTCCACGGTCAGCACCCGACCGGCGGCGTCTTCCTGCAATGCGCGCGAAATGCGTTCGCATGCAGACTTTTCGCTCATACCCGAAACGTCCACCCCTTCCACGATACAACCCTGCGGCATTCTGCCTGCGGCAAAGCCGCAAAAAAGCAGCGATGCCGCCAACATTGCCGCGATCACCCATATTTTCATCATCCGTAATGACAATCTGTTTCTTCCGTCCATACCAATCTGCCGCCCCTCTTACTAAGCAGTATGCCCCGCGAAAATACAAACATTCGCGTTTTTTCGTGCCATTTTCAGGTTTTTCGCCCCTTGAAAGGTTTTCTCCGTTTTTTTTCTCTTGCTTTTTGTCATGAAGGCTTGTTTTTCGCCCTCTCGACCTTTATAATCCAAAACACACGGGAATTTCTCTCTGCGCCGCCAACTTTGCAATTCGGCGGAAAAACGCTACGATTTTGCGCGGTCATTTTCGAAGAAAAAATGCCGCGGCGCGCAAAAATTTGCGCGCCACGGCCCGAGTAAAAAAAATAAAAAAAAAAA